>Ga0068871_100001033_pt1 | contig 18636 bp, 18 predicted proteins | sample KBSMisM72_FD_72750 | JGI IMG/M metagenome (GOLD analysis project Ga0068871, IMG submission 72750) | Miscanthus rhizosphere microbial communities from Kellogg Biological Station, Michigan, USA - KBS Miscanthus M7-2 | ecosystem: Host-associated > Plants > Roots > Rhizosphere > Soil ...
GGATCGCGTTGTTGCAGTTCCGGCTCGGTGCAGAGCCGGTCGACTCGCGACGGTACGCCACGCTGGTCGAGGGGCCGTAGCCGCCGACCGTGCCCACGTCCCACATACGGAACGTCGACGTGTACGGGGTTTCCCACGTGCCGAGGTAGAAGTTACCGAAGTTGCCGCGCAGGCCGATCGCGCTGTTCCGCGGGGTGCCGTTACCCGACACCATGTCGTTGTTACGCTCGAGTTGGGTGTTGAACTCGTACTGCACCCAGCCCGTCATCCCGCCGCCAAGGGTTTCCGACGAGCGGAAGCCGAAGTTCGACGAGTGGCTGTTGACGGCGATCTTGCTGACGCTTCCCGTACCGCCGGTGGAATCGCTGTACTTGGTCGAGTTCAGCGTTACGTTCGCCGTGCCGTAGACCTGCACTTGGGCGAGCGCCACGGCGGGCGCGGTGAGCGCCGTCGCGACTGCCATTCCAAGAAGTTTCTTCTGCATAGCCTCTCCTTTGTATGTCTGTTGGACCCGGCCCCACACGCGCAAAAAACGCGCTCCGGGCCAACCCCTCTCTTCGAGAAGTCCTCGCGAGTGTGCCAAATGCCCGAACCGCTCACCAACGGAACCGACCGGTTCGCCCCATAGCGGTGACCCGCTGTTGTATGGGTGCAACAGTTAGAGGTTTATGCTGCTTCGCACCAAATCGCGTCGTGCGCGACTCATAGCGGGCTACCTCTCTTGGCAAGGTCCTTGGCGAGTTCGGCCAAGGCATCGTCGAGAGAGCCGTGGAGCCGTGCTCGGTACAGGGCGAATCCGGGAAACCAGGGGCTGGCCCCCTGGGTGCCCCAGCGCCACTCTGTCGGGACCGGCAGGAGCACGCGCGCGTGGCGATCGCGGATGCCTGCCAGGAGATGCATATTCGTGTTGCTCATGCCGATGTACTCGTCGAGGAGCGCAAGCAGCGCTATGGCATCGAGGAGATCCTCGTTCGTCGCGCTCATGTCGAGCACCGGACGGCCCGCTGCCTCGGAAAACGCCGCGATATCGGCCGCCTCGGGCCTGCGCTGGAGGATCACCGCCGTCCCAGGCAGACCGCGCAGCAGCGCTCCAAGGCGCTCGGGCGGCACGCGCTTTTTCCAGAACGCTCCCTGCCAGTTCTTGGCCTCGTCGCTCGTCAGGCCGGCGCCCCAGGTAACCCCGATGTAAGGAGGCGGCCCGAAAGCGCGAAGCTGGCCTGCGATCGCCCCGCTCCTGGCCTCCTCCGGCGCGAAACGAAGCGATGGCGCGAATCCCTCGCCGCTCGCGAGGGCGAGATCCGATGCCTGGAGCTCCAGGTCGGTTTCGGCGAGTGCGTCGCCCGCAGCGCTGACTTCCTCGAAAAGCCCGGCTTGCTCGCGAAGCAATGGAACGAGCTTGGGATTCGTGCGCAGGAAAAGCCGATGACCCCTCGCCCGCAGAGCGGGCGCGAACCGCAGGAAGAAGAGCTCGTCGCCGATGCCCTGCTCCGAGTGAATCGCAATGCGCATCGGCGAGGCGGCGCGCAGTTTCGCCGGGTCCGCAGCAAGGCGCGGATATCGAGAACGAAGCGCCTCCCGATCCTGGCGCTGAAGATAGCGCTCCCAGCCCTCGTTCCATCGGCCCAGGCGGAAGAGCGCCATGGCTTCCGCAAGCTTCGCTTCGTAGAAGAACATCGGCTGCACGCCGCCGGCGGCGAGCTCGCCGCCGCGCCGATAGGAGGCGAGCGCTTCGTCGTGCCGGTCCTGCCACCAGAGGCTGAATCCCAGCATCAAATGAAACGCGGGGTCGCGAGGGGCCGCCGCGCTGCCACGCCGCACCAGGTCCTCCAGTTCGACGAGGCGCCAGGCCGCCATGCAGATGTGCGCCATCCCCTCGAGAGCCGCCAGGTTGGCCGGATCGCGCCGCAACACCTGCCGCCAGGAACGCTCCGCGTCGTCGCTGCGGCCGATCATCTGCAGGCTTTCGGCACGCATCGCGTGCACGTCGGTCAGCTCAGGCATCTGCTGCAGCGCGCGCTCGAATGCGCGCGCCGCTTCGTTGAAGTCGCCGGCGCGCGCCGATTCCCTGCCGCGTTCGATCAGCGCCGCCACCTTGGGCGTGACCGGGCGCGCCATGCAGCTAGGCGAAAAGCTGCCGCAAAGCGCTGCCCGGATCCGGGGCGCGCATGAACGCCTCTCCGACGAGAAAGGCATTTACCCCGCGCGAGCGCATCCGGGTCACGTCCTGAGGCGCGAGGATGCCGCTTTCGGTAACGAGAATCCGGTCCGGCGGCACCCGCGGGAGCAGGTCCAGCGTCGTTTCCAGCCTGGTCTCGAACGTTCGCAAGTTCCGGTTATTGACGCCGATGAGCGGCGTTCTGAGCGCGGTTACCTCATCGAGCTCAGCTGCGTCGTGCACCTCGACGAGCACCGCCATGCCGAGCGACATTGCCGCGCTTTCCAGCTCCGACATCATGTTCGGCGAAAGCGCCGCGGCGATCAGCAGAATGCAATCCGCGCCGAGTGCCCTTGACTCGAACACCTGATACGGCTCGAGCATGAAATCCTTGCGCAAGGCAGGCAGGGCGCAGGCTGCCCTCGCCGCTTGGAGATGATCGGTCGAGCCCTGAAAGAACTGCCTGTCAGTAAGCACTGACATGCAAGCCGCACCGCCCTTTTCGTAGCTCTTCGCGATCGATGCGGGGTCGAAGTCGCTTCGCAGCAGCCCTTTCGATGGGCTGGCTCGCTTGATCTCGGCGATCACCGCCGGCTGGCCGGCGGCGATCTTCGAGCGCAGGGCGCCGACGAAGTCGCGCGGGGCGCCGGCCGCACGCGCCCGACCCTCCGCCTCGGCCGCGGGCACGAGCTTTTTCGCGGCAGCGATCTCCTCGCGCTTGACCGCCAGAATGCGATCGAGGACGTCGCTCAAGCGCGCCTGTCTGCGGCGAGGCCCCGTGTATGGCGGACGAAGTCGTCGAGTTTCTTCTTCGCCGCCCCGCTCGCGATCGCTTCGCGCGCGCGCTCGACCCCCGCCTTCATGCTCGGCGCGATCCCCGAGACGTAGATCGCCGCGCCGGCATTGAGCGCCACGATGTTGTGCGCCGGCCCGGGCTGGTTGCCGAGCGCGGCGAGAATCATCTCCTTCGACTCCTCCACGGTGCTCACCTGGATGGCGCGGCGGTCGAACATCTCGAGCGCGAATTGCGAAGGATGCAGCGTGTATTCGGTGATTTCGCCGTCCTTCAGCTCGCCGACCAGCGTCTCGGCTGAAATCGAGATCTCGTCCAGGCCGTCCAGGCCGTGCACCGTCATGACGTGCTTCGAGCCCAGGCGCTGCAGCGCCCGCACCTGGATGCCGACAAGGTCAGTGTGGAAGACGCCCATTACCTGGTTCTTGGCGCCCGCCGGATTGGTGAGCGGCCCGAGGATGTTGAAGATGGTGCGGATGCCAAGCTCTTTTCGCACCGGAGCGGCGTGCTTCATCGCGGAGTGATGCGCGGGCGCGAACAGGAAGCCGACGCCGAGCTTGTTGATTGCCTCTCCCGACTGCTCCGGCGTCAGCGCCATGCTCGCGCCAAGCGCCTCGAGCACTTCCGCGCTGCCCGAGGAGGAGGACACGGAGCGCCCGACGTGCTTGGCGACCTTGGCACCGGCCGCCGCCGCGACGAAGGCCGCGCAGGTCGAGACGTTGAACGTGTGCGCCGCGTCGCCCCCGGTTCCGCAGGTATCGACCAGGTGGCGGTCGTCCTTCACCTCGACGTGCGTTGCGAGCTCGCGCATCACTTGCGCGGCGGCGGCGATCTCGCCGATGGTCTCCTTCTTCACGCGCAGGCCGACGACGAAACCCGCGATCTGCGCGGGCGTGAGCTCGCCGCGCATGATCTGTCGCATGATGTGCAGCATCTCGTCATGGAACACCTCGCGGTGCTCCACGGTGCGCTGGATGGCTTCCGCCACGGTTATCTGCTTCATGTTCTATCTCCGGTCAGGAAATTCTGCAGCATTTTGTGGCCGTGCTGGGTAAGCAGCGCCTCGGGATGGAATTGCACCCCCTCGACCGCCTTGTCGCGGTGGCGCAGGCCCATGATCTCTCCATCCTCGGACTCGGCCGTCACTTCCAGGCAGGGCGGCAAGCTCGAGCGCTCGACGACGAGCGAGTGGTAGCGCGTGGCGACGAAATCGTTCGCAACCTCCCGAAACACGCCCCGTTCGTCGTGCCGGATGCGCGAGGTCTTGCCGTGCATCACTTTCCGCGCCCGCACCACGCGGCCGCCGAAGGCCTGGCCGATCGCCTGGTGGCCAAGGCACACGCCCAGCAGCGGCACCCGGCCGGCAAGGCGCTCGATCAGTTCCAGAGTGATGCCCGCCTCGTTCGGGGTGCAGGGGCCGGGCGAAAGCACGACGTGCGACGGCCGCAATGATTCGACCTTCCCCGCCGAAACCTCGTCGTTCCTGAAAACGAGGACTTCGGCGCCCAGCTCGCCCAGGTATTGCACCAGGTTGTAGGTGAACGAGTCGTAGTTGTCGATCATGACGATCATGCCGCCTCCGCCGCCTTGAGGAGCGCGCGCGCCTTGTGCTGCGTCTCCTGCCATTCCGACAGCGGGTCGGAGTCGGCAACGATACCTGCGGCCGCCTGCACGTGCAGCCGCCGGTCCTTGAGCACGGCGGTGCGGATGGCGATCGCCACATCCATGTCGCCATTGAATCCCAGGTAGCCGACCGCGCCGCTGTAGATCCCGCGGCGTACCGGCTCGAACTCGTCGATCAGCTGCATGGCGCGGACCTTGGGCGCCCCGGTGACCGTCCCCGCGGGAAAGCTGGCCTTCAGCACGTCTAGCGCGTCGAGACCCGGCGCGACACGGCCCTCGACGTTCGACACGAGATGCATCACGTGCGAATAGCGCTCCACCACCATGACTTCGGTCACCTTGACGCTGCCTGTCGCCGCGACGCGGCCAACATCGTTGCGCCCGAGGTCGATGAGCATGACATGCTCGGCGCGTTCCTTCGGGTCGGCGCGCAACTCCTCGGCTATGCGGGCATCGTCCTCGGGCGTGGCACCTCGCGGCCGTGTCCCCGCGATCGGACGCAGCGTCACCGCGTCTCCCGCTAGGCGCACCAGGATCTCAGGGGAGGCGCCGACCACATGGTGGTCGCCGAAGTCGAAATAGAACATGTAGGGCGACGGGTTCAGGCCGCGCAGCGCCCGGTAGAGCTCGAGCGGCGGCGCCTCGAATTGCTGCGAAGTGCGCTGCGAGATCTGCACCTGCATGACGTCGCCGGCAAGGATGTATTCCTTCGCGCGGCGAACCGCCTCGAGGAACTGCGCTTCGGAGAATGTGCGATCGAGCTGCGCCGGGCCGTCGGCACGCGCCCGTTGCCGGAACATGCTTTCCGGCAAGGGCTTTGCCAGGCGGCCGCGCAGCTCCTCCAGCCTGCGATGCGCATTGCGCAGCGCATCGGTCTGTTGCGGGTCGGCATAGACGACGAGGTAGAGCTTGCCGAGGACATTGTCGACGACTGCGAGCTCGTCGGAGACCAGGAGCAGCGCGTCGGGCGTGCCGAGGGGGTCGGGCTTTTCGCCGCGCAGGCAGTTCTTCTCCACGTGGCGCACCATTTCGTAGCCGAAATAGCCGACCAGCCCGCCGCCGAAGCGAAGGGTCGCCGGGACTGGGGCGGCGCGATGCCGGCCGAGCCAGCCGCGCACGTATTCGAACGGATCGCCCTCGTAGGTTTCGAGGCAGACGTCGCTGCCGCGCGCGTCGCGCAACAGCCGCCGGGTCGTGTTACCCCTTGCCTCGATGCGCTCGGCGCAGCCCAGGCCGATGAACGAATAACGCCCGAAGCGCTCGCCGCCCACCACGGATTCGAGCAGATACGAATAAGGGCCGTTTGCCAGCGTCACGTAGGCGGCAAGCGGCGTGTAGAGGTCTGCTCGCGCCTCGGCAAGCACCGGTATGCGACGGTAGCCGGCTTGCGCGAGCGCGTTGAATTCTGCTTCGGTCACGACTCTCTCCTGCGACGACGGTTACTGCTGCTGGGGACTACGAGGAACGACGACGAACGGGACTAGCGGCGCCAGCGACGCCAGGAGAAGAGAGAGAGTTGCGTGAGAGTGAGGGACACGGCCCGCGAACTATACCATCCCGGACAGTTGCGAACGCATGCCCGCTATGGTCTTGGCGTAGTCCTTCGCCCCGAAAATCGCCGACCCGGCGACGAAGGTGTCGGCGCCGGCGCGCGCCACCTGCGCGATGTTGTCCGTCTTGATGCCGCCGTCCACCTCCAGCCACACCGGCCGCCCCGTCGCCTCGATACGACGCCGCGCCGCCTCGATTTTCGGCAGCACGGAGGGAATGAACTGCTGCCCGCCGAAGCCCGGGTTCACCGACATCAGGAGCACCAGGTCGAGCTTGTCGAGCGTGTGGTCGAGATAGGAAAGCGGCGTCGCCGGATTGAGCACCAGCCCGGCCTTGCAGCCTTGCTCCTTGATGAGCGCGATGGTGCGGTCGACGTGCTCCGAGGCTTCGGGGTGAAAGCTGATGATATTGGCGCCCGCCTTGGCGAAATCGGCTACCAGGCGGTCGACCGGGCGCACCATCAGGTGCACGTCCAGCGGCAGGCTCACATGCGGCCGCAGGGCCGCGCACACCAGAGGGCCTACGGTGAGATTCGGAACGTAGTGGTTGTCCATGACGTCGAAGTGAATCAGGTCGGCGCCGGCCGCCGCCACCGCCCGCACCTCTTCGCCCAATCGCGCGAAGTCGGCGGACAGGATGCTGGGCGCGATACGGAACGTCATGGCCGGCGCGAGTTTACAATGCTGCCGTGGCACAAGAGAAGGATTATCGCGTCAGCGTCAGCGCGAAGACGCAATTCTTGCCGGAGCAATCCGACGAATCGGCGAGCCGTTATGTATTTGCCTACACGATCAGCATCCGCAACGATGGCGGCGTACCGGCGCAGCTCATCAGCCGCCACTGGGTGATCACGGACGCGCAGGGACTGGTGCAGGAAGTGCGCGGTCTCGGCGTGGTCGGCGTGCAGCCGACGCTCCAGCCGGGCGAGACCTACGAGTACACGAGCGGGACCTCGATCGGCACGCAGGTCGGCACGATGCGCGGCAGCTATCAGATGCTCGCCGCGGACGGCACGCGCTTCGAAGCGCCGATCCCCGAATTCACCCTCTCAGTCCCGCGGGTCCTTCACTGAGTCTTTCTTTTCCGGCTTCTTCGGCCACGTGAACCAGACGATGAAGGCTGCGAGGCCCAGCGCGAAGCACACCTCGAGGTATATCACCCACATCGGGCTGATTCTAATCGTCGCGCTGCTTGCGGCATGCACGCAAACGCCGGTCAAGCCGCCGAAACCGCCAGCCCCGCCTGTGGAGACGGCGCGCTACCTGGCGATGACCTTCGACACCCTGCCGGGCTGGCGCAATGCGGCACTCGAGCCGAGCTTGCGCGCCTTCCTGAGCGGCTGCCCCAAGATTACCGGCGCGGCATTGAGCCGGGTCTGCGCGCTCGGCCAATCGGTGCCGAAGGGAAACGAAGCCGCGGCGCGGCAGTTCTTCGAGTCCGCGTTTACGCCCTACGCCCTGGCGTCCTCGGAAGGGCCCGATACGGGAATCATCACCGGCTACTACGAGCCGATCATCGAGGGCAGCCGCTGGTACAACGCGATCACCCGCTACCCGATCTTCGGCGTACCCGACGATCTCATCACGGTGGATCTGGCGAGCGTAAACCCCGAGCTGCGAAACCTGCGGCTACGCGGCCGCGTCGAAGGGCGACGCCTCGTGCCCTACCCGACCCGCGCGGAGATCGACGCCAAGGGCCCGTACTACCCCGCGCCGGTCATCGCCTGGACGGCGGATCCGGTCGCGCTCTTCTTCCTGCAGATCCAGGGCTCGGGGCAGATCCGCATCGACGGCGGCGAGCGCATCCGGGTCGGGTTCGCCGACCAGAACGGCCATCCGTACCGCTCGCTCGGCCGCTTCCTCGTGGACCGCGGCGAGATGCCGCTCGAGCAGGCGTCCATGCAGGGCATCCGGGCGTGGGCCGCGGCGAATCCGGGCAAGCTGCAGGAAGCGCTCAACGCGAACCCGAGCTACGTCTTCTTTCGCGAGCTGCCGGTGACCGACGACGGCCCGGTCGGAGCGCTCGGCACGCCGCTCGCCTCGGGCTATAGCCTTGCGGTGGACCGGCGCTTCGTGCCGCTCGGCGCGCCGGTTTACCTCGCGACGACCTATCCGCTTTCGGAGGAACCGCTCAGCCGTCTGATGGCGGCACACGACGTCGGCGGCGCGATCCGCGGCGTCGTGCGGGCGGACTTCTTCTGGGGAACCGGCCCGGAAGCCGGCGCGCTCGCGGGGCGGATGCGCCAGCAAGGCAGGATGTGGCTGCTGTGGCCCCGCGGCGAACCGCCACCGCGGTCCGAGTAGGCTCCTACTTCTTGGCCGTCGCGCTGCCGCCGGCCTGCTCGAGAACGTCCTGCAGATCGTCTAGGGGCAGGCCGCCCGCGATGCGCTCCCCATTTGCCAGGATCAGCGTCGGCGTGCTGTTTACGCCCAGCGCGCGCCCGAGCTCAAGGTTCTTTTCCACCGGGTTATCGCAGCTCGCCGGACTCGCGGGCCTTTTATGCTGGAGAGCGAGGTCGAGCCACGCTTTCGAGCGGTCCGGCGAGCACCACACGGCCTTCGAGTGGTCCGCGTTCTGCGGCCGGATCACGGGGTACATGAAGACATAGATGGTGATGTCGTCGACCTTCTGCAGCGTCTGCTCGAATTTCTGGCAATACGGGCAATAGGGATCCGAGAACATCACCAGGGTGCGGCGGCCATTGCCGCGCTGGATCTTCACCGCCTGGTCCAGGGGAAGCGACTCGAACTTGATCGCGTTCAGGCGGCGCAGGCGGTCCTTGGTGAGGTTTCGATCATTGCGCAGGTCGTGGATGCTGCCGTCGATCAGGTAGGCGCCGGTCGGGTCCGTGTACACGATCTGCACGCCGCTCGCCGTGCGCAGGCGCACTTCCCAGAGCCCGCCAAGCGGTGCCGGCTGAACGCCTTCGATCCGGGCGCTGCTGCCGAGCTTCTCGGCCACCGCCTTGCGGATCGCGGCCTCATTCGCCGCGGCCGTGCCGGCGCCCAGAAACATGAGAATGGCAAGGAGTCTCAGCATTTTTCAGCCCACCGCGTGACGAATCATGGCGTTCTTTAAGACCGGAACGCGATCGGTCAGGTTCAATCCGGAATTGCGCAAATGTGTCAGGGTTTCGCCCCCGCCCCCGAAAAGGGCAAACAGCCCGTCGACGGCGATATTCATCGCAAGCAGCGGCTCGGCGCGGCCTCGCTCATAGCGGCGCAGCAGCCGGAGGGCGCCCGGATCGCTCCCAGGGCGACGATGCGCGAGGACCTCGACGAGGGCTCGCGCATCCTGCAGGCCGAGATTCAGTCCCTGGCCGGCGAGTGGATGGATTACGTGGCCGGCATCGCCCGCAAGGGCGACGCGAGGCCCCACCATGCGTCGGGCAGCGAGATGACGAAGCGGGAAGCTGCGCGGCGCTCCAGCCAGCTCGAGCGCTCCAAGCGCGCCGCGGGAAGCTGCCTCGACTTCCCGGCACAAGGCGTGCGCTTCCAGGCGCAGCACGCGCTCGGCCGCCGCGCTCGGCAGCGACCAGACCATCGACACCTGGCGTCCTGGAAGAGGAAGAAGCGCGAGCACGGGACCGCCCTGGAACCACTGGTAAGCGGTATCGCGATGCGGCTTGTCGCAGCGGAAGTTGGCCACGACGGCGAGTTGGCCATAGTCACGCTCGGCGGCAGAAATGCCAGCCGCGGAGCGCACGACCGAGCGAGCACCATCTGCGCCGATGACGAGGCGCGTCGCAAGCGAGCGGCCATCGCGCAGCACGACTTGAGCCTGGTCGGCGTCGAATTCCAGGCGCTCCGGCTCGCCCTGCAGAGGCGGCTGCTGGTCGCGCCAGAGCGCGTCCTGCAGCGCGGTGTCCTCGACGATCCAGGCGAGCTCGGGCAGGCCCGCGCGATAGGCATCGAGCTCGAGGCCCGAAGCACCATCGTCGCCAAAAATTCTCATCGAATACACGGGCGCGAGGCGGCTCGGCGAGATGGCCTGCCAAGCGCCGATCTCGCGCATAAAGGCGACGTTGGCGGGGCTGAGCGCGTACACCCTGGAATCGAATGCTGAAGTCGTCCCGGCCGCCGGTGCGCGCGCGCCGGCGAGAAGCGCCGCACCCTGCCCGCGCATAGCGCGCGCCAGGGCGGCACCCACCGGGCCTCCACCGACGATGACTATGTCGTGGAACGCTGTGCCTGCTCGGCCGCTATCCATCTATCGAGGGCCTTAACCCGGTTCGAGGCAAGCAGCTGGCGCGCGTACTGATAGCTGCGCTTGTGATCGCTTTGGAGCTGCGCCAGCCGGCGCGTGAACGCCTCCGAGCTGGCATGAGCCATCGCCTTCTGCATGACGTCGGCAGTCGGTGCGTAGCACGCCGTCGCGTCGCGCCCATATTGCTCCATTACCAGGCCGAGCGCGGCTTGCAGCGGCACCTGCCGGTCGCAAACGTCGAACGACATGTGCAGGGAATACTCTGCGGTTGTCTGAACCTGATGCGGCACGAAAGCCCGCATGAACAGCGCGTCCCCTGGGCGCATCACGATCTCGGCCTGAGCCCTGCCCATCTTCTCAGGCGGCAGGTCGTTCTGGTCGTCGAGGTGGGGCGCCTGCCGCTCATGGATAACCCACCTTTTTTCGCCGGCGAGATGGACCGCAAGCACGTCCTGCGTGTCGAAGTGGCCCCGGTACGCCTCGTTGCCGCGCTGCGAAAAAAAGGCGACGGAATTGGAAAACGCGCAATCGTGCGCCGAGTCGAGCGCAGCGCACAAGGCATTGATCGACGGATCGAGAATATCGAGGCCCTCGAGCACCAGCGACGCGCCGCGGGCGAGGTATTCCTCGATGATGCCTTTGTTGAGAAAAGCGATCTCGGTTCCTTGCTTGATGAACTTGCTCGCCACTGCCTTCGAGCAGTCCACTTCCTTGCCCTGCCAGTAGAGCGCGATATAACCCGGCATCAGCAGGGGGCTGTTCAGGCTCGTCCTAAGATGCTCGAGCGTGAAGAACGCCGGCCTCTCGATCAGGCTAGCGGCGTGGACGAAGTCGCGCTCGGGCGGCAGGCTGCGGACCGCCTGGAAGTAGAAGTCGCGAAGTTGTCTCAGTTGCGGCGGCAGGTCCATGTGGGCGCAGGCCCCAAACTAGCTGCGCAGAGTATAATCGCGGCGTTCCCCTTGATAGACCGTGGCGAATTAGCTCAGCTGGTTAGAGCAGCGGAATCATAATCCGTGTGTCCGGGGTTCGAGTCCCTGATTCGCCACCATTTCCCTTCCTGACATGAAATCCTTCCTCGGCACGCTTCTTTTCGCTCTTTGCGCGGTAGCCGCGGCGCAGCAGTTGCGCACTATTCCACCCGACGCGAAGCGCGGGTCGATGCGCCATGTGCAGGACATGGTCGTCGAAATCGACGGCCAGCGCGTCTACCTCTCCCCGGGCGCGCAGATCCGCAGCCCGTCGAACACGATCGTCCTGCCCACCGCGCTGCCCCCCGACTCGCCGGTGAAGTACCAGGTGGACGATGCCGGCAAGGTGCACCGGGTCTGGATCCTGACGCCGAGGGAAGCCGCGCTGCCCGACGCGCGCTGATCCTCCATGGGTAAGGTCTACCTCCGCACCTTTGGCTGCCAGATGAACGAGTACGACTCGGCGAAGATCGCCGACGTGCTGCGCGAAGCCGAGGGGCTCGAGGCGGCCTCGCGGCCCGAGGAGGCCGACCTGATCGTGTTCAACACCTGCTCGGTGCGCGAGAAGGCGCAGGAGAAGGTGTTCGCCGATCTCGGGCGCGTCAAGCACCTCAAGCGCGAGAACCCGAAGCTGATGATCGCGGTGGGAGGTTGCGTCGCGAGCCAGGAAGGGCCGGCGCTCGTCGAGCGCGCGCCCTATGTCGACGTGGTTTTCGGCCCGCAGACGCTGCACCGCTTGCCGCAGCTCCTCGCGCGCCGGCGCGCGAGCGGCGAGCCGCAGGTCGACGTGACCTTCCCGGAAATCGAGAAATTCGATCACCTGCCCGCCCCGCGCCTCGACGGCGCCTCGGCGTTCGTCTCGATCATGGAAGGCTGCAGCAAGTATTGCAGCTTCTGCGTCGTTCCCTACACGCGGGGCGAGGAGGTATCGCGACCGTTCGAGGACATCCTCGCCGAGGTGGCGGCGCTTGCCGCGAAGGGCGCGAAGGAAGTGACGCTGCTCGGGCAGAACGTCAATGCCTGGCGCGGCGCGATCGACGGCGCCCGGGCGGATTTTGCCGAGCTGCTTTTCCTGCTGAATGAAATCGAAGGCTTGGAGAGAATCCGCTACACGACCTCGCATCCGCGCGAGTTCACGCAGCGCCTCATCGATGCGCACGCGCAGCTCGACAAGCTCGCGCCGCAGGTGCACCTGCCGGTGCAGTCGGGCTCCGACCGCATGCTAGGTGCGATGAAGCGCGGCTATACGGCGCTTGAATACCGCTCGATCGTGCGGCGCCTGAGGCAGGCGCGCCCCGGCATCAGCCTGAGCTCCGATTTCATCGTCGGCTTCCCCGGCGAGAGCGAAGCGGATTTCCAGGCCAGCCTGCGGCTCGCGGCCGACGCGGGCTTCGATGGCGCATTCTCGTTTGTCTACAGCGCGCGACCCGGCACGCCCGCCGCCGCGCTGCCGGATTCGGTTCCCGCGGCGCAAAAGCGGGAGCGCCTGCAGCGGCTGCAGGCGCAGCTCGACGATCAATACCGCAAGGTGAGCGAATCGATGGTGGGCGGTACCGAGCGCGTGCTGGTCGAGGGCGTCTCCAGGAAGAACGCATCCGACCTTGCCGGACGCACCGCGAACAACAGGGTGGTGAACTTCCCGGCGGAGGCAGGCCTCATCGGCTCGTTCGCCGCCGTGCGCATCACCGCGTCGTTGTCGCATTCGCTGCGTGGCGAGCTCGCGGGGTGAGCGGCTGATGGCCGGCAAGTCGGTCGAAGTGAAGCTCGAGCCGGTGGACAACCTGCGTCTTGCTCGCCTGTGCGGCGCGCTCGACGAGAACCTGCGCCAGATCGAATCGGCGCTCGACGTGACCATCGCGCGCCGCGGCTCCCGCTTTACCGTGAAGGGGGAGCAGGCCGGGCGCGCCGCCGAGGCCCTCGAGCACTTCTATGACCGCGCCTCGGGCGACCTCAGCGCCGACGACGTGCAGCTCGGCCTGACGGAGCTTTCGCAGAAGAAGGATCTCGACAAAGCCGGCGGCCTGCAGCTGCTCACCCGCCGCCCGGACCTGCACGGCCGCACGCCTCACCAGGTGGAGTACATCGAGAATATCCGCGCGCACGACTGCACCTTCGGCATCGGCCCGGCCGGGACGGGCAAGACCTACCTCGCGGTGGCCTGCGCCGTGGACGCCCTGGAGCGCGACAAGGTCAAGCGCATCGTGCTCGTGCGCCCAGCCGTCGAGGCCGGCGAGCGCCTGGGCTTTCTGCCCGGCGACCTGGCGCAGAAGGTCGACCCCTACCTGCGCCCGCTGTACGACGCGCTCTACGACCTGATGGGCTTCGAGAAGACCGGCAAGCTGCTCGAGCGCGGCACCATCGAGCTCGCCCCGCTTGCGTACATGCGCGGGCGCACGCTCAACCACTCTTTCATCATCCTCGATGAGGCGCAGAACACCACGCCCGAGCAGATGAAGATGTTCCTCACGCGCATCGGCTTCGGCGCCAAGGCGGTGGTCAACGGCGACGTCACGCAGATCGACCTGGGCCGCGGCCAGAAAAGCGGCCTGATCGAGTCGCGCCGCATCCTGGAGGGCGTGCGAGGCATCGCCTTCACGGAGTTCGGCGCGCAGGATGTGGTGCGCCACCCGCTGGTGGCGCGCATCATCGATGCCTACGACAAAGCGAAGCAGGAAGACTAGCGTCGTGGTGCAGTTCGCGGTCGCGCGCCGCGGGCTGCCGAGCGCGGCTTCCTTTCGCCGCTGGTCGCTTGGTCTTTCGACAAACGTCACCCTCCGCGTCGTCGGGGAGGCGGAAGCTCGCCGCCTGAACGAGAGATTCCGAAAAAAGCGGAAAGCCACCAACGTGCTCTCGTTTCCGTACGGCGGCGGCAGCGGCGACGTCATTCTTTGCCACCCGGTGATCGCGCGCGAAGCGCGCGCGCAGCGCAAGACGCTTGCGGCGCACTATGCTCACATGGTGGTGCACGGAATTCTCCACTTGCGCGGCTACGACCATGAAAAACATGGAGATGCGCGGCGCATGGAGCGGCGCGAGATCCGCATTCTGCGGCGCCTCGGCTTTAGCGATCCGTACACGGTAAAATCCCCGCCGCCCCCATGAACGCCCCGTCGCGGCCCAGCCTGCTCGAGCGCCTGTCGGCGCTCATCCTCCGCGAGCCCGGCGACCGCGAGCAGCTCGCGCAGCTCCTGCGCTCGGCCTACTCGCGCAACCTGCTCGACGCCGACGCCATGTCGATCATCGAGGGCGCGCTCACCGTCTCGGAGATGCAGGTGCGCGACATCATGATCCCGCGCGCCCAGGTCGACTTCATCGACATCAACGAGCCGGTCGAGACCTTCATTCCGCAGGTCATGGCGACTGCGCACTCGCGCTTCCCGGTGATCGACCAGAACAAGGACGACGTGATCGGCGTATTGCTCGCCAAGGACCTGCTGCGCCACTACGCCGGCGAGGAGGAGTTCAACGTGCGCGAGATGCTGCGCCCGGCGGTATTCGTCCCCGAGGCGAAGCGGCTCAACGTCCTGCTGCGCGAGTTCCGCGCCAGCCGCAACCACATGGCGATCGTGATCGACGAGTACGGCGGCGTCGCCGGGCTGGTCACCATCGAGGACGTGCTGGAGCAGATCGTCGGCGACATCGAGGACGAGTACGACTTCGACGAGGCCTCCGACAACATCCTTCCCGAGCAGGGCGGGCGCTGGCGCGTCAAGGCGCTCACGCAGATCGGCGACTTCAACGCCCATTTCGGCTCGCGCTTCCCCGAAGAGGGCAGCGACACCGTGGGCGGCCTGGTGATCAAGCATCTGGGCCGCTTGCCGCGCCGCGGCGAGGTGCACATCATCGATGGCCTGCGCTTCCAGGTGCTGCGCGCCGACAGCCGGCGCGTGTACACCCTGCTCGTCGACAAGGCGAAGACCTAGGTAGATGGGGCCGGTCCCCGTCTATTTGTCCGCGCTCGCTTGCGGCGCGGCGGCGGTCCTTGCGTTTGCGCCGGCCGGTTTCTTCCCGATCGCGCTTCTCGCCTTCGCCTGGCTGATCCACCTCTGGTCGTACGCGGGACCGCGCCGCGCCCTGGCCATCGGCTTCGCGTTCGGCATGGGCCTGTTCGGCGCCGGCGTTTCCTGGGTCTACGTCAGTCTTTCCCACTTCGGCGGCATGCCCCCGCCGCTCGCGGCGCTCGCCACCTTTCTTTTCTGCGCCCTGCTCGCCGCTTTCACTGCGGGCGCCGGCTGGCTGCAGGCGCGCGTGCCGGCCAGCCCGGCCGCGCGCGCGCTCCTTCTCATTCCGGCTTCGTGGACGCTCTTCGAGTGGCTGCGCAGCTGGGTCTTCACCGGCTTCCCATGGCTCGCCGCGGGCTACTCCACCTCGGGGTGGCCGCTGCAAGGCTTCGCTCCCCTGATCGGGGTATTCGGCATTTCGTTTCTCGTCGTCTCCCTCGCCGGCATGCTTTGGTATTTCGCGCGCACGCGAAAGGCTCTCCCGGCGGCCGCGCTGGCGCTCGTGATTGCGGCCGGGCAGGCGCTGCGATATGTCGATTGGACGGACCCGGTCGGCGCGCCGGTCAGCGTCGCGCTTCTGCAGGGGAATGTCGCGCAGGACATGAAATTCAGGCCGGAGCGCTACGCGCGCACGCTCGAGACGTACGCCCGGCTGACCGAAGAAACCAACGCGCGGCTCGTGGTGCTGCCCGAGACGGCGCTGCCGCAGTTTCTCGATCGCATCGATCCGGCGTATCTCGCGCGCCTCGAAGCCGCCGCCCGGCGCAACGACGGCGATCTCCTGGTCGGGGTGCCCTATCGGAGCGCGGTTGGCGACTACTACAACAGCGTGGTCAGCCTCGGCAGCGCGCCGCGCCAGATCTACCACAAGACGCACCTCGTTCCGTTCGGCGAGTTCGTGCCGCCGCTCTTCGGCTGGGTGATGCGCTGGCTGCAGATCTACCTCGGCGACTTCGCGCGCGGCGCCCCCGACCAGGCGCCGCTCGCCGTCGCCGGACAGAAGGTCGCCGTCAACATCTGCTATGAAGACGCCTTCGGGGATGCGATCGGCGCCGAAGCGCGCGACGCCACGCTCCTCGCCAACCTGTCCAACGTCGCGTGGTTCGGAGACTCCCTGGCGCCATCGCAGCACCTGCAGATCGCTCAGCTGCGCGCGATCGAAACGGGCCGCGCGCACCTCGCCGCGACCAACACCGGCGTCACGGCGGCCATCGGCCGCGACGGCGCCGTGCTCGCCCGCTTGCCGCAGTTCATGGAAGGCCGCCTGGAGATCACCGTGCAGGGTTATGCGGGCGTGACGCCGTACATGCGCTTCGCCGACTGGCCGATCCTCTTGCTGTCGCTCGTCGTGCTCGCCGGCGCGGCCCTCGTCGCGGCGCGCGGGCAGCGCCGGTAGAATCTGCGCTTCGCATGCTGACCTTCCAGCAGCTCATCCTGCAGCTGAACGCATTCTGGGACCGCCAGGGCTGCGTGCTGCTTCAGCCCTATGACATGGAAGTCGGTGCCGGGACGTTCCACACCGCCACCTTCCTGCGCGCGATCGGGCCCGAGCCGTGGAAAGCCGCCTACGTGCAGCCGTCGCGCCGGCCGAAAGATGGGCGCTACGGCGAAAACCCGAACCGCCTGCAGCACTATTACCAATACCAGGTGGTCCTCAAGCCCTCGCCAACGGATATCCAGGATCTGTACCTTGCATCTCTCACGCATCTGGGCATCAACCCGAAGGAGCACGACATCCGCTTCGTCGAAGACGACTGGGAGTCGCCGACCCTCGGTGCGTGGGGACTTGGCTGGGAAGTCTGGCTCGACGGCATGGAAGTCACCCAGTTCACCTACTTCCAGCAGGTTGGCGGCCTCGATTGCAGGCCGGTGCTCGGCGAAATCACCTATGGCCTGGAGCGCCTGGCGATGTACCTGCAGGACAAGGAGAACGTATACGACCTGGTGTGGACGCCGGGCGTGAAGTACGGCGACGTCTACCACCAGAACGAAGTCGAGCAATCGCGCTACAACTTCGAACTTTCCAATACCGAATTGCTGTTTGATTTATTCAATAACTATGAAAAAGAAGCCATCCGGCTGATGGAAGCGCAATGCACGCTTCCCGCCTACGAGATGGTTCTGAAGTCCTCGCACACCTTCAACCTGCTCGACGCACGCGGCGCGATTTCGGTCACCGAGCGCGCGGCGTATATCGGCCGTGTGCGCAACCTCGCCAAGGCGGTGGCGCAGGCTTACTACGAATCGCGGGAACGCCTCGGGTTCCCGATGCTGAAAAAAGCCGGATGAGCTCGCTTCTGGTAGAGCTCCTTACGGAGGAGCTGCCGCCCAAGGCGCTGGCGACGCTGGCCGCCAGCTTCGCTTCATCGGTGCGCGAGGAGCTGGTCGGCGCCGGGCTCGCGGCGAAGGACGTCTCTTTCAGTTCGACCCTGTGCACGCCGCGACGGCTTGCCGTGCTCGTCGCAACCGTCACGGAACAGGCACCGTTCCAGGACCGCGAAGTCCAGGGGCCGTCGACCAAAGCGCCGGAAGCGGCGGTCGCCGGATTTGCGAGGAAGCAGGGCGTCGCCGTCGAATCGCTGCAGCGCGCCCAGACGCCGAAAGGCGAAGTGTTCGTCGCGCGCGTGAAGACCGGCGGCGCGAATCTCAAGCAGGCGCTGCCGGAAATCGTGGAAAAGGCGATCAAGAAGCTGCCGATTCCCAAAGTCATGCGTTGGGGAGAAGGCGACGCGCAGTTCGTGAGGCCGGTGCATGGCCTTGTCATGCTGCACGGCGAGGGCATCATTCCGGGTCAGGTGCTCGGGCTGCAGGCCGGCCGCCGCACGCGCGGCCACCGCTTCATGGGCAAGAGCGAGATCGAGCTCGGCGGCGCCGGGCAGTACGAAGCAAAGCTTCGCGAAGACGGCATGGTCCTGGTCGACTTCGGCAAGCGCAGAGCCGAGATCGACCGTCAGCTTCAGGCCGAGGCGAAGAAGCAGGGCGGCAGCCTCGGCGACTATCAGGGGCTTCTCGATGAGGTGACCGCCCTGGTCGAGTATCCGACGGTCTACACCGGAGGCTTCGACAAGGCGTTCATGGAAGTGCCGCAGGAGTGCCTGATCCTCACCATGCGGCAGAACCAGAAATACTTCCCGCTGTTCGATGCGGCGGGCAAGCTGCTGCCGAAATTCCTCATCGTTTCCAACATGCAGGTCGCCGACCCGCGACACATCGTCGGCGGCAACGAGCGCGTGGTGCGCCCGCGCCTGGAGGATGCGCGCTTCTTCTACAACCAGGACCGCAAGACGCGCCTCGAAGCGCGCGTGCCGCAGCTCGGCAAGGTCGTGTACCACAACAAGC
>Ga0068871_100001035_pt1 | contig 18621 bp, 11 predicted proteins | sample KBSMisM72_FD_72750 | JGI IMG/M metagenome (GOLD analysis project Ga0068871, IMG submission 72750) | Miscanthus rhizosphere microbial communities from Kellogg Biological Station, Michigan, USA - KBS Miscanthus M7-2 | ecosystem: Host-associated > Plants > Roots > Rhizosphere > Soil ...
TTTATGGGATTTAGAATAAATAGTAACGGACTTGAAGTATCCGCCCAACTCCCGTTGGCGGGATTGAAACCGCGTTTAGGTTCGAAGTTATAGAAAGGACTTGAACAATCCGCCCACTGCCGTGGGCGGGATTCGGGACTTTTAGTGCAAAGCCCCTCCGGCTCCTTCGGCCTTGATGCGTGGTTGATACGTCCCGGCTTCCGTCCGAAAGGCGATGGAGAGCCTGTTCCAGCCATTTATCGTGATGATGGCCATCGTCAGCTTGACCAGCTCCTCCTCGCTGAACTGCGCGCGTGCGGCCTCGTACTCCGCGTCCGACGCGTGGGACTCCGATATATTCGTGATGACTTCAGCCCAGGCCAGCGCGGCGCGCTCCCGGTCGGAGTAATAAGGCGCTTCGCGCCACGCGTTCAAGCCGTAGAGTCGCTGCTCGGTCTCTCCCGCCGCGCGCGCATCCTTCGTGTGCATGTCTATGCAGAAGGCACAGCCATTAATCTGCGAGACTCGCGTCTTGATGAGTTCGAGTAACGAGTGTTCAAGCCCCGACTCGTCCACATACTTTTGTAGTTTGTACATTGCCTGCACCGACCCCGGCGCAGCCTTGCTGTAATCCAAACGGGTCTGCATCTCTTCACCTCACACTTGTTGTTGCATCAAACAGGCTTTGAAACATACTCGAATGATCGGAACGCTGTCATGTCTGGAGCACGGCAACCTTCTCCTCCATGTACCGGTCGGCTGCCGCCGATGCTTCCTCCGAAGTGCTGCCGTTCTGACGGGCGCTTAAGTATGGTGCGTACCAATCCCACCAGTTGTGCGCGGCGTGCGTCTTCTCGAAGTGGTCGTGGTGCTCCGCCGTTTCGTGGAGGAGCTCAGCAAGCGTTGCGACGTCCGTGGTCTGAACGCGTTTGGACGTCCACTCGCGTCCAGGAAGCCGCGTCGTAATCTCCTGAAGCAGCCAACTGTTCCCATCTGGATCTTCGAACGAAGCAAACGAGAAGTAAGAACGACCGTCCGGATCGCGGCCCGCCACGCGTGGGTTCTCCACTGTGTCGTTGAATGGCCCAGCGGCGTAATGGAAGACCTCGCTCACGTCGACGCCACGGGCGACTAGCTCATCGCGCGCCGCCTCGATGTCGTCCACGGCGAGAACGAGATTCGCCGCACCGGGCTTAGCTAAATTCGTACCCTTGCCAAAGATGATCGAGGCTTCCGAGTTGTACGGCGTCACCTGTACGCCACGGAAATCGCCGTTTGCGATATCGATGTCGAGCCGCCAGCCAAGCTTCGCGTAGAACGCCTTCGCGCGGTCGACATCAGAAACGCCGAGCAAAACAACTTCGAGCTTCATATCGGTTTGCGGTTCGGTCATAGTGTGTTCTCCTTCTTCAAACGAGGCTTTGCCTCAAAAGTCCGAAATCGAGCGGTAGCGACCTGGTCACTGATTAGCATGCGACATTCCTAATGATTCGTGACTCCTACGATTTGACCAGGTCGCTACCGCTCCCTGTACTGACCCGGTCCAAGCGTGGGGTCCGACTTTTGGGCAAAGCCTCAAAACGATTTATTAGCCGCCGCCGCACCGATCCACTCCAGCGGCCGCGATTGGAAATTCAGTTCGCGTTTTGCCTTTGCGTTCGAGACACCGCGTATCTGATTCGCGTAGTAAACCGCATCCGCACCACCGCTCGTTTTTAGAGCATCTTCGATCGATATCTGTGGCGGTGGTGGCGCGTTCAGCCATCGAGCAAACGCCGGGAGCCATTCGCGTACTGCTAAAGGACGATCATTCGCGACGATGTAAACACCAGGATTGCCTTGCTCTGCTGCTGCAACCGTTGCAATTGCGGCGTCCTCAATGTGTAACCACGACCAGACACCTTCGCCCTTTCCAACAATCGGGAACTGTTGCTCTCGCACCTGTCGCGCCACATCGCCGTCGGGGTTGAACCACGTGCCCGGTCCATAGAAGAAGCCATAACGCATGGCAATCGTTTCTATTCCGGGAGTTTCGAATAAGCGATGTTCGAGTTCGGATATTACGCGCGCATCTGCTGCCACGGCAGGTGGACCATCAGCTACCAGAGGCGTTTCTTCATCTGCCAATCCCTGACCAGGCATAGCCCAGATTGCGATTGACTGCCTCACATAACGCCTTACACCCGCCGCCGCGCTCGCAGCAAGCACATTCCCACCACCTTCTAAACGGATGCGAGTGTTGAGAGGTGCGGCGGCCGTCATTGCTTCACGCGTATACGTTCTGGGTAGCGCAGTAAGTTGTTCGATCACGACTTCCGGTTGCGAGCGAGTGACAACCGCTTTGACAGCATCGCGATCAAATACATCCGCGATCGCAGGTTCAATTCCCTGCTTAATTAACGCCTCGCTGTTTTCGGTAGAACGCACCAGCGCAACTACAGAGTGTCCTTTGGACAACAAGCGCGCGACCAGCGGCCGACCAATCACGCCCGTCCCTCCTGCAACAAAAACCTTCATCGTGACCTCCTGTAAGTCTGAACAATGATCCCTTGCGTCGTCTGCCGTCAATGCGTGTAACGAGTGAAGACGAAGTCACGCGACTTGATAGCCTGGTGACACGGAAAACACTTCTGCAGATCTGCATCTGGGCCAGGCTTGCCGTCTTTATCAAATTGAGCGTAACCCCAGCCGCCGGTTGCGGCGTACTTCTTCGAATCCTTGACCATAAACTGAAGATACCAGGGCGGTGCTTCTCCAGGAACGAAAGACTGTTCACGGCCAAGTATTTTGTTGTTTTCCTCAGAAGGAACGTGTCGCCATGCTATTCGCCCGATGATTGTTCCTTCAGGGAATGGAAGCTTCCCTTCACGATAGGCCTTAATCGCTTCATCGTTGCCTAAAATGGCGCGGATATCCTGGAGATCACCTTCTTCATGGGCCACTGAGACAAGCCTCCACTCACGGTATCCGGAAGGTATCTCTTTTACAAAGAGGGGCGCAGCTTCTTTATCAGAGGGACGTGACGCGGTCGCCTTGAAGCCCACAACGCCGGATACGGTTGCAACTGCAACGAGCAAAAACATGATGCGTTTCATAATCGTTTCTCCCTCACAAAATTGAATACAACGCGGGAACCTATTCGATTCGCAGACTCTGCTCCATCGAATAACACTGGTCCCAGATATACACGTCAAAGCCGCCGAGTCTCTCGGACCATTTTGGAGTGAGAGCGTTGACGCACTGACCTGCAACTCGATCGATGTAGTTATCGAATATGGCCCAGGGGTTCGCACGATCTGATTCGTTCAATCCCTCACCGAGCTTCGTCGTAGCCAGAGCCGTCTTCGCCGCCTGCTTCAAATCAGACATGAACTCGGCTTGTGTGTCGACATCCGCGTGCGTGCCCGTGCGCGCGACATGCCCGCTAACCAACGTCTCCCAATTCAGCTTTCGGATCTCTTCAACTTGTGCGAAGTAACCGGGTATGTCCTGGGCTACAGCGAATCGACGCCAGGGCATCCAGCCGGGAAATACGATGTCGATTACCATCAGCACTCGTTGCGCCGGTGCGTAGATGAAAATATTTCCCGGCTCGTGCGCATTGCCGTGGTACGAAAGTTCGAGCACCTGATTGCCGGCGTGCAATGTGTACTTGTCGGCAAACGTAATTGTGGGTAATGGCCGGTTAGGATCTGCAGCTCGCTTTAGTAGCCGGAGAGTTTCCTGATGGGCAACGATGATCGGATGACCGCCCAGGGTCTTCGTTCCACCAATATGGTCCGCGTGCGAATGACTGTAGATGATGTGCGTGATTGGTTTATCGGTTACTTCCGCGATCGCGTGGGGAAGATACGCGACCAGAGTTTGAGGAACATCCACAACTACCACGCCGCGATCGTAGATAAGAAACATTGATTGAATCGCGTTGTCAGTGACCATGTAGAGACCGCGACCCAGATCCTGCAGTCGATAACCCTTAGCGGGATCGATAGCAGGTCCCATCGATGAAGCAGGGACGTCGAGATACTTGCCGGTTCTGACGCCGATCGGCGCGATCGACGGCATGTGCGGGTATGGTTCTCCTGGGGTTCCTGGTTCGTCGATCGGATTGGCCGATTGCGCCCTAGCGCATGCGCAAGTGCAGACAATCAACAATGCAACGAGCCAGGAACGTTTGCTGTGAATAGTTATCATGATGCCTCCCTCACGCCTTGTTTCATTGTGGAGGCATTTTGCGCTGGGCAGGTTTTTCTCGAAACCCTAGATGGTACGAGCAGAAGATCACTCAAACGTGTTATCGCGAGGTAACCCAGCACGTAATCCCGCCAACGGGAGTTGGCGGATCGTTCAAGTCCTTTCTACAAACCGATTCCTAAAACCAAATCCTAATCCCGCCAACGGAAGTTGGCGGATACTTCAAGCCGGATCTATTCATCGCGCAGATAAATAGTACGGACCTGAACGATCCGCCAACTCCCGTTGGCGGGATTGATGGTCATCGTAGAGTGGGATTTTAGAAAGGACTTGAAGTATCCGCCCACTGCCGTGGGCGGGATTCGGTGTTGTCTGAGGTCCGTTACTCACGCATGTAGTGACAACTGTACCCGCCGGGGTGCTTGCGGAGGTAATCCTGGTGATATTCCTCGGCGCTGTACCAGGTGGAGGCGGGCTCGATGGTCGTGGTTATGGGGCGGCTCCATTTCCCTGACGAATTTACACGCGCCTTTACTCGCTCCGCGGTTTCCTTCTGCTCAGGCGTCTGTGGAAAAATCGCGGAGCGGTATTGCGTGCCGACGTCGTTGCCTTGTCGATTGAGCGTGGTCGGATCGTGCAGTTTGAAAAACCAATTCTCCAGTAAGTCTTCGTAACTAAGCACCGTCGGATCGAACGTCACGCGGATCGCTTCGGCATGCCCCGACTTACTGTGATGTGTATCTTCGTACGTCGGATTCTCCAGCCAACCGCCGGTGTACCCCACTTCCGTATCGATCACACCCGGCACGTTGCGCAGAATTTCTTCGACACCCCAGAAGCAGCCGCCAGCAAGGACGGCGATCTCAGTCGGCCTTTCACTCATTCCTGATCTCCTTCACTGCTGGAACTGTAGATCAAAGCCTTCACACCTGCCAACCGCCGCCCAGCGCTTTGTAAAGTTGGACGACCGACAGCAACTCGTTGCGCTTCGTCTGCGTCAGATTCAACTCCGCGTCGAATAGTTCACGATCCGAATCGAGCGCGTTGAGCAGCGAATCGACGCCGCCCTGGTACCTGAGATAGGCGATGCGCGAGCGATCTCGGAGCGCAGTCACCAGCAGTTCCTGCTGTACGCGAACCTCCTTCACCTTTCGATACTGGACCAGCGCGTCCGACACTTCGCGAAAGGCGTTCTGAATCGTTTGCTGGTATTGCACGAGCGCCAGGTCCTGTTGCGCGCGCGCAAAGTTGACGTTTGACTTCAGTCGTCCGCCGGTAAAGATCGGAGCGGTTATCTCAGGAATAAAGGTCCACGCGCGACTTGCGCCCGTAAACAGATTCGAGAGCGCGTTACTTTGAAAGCCGAACCCTCCGGTCAGGCTGATGCGCGGAAAGTAAGCCTTCTTTGCCGCGCTCACGAGCGCGCCGTTCGCTTCTAAAATCGCTTCGGCAGAACGTATGTCAGGTCTGCGTTCGAGGAGATCTGATGGCAGCCCCGCGGGAACTGCCGTTAAGACTTCTTGCTGGCCCAACGGGTGTCCACGTTTAATCGCACTCGGATTGTTGCCAAGCAGCAGACTAATCAGGTTCTCGGTTTGTTCGAGTGCGCGTTCAGTATCCGGAATCGTTTGAGACGCTTGATAGACCAACTCCTCGGCCTGTCGCACTTCGAGCAAGGTTGCCAGTCCGCCCTGTTGTCGCAGCTCGATGATGCGAAGCGATTCTTCCCGTGTTGCAAGTGTGCGCTTACTGATTTCAAGCTCATTGTCGAGAGCGATGAGAGTGAAGTACCCGGCGGCAACATCTCCTACCACCGTTGTCAGCACTGCTTTGCGATCCTCTTCCGAGGCCCGCAACTCCTCGCGCGCCGCTTTCTTTTGTTGGCGCACGCGTCCCCAAACGTCCAGCTCGAACGAAAGTAAATTCAAAAAGAAACTGCCGACGCTACGCGCGCTACCGCCGCCGCTGAAAGCACCGAGGGGACCATTTTTCGAGTTACGTGTCGTGGTGAGATCCGCACTGCCGTAGATCTGAGGGAACTGTTCAGACCGCGCGAGTCCGAGGTTGGCACGTGCGGCTTTGATGCGAGCAATGGCTGCACGCGAATCGTAGTTGTGAACGATCGCAGTGCGCACGAGCTGCTGCAACTCCTCGTCTTTAAAGACTTCAAACCACTTCAAGTCGCCAACAGAAGTCTTATCACCTGGAGAAGCAGCGTCCGCGCCCCGGAAACTGTCAGGAATTGCCGGCCGCTGATCTCGCTTCTGCCCGCAGACAGGCGCGACCAACAAACTCAAGAGAACAACCGCAACTATCAATCGCTTCGTCATCGCTATCATCCCTCTCCCAAAGCCGGCGCAGAATCGACTCGCGGCGCGTCAGCAGTTTGCTTCGTTCGAAATCTCATCGTGAGTTTCTCGACGAGATAAAAAGTTACCGGAATGAGGAATACTGCGATGATGGTTGCGGCCAACATGCCGACGATCACAACTGTGCCAAGGATACGTCGCGCTCCGGCGCCGGCTCCCGACGCGATCCACAACGGCGCCGATCCCAAAATGAATGCGAACGACGTCATCAGGATTGGTCGGAGACGCAGGCGAGCGCCTTCGAGTGCTGCCTCAACCAAATCGCGACCTTTTTCTAATTCGGCTTTGGCGAACTCGACGATCAGAATCGCGTTCTTTGCCGCCAGACCAATCAATACGATCAATCCGATCTGCGCATAGACGCCGAGGTCATAACCGCGCAGCCAGAGGCCGAGGAACGCGCCGAAAACTGCGACAGGAACCGTTAACAGAACCGAGAATGGAAGCGACCAACTCTCATACAATGCCGCGAGGATCAAGAACACAAACACCAGCGACAATCCGAACACGGATGCGGTCGTCCCTGACGCCTTTCGTTCCTGGTACGACAGATCGGCCCAGTCATATCCAATCTCGGCGGGTAGAGTTTGCTTCGCGACTTCTTCGAGCGCCGCCTGCGCCTGACCAGAGCTGTAGCCCGGCGCCGCACTTCCAATCACCTGCGCGGCCCGGTAGAGATTGAAGCGATTGGTGTATTCGGGACCGGAGATCCTGCGCGTCGCGATCAATGACGAGAGCGGAACCATCTGGCCGTCGTTGTTGCGCACGTAGTACTGCCCGATCTGGCGTTCATTCAAACGCTCTTCACCCTCAGACTCGAGAAAGACACGCCATTGCCGGCCAAAGCGGTTGAACTGGTTCAGGTATAGACCGCCGAGATAGGCTTGCAGGGTGAGGTACACGTCGCGTACGTCCACGCCCTGCTTGAGCACCTTGTCGCGATCGACGTCGGCGAAAAGTTGCGGTGTGCTCGCCGAGAACTGCGAAGTGACACCGGCGAGTTCAGGCCGCTGTCGCGCCGCGTCGAGAAACTTTTTCAGGTTCTGTTCGAGGAATTCGACCGAGCCGCCGCTCCTGTCCTGAAGCCAGAACGAGAACCCACCGGCGTTTCCGAGTCCGGGAATTGCCGGAGGACTAAACAGAAACGAGATCGCTTCGGGTACTTCACGCGCCAACCTTGCATTAACACTCTGCTGAATTTCCTGCGCAGTGTGTTTGCGCTCGTGCCAGGGTTGCAACGAAACAAAGAAGAAGCCGTTATAGCTTGCCGACACTCGGTTCAAGAGACTGAAGCCGTTGATGGTCGTGTAGTACTGCACGCCGTCAGTCTCTTTCAGAATCTGCTCGATCTTGCTCGAGACTTGATTCGTGCGCTCGAGCGAAGCCGCGGGTGGAAGTTGAATGTTGAGAAATAGGTAACCGTAGTCTTCTTCAGGCAGGAAGCTGGTCGGCAGCCTGTTACCAACAATGCCATCAGCGAGGGCAAAGCCCGCCAGGATCAACACGCCAATAGCAGCCTTGCGAATCAGTCCACGACTCACGTTGATGTAACCTCGCGTGGCAGTTTCAAACCAGCGATTGAACGCGCTGAAGAATCTGGCAAACAGACCGTGTGACTGTACGCGCGGACGCAGCATCAACGCTGAGAGCGCAGGACTGAGTGTCAGGGCGTTGAAGGCCGAGATCATTACTGACACAGCAATGGTGACTGCGAATTGTTTGTTCAGTCGACCCTGAATGCCACTCACAAATGCGACTGGAATAAACACCGACGCAAGAATGAGCGCGATGCTGATGACTGGACCAGAAACTTCCTCCATTGCCTTAAGCGTCGCCTCGCGCGGACTCAAGCCTCCCTCGATGTGATGTTCGACCGCCTCGACGACGACAATCGCATCGTCGACGACCAGGCCGATGGCAAGCACCAACGCGAATAACGAGAGCGTGTTGATGGAGAACCCGAGCAGCGGAAAGACGGCGAAAGTACCAATTAACGAAACCGGCACGGCGATCATCGGAATGAGCGTCGCGCGCCAGTTCTGTAAAAAAATGAAGACGACGAGAATGACGAGGACGATTGCAATCAGCAACGTCTCGATGATTTCGTTGATGCCTTCGGTCACCGAGCGGGTCGTGTCGAGGCCAATCGCGTAATCGAGATCGGGAGGAAAACGCTGCTTGAGTTCCTCCATCGTTTTCTTGACGCCGTCTGCTACTGCGAGTGCATTTGATCCGGGCGACTGAAACACCGCGACGATGCCCGCAGGTTTACCACCGAAACGCGCGACCTGCTGGTAGTTCTGCGCCCCGAGTTCAATCCGTGCCACATCCTTGAGTCGCACGATCGAGCCATCCGGATTTGAGCGCACGACGATCTGTCCAAACTCTTCCGGTGTCTGCAGCCGTCCTTGAGCACGTAAGGTGTAGGTCACTTCCTTGCCCGCGGGGGCGGGCTCTGCGGCGATCTGGCCCGCGGGGTTGACGGTGCTCTGCTGCTGAACCGCGCGCGCAAGATCGGGTACGGTCAGACCGAGCTTGGCAAGGAAATCGGGCTTGACCCAGATGCGCATTGCGTAATCGCTCGCACCGAACAGACGCACTTCGCCCACACCGGGCACTTGATACAGCGCGTCGTTGATGTTGATGGTTGCGTAGTTCGCGAGGAAGAGTGAGTCATGGGTTTGCTGGGGTGAATAGATGGCGAAGGCGAGCGTCGGTATGCCTGTCGACTTACGCAGGTTCAGACCAAACTGGTTGACGTCCGCCGGCAGATTCGGTTGCGCCTGTGCGACGCGGTTCTGAACGTTGACCTGGTCCAGATTGGGATCTGTATCGACGTCGAAGGTCACGGTGAGGGTCATCGTGCCGTCGTTCGCGTTCGTGGACTGCATGTAGAGCTTGTCATCGACGCCGCTCATCTGTTGCTCGAGTGGCGTTGCGACCGATTGTTCAATTGTTACTGCATCAGCGCCCGTGTAAGTCGTGTTAACGATGATCTGCGGGGGGACAATTTCGGGAAACTGAGCGACGGGTAGACCACGTATCGAAACGAGTCCACCGATGACCGTAATAATCGCGATCACCATTGCCACGACGGGACGGTTGATGAAGAGTCTTGAGATCATAACTTCAGCTCATTTCGTTGTGGCGTATGGCTTCGGATTTACCACCGCTCCTGGTTTGATCCGCTGCAGCCCTTCAACGACGACTGACTCGCCAGGCTTCAATCCCTCGTCGATAATCCACAAAGCATCGGTGCGATCGCCGACTTTAACGCTTCGTATCTCGACATGATTGTCAGCGCCGACAACTGCGACCTGGTAACCACCCTGCAACTGCGAGACTGCTCGTTGCGGCACCAGCAGGGCGTCAGATTTAGTTGAAGTCACTGCCCTCACCTTGCCGTATTGGCCCGGTCGCAGGACGTTTTCAGGATTCGGGAAAGTACCGGCCAGACGGATCGCGCCGGTTTTCGGATCAACCTGGCGATCGGCGAAATAGAAACTTCCCTTATGAGGATACGTCGTGCCGTCGGAGAGAACGAGTTCGAGTTCAAGATTTCTGCTGGCCGTTTCCCTCTCCTCCTGCGTCGGGTGGCGCCTGGTGTAGTTGAGATACTCCTGCTCGCTCACCGTGAAATAGACCTTGATCGGATCGACAGTTGAAACAGTGGTCAGCGGCGCACTCTGCGTCGTGATCAAGTTACCCACCTGCGCCTGGGCCAAACCGGCAATGCCATCAATGGGTGAGATGATGCGCGTGAAACCCAGGTTGAGCTCGGCTGTGCGAATTGTCGCGTTCGCGTTTTCAATCTGTCCTTGCGCCGCAGTGACTGCTGCTTTGGCCGTTCCAACTTGCGCATTGGCGGCGCGTATTTGCGCGCGCGCGGTTTCGATACTCGCCTCTGCAGCCCTCACTTGAGCCTTCGCCACGACGTTCGCCTGAGACGCGTTGTCATAGTCCTGCTGTGTCACTGCCTTCTGCTCGAGCAACGGCCCATACTTATTTACGTCGAGTTGCGTCTTGACCTGATTGGCTTGCGTCTGTGCTAACTGCGCTTGCATCTGTAGAAGCTGGCTGTTCGCCTGGGCCACCTGTGCTTCCGCTTCCTTCACATGCGAGTTCGCTTGTTCGAGCTGTCCTTTAAACTGCGCCAACTGTCCCTGCGCCTGATCCAAGGCTGCTTGAAATGGTCGCGAATCGATCTCGAACAACAACTGGCCCTTCCTGACGAACGAACCTTCTTTGTAATCCTGTCTGAGCAGGTAGCCGGTGACCTGGGCCTTGATCTCTGCGTTCACCATGCCGTCTGTTGTGCCGATCCATTCGCTGTAGACTGGCACGTCTCTTTGCTCGACATTCACGACTTGCACGTCGAGCGGACGCGGTGCGTTCGCGGCAAACTTATTCGAGCGACGCGCAAATGTCGCGACTGTCAGAACGAGGGAGCCGGCGATAATGGCCGTTGTGATAAGAGCCTTCCGTTTAGCCAGCAGTTGTTTAAGTGCCGCGCGCATTAGTGATCTCCGATGTTATTAATTCACTGTGACTAGCGAACGCTTTCGCTGTTGCCATTCGGCAACCCACCGCTTGATCGTGCTCGCGGTATTGCGTTCACGTTGCTGCCGTGTTTCGTCGGGGGGAGTTGGCACATTGTTCGGTTTTTCTGACGTGCCCCGTTTGATGATCTTTATGGCGGAATTCATGACTGTGTCCTCGCTTTACGATGTGGAGGATTTTGCGCCGCATCGTTTTTTCTCGAAACCCTAAATGGTGCGAGTACGAGATAACCCAATTGAGTGATGGCTGGATAACCTTAGACTCTCGATTTGCGTGGAGGGACGACTGCGACGCGCAGTCCAAACAGTCTCGCGTCGATTGAATATGCGCCGGGACCAAGAAAGAAGAGCGCAGCGGAGGTTAATATCCTGAGAATATAGACGACGTTCATCCCCGGCTCGGTGAAGAACAGATTTAGCAACGCTACGAGACAGGTAACGATTGTGAGGAACGGTGTCAACAACCCGAGCAGCAGGCCGAGGCAAACAATAACGAGCAATGAGATGATGAATAAGCGCAGCGTATCCGTAGACAAATGGAGTTGATGCGTAAGGTTCAGGACAAACATTCCTGCCGCGGCTATTCTTAAAAGAAGTAGCCCGACACCGGGGCCACCTTGAGGAAACATGGAGTAGAGTCTTTGCACAGACGTAAAATTACTGATTCTTTTGAAAACTGAATACCCGCATTGAAGCTATGCGCCTCTAACTCTTTTGAGGTATGCGATGTCTTCGACCTGCGAAGCAGGTGTACGGCGAAGCAGGTGAACGAATAACAACCTGCGAAGCAGGTGTAAGCATAAAGCCTGGGGCGCAAGCCCCAGGTTGACATGACAATAATGAGCCGAGCCCGCGATAGCGGGTGACAGACGTAAAACGCTGTCGCCCGTTTCACGGGCTCTACACTTGTTTGCGATCCTGTCCCTGGGGCTCGCGCCCCAGGCTTTATGTTTACACCTGCTTCGCAGGTTTTATTCTTGGACCGGGTCAGTACAGGGAGCGGTAGCGACCTGGTCGAGATCAGCTTGCGTGATTCGAGGGTTTGACTAGGTCGCTACCGCTCCCTGTACTGACCCGGTCCAAGTTCGTTTAGGCAGATCAAAACTGAAGCTTGAGAGCGAATTGGATCGAGCGTGGGCCGCCAATCTGATAGAGAGGATTGAATCCGCCGTTGGCGCCACCTGCACCAAGACTGTTCGCCAGAGTCTGCGTCGAGCGGCCGAACAATGGACTGGTCAGAAGATTTATCGGGCTGCCGAAGTTTGGATGATTGAAGATGTTGAAAAACTCAGCGTGGAAACGAAGGCCCAGCCTTTCAGTAAGCTGAAACTGCCGCTGCACTCCGACGTCCGCCTGCCACGCGCCGAAACCTCGCAGCACATTGCGCCCAAAGTTGCCCTGAGTCCCTGTAAGCGCGGGAGTAAACGCGGCTCTATTGAGAACCTTCCCACCCGGAAACTGTGAACCATGAAGCTCAAGTGCAACTCCAGCATTCAAGTTGGGTCGAGGTGCGAGTAGAGTTCCACCAGCAAGGAAAGTCGCACCCGCAATATTCACCGGCGTCGCCGATCTCGCCAGAATAAAACTCTGCACCGACCAACCACCAAAGACGTCACGGACCACACCGTGCGACGATGGAAACGGCAAATCGTAAGTCGTGCCGGCAGTGAACGAATGCCGAATGTCAAAATCGGAATTCCCGCGATCTACATTCGGCGCCGCGATCGAAGCAACGGTGTTGAAGTTACTGGTCGCATCGCTAGACGCAATATCAATTGAGTGAGAGAACGTATACGATGCCAAAGCCTGAAAGCCGCGCGACAATCGTCGTTGAAATTTCAGTTGCATCGCATGGTAATCAGAAGTGGCGCTGTTGTCGGTGAGTATCACCGATTGAAAACTCGGATTGGGATTGGAAAACTGAGTCGTGCGAAGCAATTCACGCCCAATCGCACCTACATAAGTTAACGACAAACTCTGATTACTCTTGATCGACTGGTCCAACGCGAAATTCCACTGATACGTACGCGGCAGTTTCAAATGAGGATCGACCGCAAAGATCGTGCTCACCGGTGGATTGATCGTGAATGCAGGAGGAGCGGCGTTCTGCGCGCTCAATGGAAACGGCGCGAGCGACAGGTTCTTCGAGATGAGGTAAGGAAAGAAACTCGCAACACCTCCAATCGATCCCTGGCCGAGATCAAAAAACACGCCAAAGCCGGCGCGAATAGCCGCGTCCCACTTCTTTAATCCCTTGAATTGATAAGCGAGTCCGATTCGGGGCGCTACATTTCCATAAGTCGTCTCATAGAGGGGAGTGCCGGGCAGCGCGAGAGTCATTGTCGCCGGATTGCCAAGACCGTTCACGGTAAAAGGATCACTGGCGGCGTTCTTACCTTTTAGCGCCGGATTAACGTCCCATCGCAGGCCGTACGTCAGCGTCAGTCGCGGCGATATCTTCCAGGTATCCTGACCGTAAAGCGAAAAGTTTTGCGACAAGAGCGCGCTGCCCTGGTAAGCAGTCGGTTGCGCGAACGACACGGACCCCGAGAGCGCGCCGCCTGGATTCGCATTCACTCCCGAGAAGAAAAAGAAGTGGCGGTAGACGAACGGGTTTGTGAATGGCGCGAGCCAGCGATAGTCGACGCCAAACTTCAACTGATGCGAGGCCTTGATCACTGATAGATTGTCGAGCAGGTTTACCTGCCGCTGCTCATTCACGCCTTGTTTCCCGTGGGCGTATTCTCCGGCGCCACCCACGACAAACAGGAAAAGACTATTCGCTGACGTAAAGGGATCCGGAAACAACATCGAATCCTGAAGCGGAACAGCGCCGCCAAACTCATCCATCGCGTAGTTGATCGTGACTCGGTTGTTACTGTAGTTCGCGCGTACTTCATTGCTGACTTCGGGAGTTATTAATTGCGTCATTCCTGCTGTGAACGTGTGTATGGAGGCTGACATCGCGTTCGTAGTGCTGAGCACCCGGCCCAATGAGAAAAAGGGAGCGCGTTGTTCCAGGCTCGACGGCGAGTAGTTGTATCGAGCGAAGAGACTCACCTTCGAAGTCACCACGTGGTCCAGGCGAATGCTGTAGGCGTTCAGTGTCGATGGATTCGAGAAGGAGGCGTTAAATTGTGAGAGGCCCCCGGCAAGCGCCGGCCCATTCGCAATCGGGTAAGCATTCAGGAACGGTCGCGTAGCGGCAGGTGCGGCTTGGCGCGACGCGCTGTCCGGGACGGCAGTTTGCATACTCGAGGGCTGCCGCAATCGTAATCCTTCGTACGAAAAGAAGAAGAACGTCTTGTCTCTGCGAACTGGACCGCCGATGACGCCGCCAAAGTCGTTCTGCCGTGTCTGAGGTTTTGCTAAACCGTTGAAATTCGTAAACCAATCTCGTGCGTCGAGCACGTCGTTCCGGAAGTACTCGAACACTGTGCCGTGAAAAGCATTGTTACCCGAGCGGGTGGCGATCGAAATCTGACCACCGGGAGTGCGTCCAAACTCCGGGGCGAATGAAGACGTCTGAACACGAAACTCCTGCGTGGCATCCACGGATGCGAGACTGTTCAGGCCGCCCGAAGCACTGAGTGCGGGTAACGCCCCGCCGGCAGTTTGGACCAGCGTGGGGGCGCCAGTGACGCCAAAGTTGGCACTGACTCCATCGACCGTGAAATAATTTGCATCCGCGCGTTGTCCGTTCACGCTGAACTGGCCCTGATCGTTTTGTGACGTAGTCGTGAGAACCACACCCGGTGTGAGGGTTATCAAAGTTTGAAAACTTCGGCCATTCAGCGGAACGTTTTCGACGAAAGAGCGGTCCACTACGGTGCTGACTGTTGCCGACTCAGTATTGAGCACGGGTGCGCCGGCTTTTACGGAGACGGCTTCAGAAACTTCTCCGACCGTCAGTTCGAAATCGATCCTGACAATATCCTGAACGTGAAGGATCACATCCGGCTTGAGCAATTTGTTAAAACCGGGCTTTTCAATTTCGAGATGATAGTTGTCTGGCGGCAGGTTCGAGAGACGATATTCGCCTGAACCATTAGTGGTCGTTTCATAACGCACATTCGTGGTTTGGCGAGTCGCTGTGATCCTTGCACCGACAACAAGCGCGTTTGCAGGATCCGTTATGCGACCTGTCAGGGACGCATTGGTGGATTGAGCATGTAAGAGCAGAACCGGGGTGAGGAGGAGGAATAACAATGCAGCAACACGGCGCACTTTTCCGACCTCCAATAATTAATGGGTTGGCCCAGCCTACTTCCACATGCGCTCTGGCGTCAAATCCCGAACGAGTGTCGCCCCCCAATCACCCTAAAGAGGGATGACTATCGGCTGAACAGAACCGTAATACTAGTGAGCGCCTTTCCGCTGAAGTCACGAAATGTTCTTGGACGGGGTCAGTTCCACTCGCGATGGCTTTGCCTCAAAAAGTCGGAGACGATGGTTGGACCGGGTCAGTACAGGGAGCGGTAGCGACCTGGTCCACCCATAGGAGTCACGAATCATTAGGAATGTCGCATGCTGATCATGACCAGGTCGCTACCGCTCCCTGTACTGACCCGATCCAAGTAAAGATTCTGATTCTTGAGACAAAGTCCTTGCGTGATATGTGGGTTGGCTCAAGGATACGGTAACATCTGCGCCACATGTGGAGATCGACTCGACGACGACCCGACGCACTCATCTTCATCGTCTCGACTTGCATTCTGCTGGTCTGTTGCATTTCCGCCTACGCTTTAAACCCATCAATTCACGTCAGCCAGTACTCGCATACATCGTGGAAGGTTCGTGATGGCTTCGCCCGAGAAGCAATCGACGCAATAGCTCAAACCCGCGATGGTTATCTCTGGCTGGGCACGGCGTCCGGTCTGCTTCGCTTCGACGGCATGCGCAATGTTCCGTGGCAGCCGCCATCGGACCAACAGCTTCCCTCCAATTCGATTATGAGCCTGCTCGCTACACGCGATGGAAGTCTTTGGATTGGTACGGCGAAAGGCCTGGCAAGGTGGAAAGATGGCAAGCTTACTCAAATCGCAGAACTTTCCGGACACTACATCTTCAAGATTCTCGAAGATCACGAAGGAACAATATGGGCGAGCGGTCTCACCATAACAACCGGACGGCTCTGTGCGATTCAAAACAGCAACGTCCATTGCGACGGAGATGATGGCGCGCTCGGACGTGGCGCTTTTAATTTGTTCGAAGACAGCAAGGGCAATCTATGGGCTGGGGTGAAGGATGGGCTTTGGCGATTCAGACCTGGTCCACCAAAATTCTATCCCCTGGCCGGCGAACTCAATGGTATCCAGGGCATTGGTGAAGACGCTGACGGCACCCTCTTAATCGGCTGGAAGGGTGGAATTTATCGATTCTTCGATGGGCAAGCCGAACCGTATTTACTTTCAGGCATCACGGGTCCATTCACCGCCAGAAGAATTCTGCGCTATCGCGACGGCGGCTTGTGGATCGGAACCTCAGATCGCGGTCTCGTACACGTATACCGCGGAAAGGCTGACGTATTTGGCAGTTCCGAAGGTCTCTCAGGCGACAACATTTACAGTCTCTTCGAAGATGTGGAGAAAAACATTTGGGTAGCGACCATCAATGGGCTGGATCGCTTTCGCGATTTTGCAGTCGTCACATTTGGAAGAAACGAGGGTCTGCTCGATTCTCTTGTCTGGTCAGTGCTGGGTGCGAAAGATGGGAGTGTTTGGCTTGGCACTTTCGCGGGCTTGAATCGATGGACCAACGGATCGATTGCAACCTTGGGGCAAGACGGAAAGGTGAATGGAGTTATTCCCAATTCTCTCTTCCAGGACGAGAGCGGTCGAATCTGGGCTTCTACTCCGACCGGTTTCGGTTATTTGCAGGGTGACCGCTTTAATCCGGTAACTACCGTACCAGGTGCAGTGACGGCGGTAGCACAGGACACCGAAGGGAATCTTTGGATTGCCAACGAGCATGCAAGCCTCTTCAAATTGCGCGGCGAAGCCGTGGTGCAACAGATTGCCTGGTCCGATCTTGGACACAAAGATCCTGCAAGCACCCTCGCGGCTGATCCTTCGCGTGGTGGTTTATGGCTCGGATTTGCCCTCGGAGGCATTGCCTATTTCACAGGCAATCAAATTCGCGAGTCGTACACTGCCGGCGACGGAATTGGACAAGGGCGCGTCAACTACTTGCGTCTCGATCGCGATGGTTCGCTTTGGGCCGCGACTGAAGGCGGTCTCAGCCACTTGAAAGACGGTCGCATAACTACACTCACCAACAGGAACGGATTGCCATGCGACACGATTCACTGGCTGGTCGACGACAGTGTTGGTTCGATGTGGATCGACACAGCATGCGGTCTGATCCGCATCAAGCGGTCTGAATTGGATAACTGGATTGTCGCCGTCGCTAAAGACAAAGATGCCAAGCCGGCGAGCCCACTCATGGTACTCGATACCTTTGACGGCGTCCGAAGCGTTTCGAGTGGCAGTCATTTCAGTCCACCGGTGACTCAATCTGCCGATGGGCGACTATGGTTCTTCGGTCTCGACGGTGTGAACGTCATCGATCCGAATCATCTTCCCTTCAATAATCTTCCACCGCCGGTTCACGTCGAACAGTTGATCGGCGATCGCAAGACTTACGACACCACTGCAAACGGAAACCTGCGTTTGCCTCCGTTGATAAGAGATCTACAAATCGATTACACCGCACTCAGCTTCGTCGCTCCGGAAAAGAATCTCTTCCGCTACAAGCTGGAACCACGCGATCGCGATTGGCAAGAGGTTACCAACCGGCGGCAGGCCTTTTATAACGATCTTCCTCCGGGCAACTATCGCTTCCGCGTCATGGCTAGTAACGACCGAGGTGTATGGAACGAGGCCGGCACATTTCTCGACTTCACGATCGAGCCGGCGTACTACCAGACCACCTTGTTCCGCGTTGCCGTACTCATGGTCTTTGTCCTTGGCCTCGTTGCCATCTATCAACTGCGCTTACGACAAGTTGCGCGCCAGGTGCACGGGCGGATGGAGGAACGCCTGGAAGAGCGAGAGCGCATCGCCCGGGATTTACACGACACGCTGTTACAGGGCGTGCAAGGTCTGATTCTGAAGTTTCATGCAATTTCGAAACAGATACCTGTCGACACACCGGCTCACAAAGCTCTCGAGAAAACCCTGGACCATGCCGATCAGGTTTTGGCTGAAGGTAGAGATCGTATTCAAAACCTGCGTGTCAACTCTGCATCGCTTACTGATTTGCCGGCAGCTTTCCGTTCTGTCGCCGAAGAAACGTCTCAAGGTGGGAATGCAACCTTCAAGACCGTAGTCGAAGGCCGCGTCCGTGACTTACATCCCGTAGTTCTCGAGGAATGCTACTGCATCGGGCGCGAGGCCATCATCAATGCGCTTAGCCATTCCAATGCTCAACAAATCGAGGCAGAGATCGCTTACGACTCGCGACAATTTCGTCTGCGTGTTCGCGACGATGGGCGAGGGATCGATCCCAAGATCCTTGGC
>Ga0068871_100001040_pt1 | contig 18577 bp, 14 predicted proteins | sample KBSMisM72_FD_72750 | JGI IMG/M metagenome (GOLD analysis project Ga0068871, IMG submission 72750) | Miscanthus rhizosphere microbial communities from Kellogg Biological Station, Michigan, USA - KBS Miscanthus M7-2 | ecosystem: Host-associated > Plants > Roots > Rhizosphere > Soil ...
CTCATATCTATTTAGGGTAGCAAAAACCGGATAGCAGGCCGACTTCATTCGTACCCTACCCAGGTTGAATTAAGATAGCGGACACAGCATTCCTGACCGGAAAGTTATTCCCAGAAGAAGAGACAAGCAACCGGGCAGGGGTTCGCGGGCGGTTGCGAGCTTTTTTGAGGAGGATGAAGATGGGTTGGATGGGGCACGTTGTGGGGGTGGCGGCTTTGCTGGTGGCGGGTGTTGCGATGGCACAGGGACCGTCGGAGCAGCCGGACAAGTACACATGGCTTGAGGACATTCACGGCGAGAAGCCGATGGCGTGGGTCAAAGCGGAGAACGCGCGCACGGCGGCGGTACTGGAGAAGCAGAAGCCCTTCGACGAGTTGCGTGAGGATTCGCTGAAGGTGCTGGATTCGCCGGAGAAACTTCCCTTCCCTCTGTTTCGCGACGGCATGGTTTACAACACGTGGCGCGACAAGGATCATGTGCGCGGAATCGTGAGGCGGACGACGCTGGAGAGCTACCTGGCGGCTGATCCGAAGTGGGAGACGGTGCTCGATTATGATGCGCTGGGTAAGCAGGACCAGAAGAGTTGGGTGGGCAAGGGCCTGACGTGCATCGAGCCAGAAGAAGAGCACTGCATGGTGGCGCTGTCAGTGGGCGGCGAGGACGCGATTACGCTGCGTGAATTCGATTTGAAGAGCGGCAAATTTGTAGATAGTGGGTTTGTGCTGCCTCGGGGGAAACAGCGCGTGGAGTGGCTGGACAGAGACACGCTGCTAATTGCGCGTGATTGGGGTGCGGGGACGATGAGCGAGGCCGGCTATCCGATCACGGTGCGGAAGTGGAAGCGTGGAACTCCGCTGGGAAGCTCGGTGGAGGTGTATCGCGGAAGCACCAAGGACAACGGGTACGGGGACGATCCCGATGTGCTGGTGGACGGGCAGGGTCATCGTGTGGCGATGGTCCACAGAAGTATCACCACCTTTGAGACGGAGCACTACCTGTTGCTGCCGAGCGGGGCGAAGAAGATGAGCCTGCCGCCGAAGTCCCGGATCGAAAAACTGCACGACAACCAGCTGATTGTGACTCTCGATGAGGACTGGAAGCCGGAAGGCGGCGCGCAGACGATTGCAGAGGGGGCGGTGGTGTCAGTGGATGTGAAGGCTGCGACTGCTGATCCGGTGCACTTGAAGCCGACGATTCTGTTTGCGCCGACAGCGAGGGAATTTGCGCAGGGTGTGGCGGCGACCAAAAATCATGTCCTGGTAACGACGCTGGAGAACGTGCAGGGACGGGCGTATGTCTACACGCATGGCAAAGACGGGAAGTGGTCGCGCGTGAAACTGACTGTGCCGGACAATTCGACGGTGGGGATTGCGACGACGAACCTGGTTGATGACAAGTTCTTTCTGGCGCAAACGGGATTCCTGACTCCGTCAAGCGTGCTGTTGGGGAATGCGGCAGATGGGTCGCTGAAGCCAGGCAAGACGCAGAAGGCTCTGTTCGATGCATCGCGAGACGTGGTGGAGCAAATGGAGGCGACATCGAAGGATGGGACGAAGGTTCCCTACTTCATCGTGCATCGGAAGGATATGCCGATGGATGGGAGCACTCCGACGGTGCTGACTGCGTATGGCGGTTTTCTGGTTTCGAATACTCCCTATTACAGCGCAGTAATGGGCAAGCTGTGGCTGGAGCGTGGATACAGTTTTGTGCTGGCGAATATTCGCGGCGGAGGCGAGTTTGGGCCGGCGTGGCACGAGGCTGGACTGAAGACGCACCGGCAGCGGATCTATGACGACTTCTATGCGGTGGGGCAGGACCTGGTGGCGCGGAAATTCACGTCGACGGAACATCTGGGTATCGAAGGCGGATCGAATGGCGGGCTGCTGATGGGCGTGGAGTTCGAGCAGCATCCGGAGATGTGGAAGGCGGTGGTGATCCAGGTGCCGCTGCTGGACATGCTGGGATTTGAGCATATGTCGGCAGGAGCGTCGTGGGTGGGAGAGTACGGGTCAGTGAGCGTGCCGGAGGAGCGGGCGTTTCTGGCGTCGATTTCGCCGTACAACCAGTTGAAGGCAGATGTGAAATATCCGGAGCCATTGATTTTTACGACGACTGCGGATGACCGTGTGGGCCCGGTACATGCGCGGAAGTTTGCGGCGAAGATGCAGGAGTTTCAACTGCCCTTCTACTACGACGAGATCACGGAGGGTGGGCACGGAGCCGGGGCAGATAACCGGCAGGCGGCGCGGACAGAGGCTGAGGAGTTCACGTACCTGATGATGAAGCTGGTGGATGGGCAGTAGATGTTCGTCCGAGGATGGGAGCGGCTGAAGCGAAATGCTTCAGCCGTTTTTCTTTGCGGGCCAAACATAGGGAGCGGCTTTTTGGGTCCAGGGATTGGTTGCGTAGCTGCGACGCATGAGGGCGCCGACTTCCCGAGCGATGGAATCGACTTTGTTTTCGGCCTTGCTCGCGCCGTTGTCAGGGGAGGCGTGGTAACAGCCATAGCGAATCATACGGAGAGTGAGGTAGAGAGCTTCAGGGATGTCGGGATCGGAGGGATGGGCGCGGGCGTATTCGAGGACCTGCGATCCGAGATATTCGTCGGCGCCTCCAAGAGCGAGCAGGGCCGCGGTTTCTTCTTCACCGGCGGCACGCATGGGTGCGGTGAGGAACGCGATGGATTCAGCGTGAATGGGCATCGGCTCTCGGTTGTAGATGGTGGTCCACTGGCTGCACCACCAGTTGTCGGCATAGCTTTCGATGAAGTCCCATGAAGCTGAGCGTTGCACGCCGGGGTCGAGGAAAGGGCGCAGGCCGGGGTTGCGGAGGATTGTCATCCGCGGATGGAAGCCGGTGCCGGGGCCGGCCTGCTGCTGAAGTTTTTGTGGCAGCAAGGGAAGCATTTGAGCGGCGATGCTGTCGTTCTTCAAGAGGACGGCGCGAACCCAGGTCATGATGGCGACGGACTGGTTGAGTGGCGCGGAGAGGGCTTTCGACTGCGCGGCTTGCGCGAGCGTGTCGAGGGGTAAAGCGTTGTTGAAGACCGCAATGGTGTCTCGACTGAATTCGACAGCGCTCTTGTCTTCCTTACAGTCGTATTTGCGCTTCGGATCCTGCTTGACCTGGAGGCATTCATCGAGGGCCATCTGTTGCTGGGAATTACGCTCGAGGATTTTGCGGGGAGCATCGGCGAGGGCGGCATCGAGGGTAGAGCCGGTGCGCATGCGGAGGCCGGTGAAGAGGTTAAGTGCAGATTCGCTGCCGGTGGCCTGGATGTCGGGAAGATCTGAGTCGAGTTCGCGGCGTGCATCGGCTGCACTGCCTGTGTCGATGAGGAGGCGGAGTCGATGGTAGGTGATGGTGGGCCATGCGGGTGATGTGGAAGGGACGTGGACTGCTGCTTCGATGAGTGCAGTGGATTGTGGATCGTCTGATGTGGCCTTGGCGAGCGCAACGAGGAGCCAGGGGATGCTGCCGGTGTGGCGCTGCCACTCGGTGAGGGCGTGTTTTTTGGCGGACTCCGAGGGAGATTGGAAGGTGATGAGCCAGTCGATGAGGGGCGCGGTGGAACTCAGGTCATTGGCGTCGTTGAAGGCTTTCTCAAATTCGAAAGGTGGCCTGTTGCCGGCTCCTAAATTGAAGTCCTCGCGAATCGCAGCCGAATCGAGTTTGTTGTTGAGGTACCAGTTGAGGTCTTCGAGGTCCTGCCTGTAGTTGGGATCGGGTTTCGGACCAGCGAGGGCGGAGGAGATTTCGCCGAGCCTTTCGTCGGGTTCGGTGCGCAAGCGAACGAAATCTAGCATTCCTTGCACGGCTTGTTGCGAGATGCCGTAGAGCTGGGCGCCGTGCATGGACTCGAGCTCATGTTGCGCCTGCTTCATCAGTTCGGGGTTGAAGTCGGCCATTCCTTCCTGGAAGTCGTCTTTCTTTGCGCTGAGGAAAGCTTCGCGGATAAGGGTGCGCGCGACGAGGTAGCGGGCGATGTCGCGCCAGGGCGAGGCGGAGTCCTGTGCAATGGCCTGGAACCCGACGCGAGATGGGGCAAACTGCGCGGCATAAAAATGGGCGGCGGCTTGTTGATAGGCGCGGTCCTGGCGGAGAAGGAGGGGTGCTGTGGCTGGCGCGTCAGGGGGCTGCGCTGGATGGACTACGGGCTTGTCTGGCGGGTTGAAGTAGGAGTCGCGGCTGCCGCCGCAGTTGGAGAAGACGGCATCCTGGGCTTTGATCCAGTCGGCGAACTCGGGACTGCTCGGGCCCCAGGTTTTGGCGCGGGCTTCGAGTGTAGAGATGGCGGTGCGGAAGGCATCGGCCTGGCAGTTTTGGTATTCGCCGGCGAGGAAGAAGCCGGCGCGATAGACGACGTTGAACTGTTTAACGGTATGAACTTCAGGATGCGGAGGAGCGTAGCGGGCGCGAGCGTCGAGCCAGAGATCGGCGGGACCGGCGGGCTCGTTGTAGTTGGCAGAATCGGCAGATTGCTTGGCTTCATCGGGTTCCGCTTCCCTTGCCTGCGCTATAGAGGGAGTAATGGTCTGATAGGGCTTCTGTTCTTCCGGACTGAGGACGCCACCGTTGAGATAGCGGTAAGCGAAGGTGAGGTCCGCGCGATTATAGGTTGGCAGAAGAACGCCGAGCTTGCCTGCGATGAAATCGGTGGGGTGATCGGCGCCGAGTTTGCGGACAAAGACGTCTTCAGAGAAGAACGGACCGCACGCCTGAACGGAGATGAAGGGAAAGATGGCGGCAACGAGGAGAGGCAGGAAAGAGACGGGGCGTTTCATGGCTGGATCCTTTGCGCCGGGTTGAACTGGCTGATGAGGGGCAGGTCCTGATGCCATCCGCGATCGGGGAAGATGTAGAGGCGCTTGCCGGTGAGCGAGCCGGAGTAGGGTTCGCGCGTGGAGATTCCCAGGCTGGTGGAGCAGAGCGGCTCGCGGATTCGCAGCTGAGGGAGATTGGGAGGGGCGAAGCGGCGGTCCGGTTCCATGCGGAAGAACATGGGAACGGCTTCGTCGATGGGAAGATTACTGAGCCAGTCGTCCGAGCTGCACCAGGAGGCGAGCGATGTGATGGAGAGCGGGAGTGTGGGCGGCATGCCGCGGCGGAGGTCGCGGAGAAGACGAGCGTAAAAGGCTCGCTGGGAACGGCGCGCGTCGAAGTCAATTTGCAGGGCGGCGATGGTGGGATCGGAGGTGGCGATGTTGAGGACGAGAGCTGCGGTGGCGCGCTCCAGGCCGGGGGCGATATCGCCGGGAGCCTCGATGCGGATGACGGAGATGCGTTTGATTCCTGGGGGATAAATGAAGGGCTGGCGGCGTGGGATGACAGTGGCCGTATGGCCAAGGAAGATGGTGCGGTCGAGAGTGGCGATGGCGGTGGTGCGTGGATCAATGTTGCTGAGGTCTTCGCGACGCTCCCAGACCCAGAGGGTGCGGGCGGGGAGCAAGTCCATGCGGCCTCGGGGCGGCGCGAGGTTAAGGGCATCAGGCTTGAGACTGAGGCAGCAGAGGAGGAGCGAGATGAGGCCCAGAGACTTGCCAGCGTGCATTTTGGTGGACGAGACCTAGGATGGACGGAATCGGGCGGCAGGTCAAGAATGAAGACTCAAGTGAAGCACGGCATCGGCAAGCAGGGCCGCAGGTGAGATGGCGGTGATGAAGGAAACTCACCCGGGGTGCGGCGACCTAGAATGGAACAACGCGGAGAAGCAGACGCGAAAAGATTCGGTGGAGGTTGATCAATGGCATCGGCTACGACGGCGGTGGAACGGACGCATGAACAAAAGTTGGACTTGCTGGCGGAGGTAGCGGTCAAAGTCGGGCTGGGCCTGAAAGAGGGCCAGGAGCTGGTGATGACGGCTTCGCTGGATGCGGTTCCGCTGGCGCGGCGGATTACGGAGCAGGCGTATCGAGCTGGTGCGCACATGGTGACGACACTGTATGCGGATGACGACGCGTCGCTGATGCGGTATCACTATGCTCCGGATGCGGCGTTCGACAAGGCGCCGAAGTGGCTTTACGACGGGATGGGCGCGGCCTTCAAAAGCGGAGCGGCGCGCCTGGCCATTACAGGCGGAAACCCATCGCTGCTGTCGAATGAGGACCCCGCGAAGGTGGGGCGGGCTAACCGTGCGGTTTCGATGGCGTACCGGCCGGCACTCGAACTGATTACGCGACATGAGATCAACTGGACAATCGTGTCGAGCGCGACACCGGCGTGGGCGGCGCAGCTGTTTCCGAACGACAAGCCGGATGTCGCGGTGAGGAAGTTGTGGGATGCGATCTTCAAGACGACACGGATCAATGTCGACGACCCGGTGAGCGAGTGGAAAAGGCATGATGCCGGATTGCAGAAGCGGGCAGCGTATTTGAATGAAAAGCGGTATTCAGCGCTGAAGTATCGCGGGCCGGGAACGGATTTCACGCTGGGGATGGCGGACGATCATGTATGGATGGGCGGAGGAACGACGGCTGGGAATGGGATCTACTGCATTCCGAATATGCCGACGGAAGAGGTGTTCAGCATGCCGCACAAGGATCGCGCGGATGGCACGGTAACGGCAACGAAGCCGCTTTCGCACCAGGGGACGATGATCGAGGGAATCAAGGTGCGGTTTGAAAAAGGGCGAATCGTTGAGGCTCATGCAAGTCGCGGCGAAGAGGTGCTGCGGAAGCTGATCGATACCGATGATGGCGCGCGCAGGCTGGGTGAGGTGGCGCTGGTGCCGCATTCGTCTCCGATTGCATCGAGCGGGATGGTATTCCTTAATACGCTGTTCGATGAAAACGCGGCTTCGCACATTGCGCTGGGGCAAGCGTATTCGTCGTGCATGACGGATGGCGACAAGCTGAGCAAGGAGGATCTTGCGGCGAAGGGCGCGAACGAAAGCCTGATTCATGTGGACTGGATGATCGGATCGGACAAGCTGGATATTGATGGAGTGACTGGGACGGGGGCGGTGGAGCCGCTGATGCGTGGTGGAGAATGGGCGTAAAGACGGGGAAGTAGGGAACAAGGGAACGAGCGGACTGGGACCGTCACGGAGAGTGAACGGCGGGAGTAGGTAGAGCAACCTCTTTGTCTCCCACCCAAGAGGCAGATGAAACCTGCTGCTTGGATCGGCCACGCGGAATTGTCGTATAAAGCCCTTAGAGCACCACTAGTCTCGCGGGTCGGGCGAGGAGCACGATGGCAAAGATCGGAATCATTGGAGCAGGAAGCGTAGGCGCGACGATTGCGTACGCGGCGCTGATTCGCGGAGTTGCGCGGGAGATCGGGCTGTTTGATATCACGCGGTCGAAGGTGGATGCAGAAGTCCTGGACCTGAATCATGGACTGCTGTTTGTGCCACAGGCCAGCGTCGATGGCTCAGACGATATAGAGGTGCTGCGCGGCTCCGATGTGGTGGTGATGACGGCGGGCGCAAAACAAAAACCGGGGCAGACGCGGATGGACCTGGCGGAGGCGAATGCGGGCATCTGCAAGAAGCTTCTGCCGGAGGTGATGCGTGTGGCTCCGGATGCGCTGCTGCTGATGGTCACGAATCCGGTGGACGTGGTGACGGAGATCGCGCTGAAGCTGACGGGATTGCCGTGGCCGAGCGTGATTGGGTCGGGAACGGTGCTGGACAGTTCGCGCTTTCGGTATCTCGTGGCGAAGCATTGCAATGTGGCCGTACAGAATGTGCATGCGTATATCGCGGGGGAGCATGGGGACTCGGAGATCCCGCTGTGGGCAAGCGCAACGATCGGGTCGATTCCGCTGAGCCAGTGGAGCGTGCCGGGGCATGGGCGGCTTACGGCGGCCGATAAAGATTCCATTGTGAGAAACGTGAAGGAAGCCGCGTACCAGGTGATCCAGGGCAAGGGCGCGACGAATTATGCGGTGGGCCTGGCGGTGTGCAATATTCTCGAGGCGATTCTGCATAATGAGCGGCGGGTGCTGCCGGTGAGCGGACAGCTTTGCCACTTCAGGGGCATGGAGGATGTGTGCCTGAGCCTGCCGCGGATTGTGGGACGCAATGGGATGGAGGCGCCGCTGCCGATTCCAATGACAGTGGATGAAGAGAGCGGTTTGCAGGAGAGCGCGGAACGGATTCGGAGCGTGGTGCGGGGGCTTGGTTACTGAAGACTCTGCGACTTCAAGTCCAGCAGATTTTATGCGCCGCGGGGTAGGCGCGAATGGGGGCTGAAGATGTTCGAGCGGTATACGGAGAAGGCACGGAGAGTGATTTTCTTCGGACGGTATGAAGCGAGCCAGTTCGGACAACCTTATATCGAGACCGAGCACTTGCTTTTGGGGCTGCTGCGCGAAGACAAGGCTCTAACGAATCGGGTTCTGCGCAAGTACGCCGCGGTCGAGTCGATTCGGAAGCAAATCGAAAAGCACACCACGATTCGCGAGAAGATTTCGACGAGCGTCGATCTGCCGCTCTCGAATGAGTGCAAGAGAGTGCTGGCCTATGCGGCTGAAGAGGCAGAGCGGCTGGGGCACAAGCACATCGGCACAGAGCACCTGTTCCTGGGACTGCTTCGAGAGGAGAACTGTTTTGCGCAGCAGATTCTGGCAGAGTTGGGGATCGATTTAGCTAAAGCTCGCGAAGACATTGCCAAGACGCCCTCAGAGAAATCCGATGTGCCAAGGAGCGCATCGCCGGGGCAGAGTCTCGGCGAGTTGTGCGTGGACCTTACCCAGAAGGCGGCAGACGGCGAACTGGAGCCGGTGGTGGGCAGGGAGCTTGAAGTGGAAGCGGTGATCGAGGTGCTCTGCCGCAAGGAGCGGCGGAATCCGATGCTGCTGGGTGGAAGGGGCGTGGGTAAGAGAGCTATTGTGCACGCTCTTGCCCAGCGCATTGCGGACGGAAATGTACCGAGGGTCCTTGCGGATATGCACGTGCTCGCTTTGTCGCCAGAGGCGTTGGCTGCATGGCACCCTGTGCGCGAAAAGGTCGACGAGTTGGCAAAGATGCTGGGCACGGTCGCGGAATCGGAAAACTTGATTCTGTTTGTAGACGGCCTACGCGGATCGCCCGATGCCGCGAAGAGGGTGCCGGGACAAGAGCTGACGGGAGTGATGAGATTTCTACTGCAGGAGACAAAGACACTGTGCATCGCCGTAACAACAGAAGACGAGTACAAGGCCGCGTGTGGGAATTATCCGGGACTGGACAAGCTGTTTCGGCCCCTGCACGTGAAGCCGCTGGATGGCGAACCGGCACTAGCGGCCCTTCGCGCGCGCAAGGAAAAGCTCGAGCAATTTCATGAGGTGGCATTCGGCGAAGATGCGCTGGAGTGTGCAGTGGCGAGTGCGGACAGCTATCTGAAGGAGAGGTCTCTGCCAGGCAAAGCCTTGGAGCTTCTGGATGCGGCAGCGGCGGCAGCGAAGGTTCGGGCAGAAGAGAATGAGTCTGTTACCGAAGAGCTGAGGGCATGCCGGGCGCGGTTGAAGCTCATTGTGACTCGGATGAATAACGCAATCGGGAATCATGAATTTGAGAAGGCGAAGTTCTACTCCGAAGGAGAGCGCAGCGAACGAAACAACCTTGCAGAGCTTGAGAAGAAGTATGGAGTAAAAGCCCAGGCAGCTCCACTGGTGACGCGTGCTGATGTGGAGCAGATCATCGCGAAGTGGAACAAGTATCCGTATGCAGCCTGATGGATGCGTGTCTATTGGCCGGGCTGGCGGGGTCGCATCTGGAAGTGGTAGTCGCTGTAGTCGATAGTGACGGCGGTGCGTCCGAAGAGGAAGCTTGAGGATTCGGCGTGGGCGTGGGTGGCCATTGCATAGCCGGTCATATTGACGTAGCGGCGCATCATCTTTGTGGTTCCAGCGAAGACGGAGGGCTTTTTAGAGGCGACTCCTTCGACTTCGACGAGATTATGGTCGTGAGCATCGACCCAGAGCGTGCCTTCGATGAGGTTGGGCGCTTTGTGGTGCGGAGAGACGGCAACCGCGAGGCAGGTGCGGCCATCAATGACACGCGTGACGCCAGGCTTGAACTGCATGTCGTAGTTCGCAGTGCTGAACCACGACTGCGCGACGCGGGCTGGATCGCTGATGGCCTTTTCATTTTCTAGAAGCGGATGGAGACCGTATCTGAGGATCACGCCTGAGCCGGACTGATTGAGAATCGTGTAGCTCTTCCCTGCTTCTTTTCGGTAGGTAACGCGAACGGTCATCTCTGCGGTGGGGTTCGTCTGGTCTTTGCCGCGATAGACGGCGTAGTGCTCGGTGTTGGAGTACTCGAGGACGTTGTTGTGGCGGGAGACATTGGCGGCATCGAGGTCGCGAATAACAGCAGCGGGGTCCGGCTGCTGAGCCCGCGAAGTGGCGATGCCAAGGAATGGCAGGAGACCGATGACGATCGCGCTGGCTGCACGGAATTGCATATTTAGATATTTAGACGTCTCTAAGGCCTTCCTCGTGCCTACAGGTTTCGATGCAGTGTGACGCGATTGTGACACACTCGAAAAGATTACGAGCGATTAAAGGCGGGTCGCGTCAGGTGTATGTAGATGAACGCCCACGGGATGAAGGCGCTCGCGGTGTTCGCGAAAATGCTTGAAATGGAGAGGCTTGCGATGAGAATAGATAAGAAGAAGTGTGTTCGGCTGGCAGCAGGTGCGGCTGCTGTATTGATGGTGTGCGGAATCGACGCGATGGCGCAGGGGTCGGAAAGACAACTGAATAGCTATCAGGCGTTTTACCTGAAGAATGCAACGAGCCAGAGCGCAGCCAATGACATTCAGACTGCAATGAGGAACCTGTTGCCGGGGGCGAAGATCTATTACGCGGCTACGGAAAACGCCTTGATGGTCAGCGGCAGCGCAGAAGAGTTGGCACAGGCGCAGAAGATGCTGGCGGATCTGGACAAGCCGCAGAAGATTTATCGCGTGACGTACACGATCAGCGACGGGCATGGAGCGGCGAGGCATCTGGCGATGCTGGTATCGGCGGGAAAGAGAGGGATCACGAAGCAAGGTACGCGGGTACCGATCATGACTGGATCGTACAAAGAGGGTGGAGGGGAGCAGGCGAATACGCAGTTCCAGTACCAGGACATCGGGCTGAGTGTCGACGCGACGATTGAGGGATATGGCGATGGGTTGCGGCTGATGTCTAAGGTTGAGGCGACAAACGTGTCTGAACAGAAATCAAATGTTGGGATTCAGGATCCGATTGTGGATCAGTCGGTGCTGGAGGTGCAGTCGGCGGTGGGTTCAGCGAAGCCTGTGAGCCTGGGATCGCTGGATATGCCAGACGGAAAGCACATGGATGTGCAGGTATCGATTGAAGCTGTGCAGTAGCGGAGACGGCGGGATTGTGCCGATTGCCGGAGATCTACTCCGGCAATCCGGCTGCCCGCGAAGTCTGCGTAGAAGCGAGGTTGGTTTGCTTGAAGCGAGGACTGAGATGGATGTCAGTCTGCTTGAGAATTCCTTCCCCATTGTTCACGAAGCCGTGGGGAGTTCCGGCTTTGATGACGAGAATGTCTCCGGGGTGTGTGTCGCGGATTTCATCCCCTGCGACGAAACATGAGCTCCCTTCCTGCACGATAGCGATCTCGTCGTAGTCGTGTATGTGAAGAGGAGCGCCGCGACCGGGCCTGGCCTCGACCAAGAAGATTGAGACTGCTACATCTGCGTTGTCGGCGCCGACGAAGTTGTATGAACTGCCGATCAGAGGCAGGTCTTGTTTGCGAACGATGTGCATGGAGTCTCCAATTTGTTTTTAGTTTCGACAAATGCCGGGTCGATGTGGCCACCGGATGCTTTGCGAAAGCTTAACCGTAACTTAAGATCGACGCGCTATTTGACACACGAAAGTGCTAAAGGATTCAGCTATTTATTTCGCATTTGAATCCGCAACCTTCGATGCGGACCGTGTTTGTATTGGCATGTACGGCGCAGCGGGAAGCAGCAAGAGCCAAGCTTCCAAGGCTGGTCAGCTGGTTCGATATTAAAGTCCGAAGGGACGGAGGTAAATATGAAGAGCATAGGTAAATGGGTACTTGGTGCAGCAGTATTAGCCGGTGGTTTGGCGTTCGGAGCGAACACGGCAGATGCAGCCCAGTTGAGAGTCGCTGTGGGCATCGGAAATGAAGCATACATTCCTCCGTGCCCAGGTCCGGGATATGCGTGGGTGAATGGCTACTATGACGGCGGCTACTGGGTGCCTGGATATTGGAACTACGTCGGATTCGGCGGGCGCGTGATCGTGAGAGACAACTTCTACGATCGTGGCCGCGTGATCTACCGCGACCGGAACGATCATCGCCGATTCGACCGCGACCATGACCGCAGGTTCTACGACCGCGACGATCATCGCCGCTTCGATCGCGATGACCACCGGGACCGCGACCATGATCATGACCGCGGACGCAGGTAAGTTTGGCGCGCATAGAGATGGTTACAGATAAAGTTGGTTAGATACAGTTTGTTGGTGCATCTGTCCCACTTGCCTCACGGCCTCTCCTCACGGGGAGGCCGTTCTTTTCTGCGATTGAGCAATCAGGCGCGGTTGCCGAGGAGGCGCTCTACGGCTTCCTGCTGATAGCGGGACATACGTAGCTCTTCGCCGCTTTGCAGAAGAACGATGTGGCTGCCCTGGAACCAGGGACGGATTTCGTGAATGCGATGGACGTTGACGATGGTGGAGCGATGGATGCGGACGAAGTCGCGTGGGTCGAGTTTGTCCATGAGGGCCTGCATGGTTTCGCGCACGTCGTAAGTTTTGCGCGAGACGTGGAGAGTGGCGTAATTGCCCTCGGCGCTGATCCAGTCGATTTCGGCGACGGAGACGAAGAGGATGCGGCCGCGCACGGAGACGGCGAGGCGCTGCGCGTAGTCGGTTTGGGAGCGCGTGCGGTCGAGGAGCGAGAAGAGACGCTGGGCAGCGTCTTTGTCCTGACGGCCGGTGCATCGATCGCGGGCGCGGCGAAGAGCGCGGGCGAGGCGATCGGGCGCGAAGGGCTTCAGGAGATAGTCGACAGCATTGGCGTCGAAGGCTTCGAGCGCGTACTTGTCATACGCGGTGACGAAGATGGTGACGGGCATGTGGTCGGCGCCGATAGTTTCGACGACGCGGAAGCCATCCATCTCGGGCATCTGTACGTCGAGGAAGACCAGGTCGGGGTTGGTGCGGCGGATGGTTTCAACCGCGGCTTCGCCATCGCTGCACTGGCCGATGACATTGATATCAGACTCGTTCTTCAGCAGGCGGAGAAGTGCCTTGCGGGCCAGAGGTTCGTCGTCTACAACAAGGGCGCGAAGCGTCATGAGGCTGCACCGACGGCAACGGGGCGCTGGGGCTGAGGCGCATGCTGGAGGGGGATGAAGATAAGCGCGACGACGCCGCGCGATCCGAGGGAGCGCAGGAGAAGCGCGGCCGTGGGGCCGTAGAGTTGTTCGAGGCGAGCTTTTGTGTTGCGGATGCCGACGCCGCGCAGCAGGAGCTGATCGGTGCTCTCGTCGATTGTGCTGTTAGTGTTCCAGACTTCGATCTCGATGCCGTGGTTGGCGATGCGTGCGAAGACTTCGATCAAGTCAGAGCCTTTGTGTTTGCCGATGCCGTGGCGGATAGCGTTTTCGACAAGAGGCTGAAGAAGGAGCGGCGGGACAAGCTGATCGAGGGCAGCGGGTTCGGCGTGGATGGCAACGGAGAGGCGATCGCCGAAGCGTTGCTTCTGGATGCCGACGTAGAGGTCGAGGAACTCGAGTTCGCGCGCGAGAGGGATTTCGTTTTTGCCCATCTGGTCGAGCGAAATGCGGAGTAGCTGGCTGAGGCGGAGGAGCACATCTTCAGCGGCCCGCGGATCTTCCTGAACCAGCGTGATGGCGGCCTGCAGGGTGTTGAAGAGGAAGTGGGGCTGGATCTGCATGCGCAGGGTTTCGAGTTCGGCAGAGGCGAGACGAACCTGCAGCTGTGCCTGGGCGACCTCGCGCTTGCCAATTTCATCCTGCAGGCGAAGAAAGGCAGCGAATATCACGATGATGCAGTACGCGAGGATGTAAAGCGGTGCGAAGCCAATCGCATTGGCGATCGCCATGCTGAGCCACGGCGCGGGCTGCTCGAAGTGCTCCGCATAAATAGTGCCTCCAGTGGCGCGCACAAGAGCCTGCACAAAGAGACAGGCCACACATGCAAGGGTGTGCGGAAAGACAAGCCGCTCGAGCCAATTGGATCGCGTGAACGGGAACCGGAATGCAAGAGCAAAGATGAGGGGCGTGAAGAACGCCCAGGAATAGAGATCGAGGCTCGCCCAGACGAAATAGTGCTGCAAGGGAAGCACGTATTGGCGCTCCGCATCGTTCATGAGCACCTGGCCGGCCTTGAGGACAACAATCACCGTCCAGATAGCAAAGGAGACAGGAAGGACTCGGAAATACGAGGCCGGCGTGAGGGGACGCTGAAGCCATCGTTGGCTGATCGGGATGGAAGGATTTGGCTGCACGGTCGCGGGTCCTGCTTCTTTATAGAACATTTTGAACTGCGAGGATGGTTTCGTCGATGCGGCGGAAGATCGGCATTACGATTCGCAACGTGGTATGTACGATTCGGCCCAGCAAATTCCTATTCGACATTTTGATGCGTCGCAGCGGACAGATCCTTGCGTACTCTCGAGTGGCGCGAGGAGGCGCCAAGCGATGAGGAATGCCAAGGTTTTGCTGGCAGTGGCGATGATGGGATTGGCAGCCATGTGCGGCATTGCGCGGGGCCAGGAGAGAAGTGCCGGCCACGGTGCAAATGAGATTCGCGAGCACGAACAGGCGCCAATTGCAGAAGAGAGATCGTTAGAGAGGTCACAGGGGAAGAACGGTGGCGCCTGGTGGAAGCTGGCGCTGATGTATCAGGATGCGGCGCGGTTTGGGGATGCGGAGCGCGCCTACGGGAAGGCGCTTGAATTGATGAAGACGGGCGATCCTGTTGCGCTGGCGAACGTGATGGACTGCATGGGGACGATGTACGTGCAGATGGGGCGGTTCGACGAAGCTGAGCGATTGGAACGGAAGGCGCTGAAGATTCGACAGGAGCAGAGGGATCCGTTGGGCGTCGGACTGAGCTGGATGCACCTGGCAATGCTTTCGCTCGGTAAGCACGAGAATGCAGATGGCGAGATGTATGCGGAATTGGCGGTAGAGCGACTGGTTCCTGAGAACGGCGAGAGCGGTGCGACGGACGAGCAGAAGATGACGGCGCTGACTCATCTGTCGCTGGCGCGATGCGCTGCACGCGATTGCAGGGACGCGATGTCGCCGCTGAAGAGGGCCTTGACGATCGCGGAGGCAAGCTATGCAGAGAAGAGCTTTCCGGTTTCGTACGTTCGGTTTCTCGAGGGCTATGTGGATTGGAAGCGCGGGGATGATCGCGCGGCCGCGAAGTTGATGAAGAGCGGTACGGAGGGAATGGAGGCGCAGCTTGGGTGGGCCCATCCAACGTTTGCTTCGGCGATGCGGCAGTATGAAGGATTTCTGACTGCGACGCGGAGGACTGCCGAGGCGGCGGAAGTACGCGAGAAGATGGCACGGTTCGCGGGCACGGCAACGATGGCAAGCGCCGCGGGTGCAGGAGTGCTGCCGCGGTAAGCGGGGCGCCTCTTTACGAGGTGCTCAGCTTACCGCAGATTTCAGGGCTTATTCGTAGCGTAGAGCGGACATGGGACTTACCTTTGTGGCGCGGCGGGCGGGGATGAAGATGGCGACCAGCGCGGCGAGGACGAGGACCATGGCGGCTCCGGCGAGGGCGAGCGGATCAGAGGCGTGGACGGAGAAGAGCAGGCCGCTCATCAAGCGTGTGAGGGCGAGGGAGAGCACGACCCCAACGACGAGTCCGATGGCGATAGTGGTCATACCGCTGCGCATGATCATGCCGAGAACCTGGCCGCGGTTTGCGCCTAGCGCCATGCGCACACCGATTTCGGTTTTGCGTTGTGCAACGCCGTAGGATGTGACGCCGTAGATTCCGATGGCAGCGAGCAGGAGAGCGAGTCCTGCAAAGCCGGCGAGAAGCGTGAGAGCAAGGCGGCGACGCTGGAGAGACTCTCCCATGACCTCGTTCATGGTGCGAACACGGTAGATGGGAAGGTCAGGATCAATGGACGCGACTTCACGCTGAATGGTCGGCACAAGGCTCAAAGGATTGGTAGAGGTGCGGACTGCGAGAGTCATGCCATTAGCGGACGTCTGATTTTCAGGGACATAGACTTCCACACGTGAGCGCGCTTCCAGGTTGCGGTTGTGAACGTGGTCAACGACGCCGACCACTGTTAACCATGCGGGATTTGGCTGCCCGCCACCGAAGTGGATTCGCTTGCCAATGGGATCCTGGTTGGGCCAATAGGTATTGGCGAGGCTCTCGTCGACGATGGCGACACCCGGAGTGCCATCGGTGTCGCGGGCCTCGAAGTAGCGTCCGCGCAACAGCGGGATGCTCATGGCCTTGAAGTAGTCGGGGGTAGCGGTACGGCGATCGGCTTCGGGCGTTCTGTTTTCAAGCGGGACGGATTGCGTGTCGATCGTGGTGGTTCCCGATCCTCCCTGCCCACTCAGCGGCAAGCCAGAGGTAGCGCCTGCGTATTGCACTCCGGGCAGATGCTGTACGCGTTCAAGAAGCGAGGAGTAGAAGGCGCGAATCTGTTCAGGCTTGCTGTAGGTGGCGTCGGGCAGTGAGATGCGCATGGTGAGGACGTTATCGGGGCGGAAGCCGGGATCGACTTTGAGGATCTGTTCGAAGCTGCGGATGAGAAGGCCGGCTCCGGCGACGAGAAGCAGGGAGAATGCGGTTTCGCAGATTACGAGTATGTTGCGCAGACGCCTGGGGCGTTTGCCTTCGGTGTTGCGGCCGCTCTTAAGAACGTCGAAGTTGCGCTTTCGGCTTGCATGCAATGCAGGTGCGAGGCCGAAGAGAACGCCGGTGAGGATCGAGACTGCAGCGGTAAGGGCGAGAGCTCTCACGTCAATTGATGTGTGGACCGCGCGGGGCAGAGTTTTCTCGGCGAGGTTCACGAGGCCACGAAGGATCAGGGGAGTGATCGCGAGTCCGATAAGGCCGCCGGCAAGTGCGAGGGCAATGCTCTCCGTGATGAGTTGGCGACCAAGACGACTGCCGGAAGCGCCGAGGGCGAGGCGGGTTTCCATCTCCTGCTGGCGCTCGGTGGATCGCGTGAGCATGAGGTTGGCGATGTTGGCGCAGGCGATGAGAAGGACAAGGCCAACGGCTGCCATGAGGACCATGAGGGAGGGCTTGACGTCGCCAACGGTTTCTTCAAGGAGCGGGTGAAGGATGATTCCGAAATTGAATTTGTTGTAGGGGTAGGAGGCGTGCTGCTCGATCATGGTGCGGGAGACACGATCCATGTCGGACTGAACCTGGGCAAGCGAGAGACCAGGCTTGATGCGTCCGAGGACTTCGAGACCGTGACCGCCGCGGCTGTTCTCGCTGAGGTCGTCGGGTGAGAAGGCGAGGGGCCCCCAGATTTCGGCTTCGCTGGGATATGCGAATCCGTCGGGCATGATGCCGACGACGGAGTAGGGAGCGCCATCGATGCGGATGGTGGTGCCGACGATATTGGGATTGGCAGCGAAGACGCGACGCCAGATGGCGTGGCTCAGGATGACTTCATGATCGCGGCCGGGCTGTGCTTCTTCAGCAAGGAAGTTGCGGCCGAACTGTGGCTGGACACCGAGCATGCCGAAGAGATTTGGCGTGACAGCGGCGCCGACGACGCGCTGCGGACTGCCCTTGATGCCGAGGTTGAACGAGCCTCCGCTGATGGCGGCAAGATCGGTGAAGCTGTGGTTGAGTTGCTGGAGGTCGCGGAGCTCGGGTGCGGAAACCCAGTTCTGGTCATTGGGCGCGCCGATTCCCGTGAAGCGGGTCCAAACCTTGATGAGGCCCTCGGGCTGGTTATACGGAAGTGGGCGCAGCAGGACTGCGTCGAGCACGCTGAAGATGGCGGCGTTGGCGCCGATGCCGAGGGCCATGGTGAGGAGAATGATGGCCGTGAAGCCCGGCCGCTTTGCCATCTGGCGGACTGCGAAGCGCAGGTCCTGGAAAAGAATGCTCATGAGGGTGACCTCCGTAATTTTTGCCTGGGGGCAGGCCCTAACGGTTGCTGCTTCATGCAGAGTACGCATTGAGGAAGCGAGCAGTTCTCCGGCCTGTTGGCTTTGTCCCTAAACGGCTGAAATGGTGGCGGGTTGGTTATCGCAAAGCGAGGGGTGGTGTTGGGGTTTGGAATGACATGCTCGGAAATGGACAGTGGCCTTCACCAGTCAGTTGCCGGATGGTTCTTCAACGTGATCGACGACGACAACTTCGATGGGGTCTTTGGCAGCGACAAGTTTGAGACCAAGCTGCTCGTGAATGAGAGTGAGGAGTGAAGGGCCGTTGGGATCGCGCACCGCTGCCGCAGCGGACTTGAGAGTGATGTCGTAGACGCCAGGGATGCCGGTGCGATCGAGGACGGGCAAGTCGATGCCGCGGAGTTCGGTGAGTTGCTGCGCGAAATCGGGCATGGAGGTGTTGGTGAAGACGAAGCTTCCGTCGACGACGCGGGGGAAGGTCTCGCGTGGGT
>Ga0068871_100001042_pt1 | contig 18566 bp, 19 predicted proteins | sample KBSMisM72_FD_72750 | JGI IMG/M metagenome (GOLD analysis project Ga0068871, IMG submission 72750) | Miscanthus rhizosphere microbial communities from Kellogg Biological Station, Michigan, USA - KBS Miscanthus M7-2 | ecosystem: Host-associated > Plants > Roots > Rhizosphere > Soil ...
ATATCGGCAAGACATTTGATCAGAAAATAAATGCCATGGACGCGCACGTGTCGCAGTTCTATGAATGGCTGCCCTGGATCGGCCACTATTCGCAGGAAGTGCCGGCTGGCCATGCTGAAAGAATAAAATGGATGTCGAAACGAGAAGACATTCCAATCACGCCCGAAGTGAGGAAGGCTTTGCAAAAATGGTATGGCCAGGACGCTGGTACTGCCGTTCAACACGCCGAAGCTTTTGAAATTTGCGAGTATGGCGCGCAACCGAATCCCGACCAGATTCGTCGTTTATTTCCGATGCTTCCCAAAAACTAATGATTATGAAACATTCCAGCAGAAGAGATTTTATCAAAACCAGTGCGGGCGTACTGGGCATGGCCATGGTGGGCTCTTCATTTGAGTTTGCGAAATACACCCCGCTGCTTTCGTTTTCAACACTGGGTTGTCCGAAGTGGGATTTCAATACCGTTATGGACGTGGCCAGCAAGAATGGCTACAAGGGAATTGAGATCCGGGGCGTGCAGGGAGAATTGGATCTCACTAAGGTTCCTATTTTCAGCAAGGAAAATATTGCGACCACAATGAAGATGATGCAGGATCGCGGCTTGAAGTTTTCCGATCTCGGATCGTCTGCGGCCATGCATCTTCCCGAAGGCGCAGAACGTCAGAAAAACCTGGATGACGCCAAACGATTTATCGACCTGGCGCAACAGTTGGATTGTCCGAATGTACGCGTGTTCCCCAACAATTTGCCGAAGGAGCAGGATCGTGAAGCAACACTGGCATTGATCGCAAAAGGACTTACTACACTCGGCGACTATGCAAAAGGCGGTAAAGTAACCGTAGTTCTTGAATCACATGGTGAACTGATTTATGTAGCTGATCTCAAAAAAGTCATGGAAATGGCCGAGCATCCGCACGTGGGATTGGTTTGGGATATTCATAATATGTGGTCCGTCACAAAGGAAACGCCCGCACAGGTTTACCCGGCGTTGAAAAAATATATTCGTCATACACATATTAAGGACGCAAATATTGTAGACGGTAAAATTCATTATGTGTTGATGGGCACCGGCGAGTCACCCATTTTTGAAGGTGTCGACATATTATACAAAAACAATTACCCCGGGTACTACAGCTTTGAATGGGAGAAACTCTGGCATCCCGAAATCGATGAGCCTGAGGTTGCGATTCCAGCTTATTCAAAGACGATGCAGGAGCATTTCAGCAAGCTGGGCTAGAGACAGCAATGCCGCTCAAATTCTAGTTGGTCTTCATGAAAGGGGCAACGCTTTTACAATTCGATTTCCTAAATCAATAAGTTTCTGCATATCGGATCACTTCATCGAGGTAGTGGTAGTTCTCGGGAAATGCCAGCTCAGCGTTTAATTGCAGAAACATTCCCTTACCCACTCGCTTGATCCAGGAGGACGCGCGACCCTTTTCATCCAAACCCAACACCTCATCCACGGATTTCGGGTCAACCGGTGACCCTCCCGTCCAAAGCGGCTTCATTCCCGCCTTCCTGCCCGCTGGTGTGGCCATGCAACTGAAATAACCACCCATGCTGGTTAAATTATCCTTAGGATAGTACACACCCACTATCGAGTTGTAACGACTGTACTGAAAGGGAGTGATGCCTCCTTTTTCGTCTATAGAAATCGTCAGGGCATTGTTGCCCAAGTCGACGGTCATTCCACCCGACTGCAAAAATTCGTGTAACATATTGACGGTATCCGTACGCGTTAGCACAGAAGGCAGGGATTGTGATACAAAAGCGATCACTGTTCCTGCGCCATTCTCCTTCTTTCTTTTTACAAGGGCAGCCAGCGTGTCTCTGTCTATAACAGCATAGCCTAATCGATTCAGGTAGTCTTTGAGCAGGATATCTACCCCATTTCTGAAGAAATTAAACGATTTGTCGTTGTTCCAATACACATAATAATCGCGTTGCAGTTTTCCGGGGGCAGTCCTGCCAATACAATACAGTACTCCGTCGTCAGCCCCGAAATAAAGGAGCGAGTCACTGATCACGGCCGAAGAAAATATTTTTGCGTCAATGCAAAAAGGATGGGCCAGGCGTTTGCCTTGTTTCCGGTCAATGCCTATCAGCACGCCATCGTTTCCTCCAATATAAACCTTGTTGCCGATGACCAGCGGAGAAGCCCACACCGGCGCCGTATTGTGTATGCGCCAGGTTTCCTTTCCCGAAACCAGGTTCACGGACTGTACAAAATGTCCGTCTGATGTGCCTGTAATCACTTCGCCGTCAACAATCGTTGGCGAAGAAATTACCCACGAGAAACGATGATCAAATTTCCATTTGAGTTCTCCGGTGAAGCGGCTGATGTTATACAAATATCCATCCCTGCCGCCAACTACTACGTTATCGCCCTCAATCACTGCAGACGATAATATCGCCCTTCTGTCGAAACCGATGGTATCATTATCCAAAGGGGATCCTACCGTATTGAAGGTCCATTTCAGCTTACCTGTACTTGATTCCAGCGCATAAAAATTACCCAGGCAGTCGCCGATGTATATCCAGCCGGTGGCCAGCGCCGGGCTTGTGCGAAAAAAATGTTTTGCATGGAATGACCAGAGGCCATTGCCATTTTTTTTGTGCATGGCAAGCATCTTTCCATCTGCGGAAGCAATGAAAAGCGTATCTCCATTGATCGTTGGTGACGAGAAATAATAATCAAACCCCCAATCGTAGGGCTTGTCATCGCCGATCCTTTTCTTCCACGCAATTTTTCCGGTTTTTGCATCAAGTGCAATCATGTTCTGCTGTTGACTCAACACATATATCAATCCATTCGAAAAAGCCGGTGAAGAACTCAGTGCGCTTCCGCAATCTGTTTTCCATATCAGTTTCCCATTCTGTTTGTTCAGGGCATAAAACCAGCCGTCATTGCTGCCGAAGTAAAGTGCATTACCAACGGTGACGACAGTTGAACGAACCGGGGCCGCTGTTTTGAAAGTCCATGCCAGGCGGTTAAATTCTCCCTCATTTTTGGAAGTATACACCATGTTGTGATCGGGGGTTCCCCTGAACATCGCATCGGGCTGGGCTTGCAGAAGATGGAATTGAAGGAGGAATAAAAAAGAAATAAGTAAAAAGCGAAGTGAATATTGCATGGTGAGATTTTGAAGAGCGCAATATATATACGGACGGGCTTAAAAACTTGGCAAATCATGCTCAATTGATCAGGATTGCAGAAAGATTTATTTTATATAGTCGTCCAGGACTCTCCATTTTATTGAGGACCCCTTGTGAACCTCGTATTTCAGCAACATTACGCCATCTATGTGACCATCGCTAAAGTCGGCTATTGCCCATCGATCGCCCAATGGCTGCGCGTTCCATATTCGCATTATACCACCCAGTACACCCTTATAACGAAGAATGTCGGGGTTATTATTAATGGCGCTGATTATGCTGTCTTTAGGATTTTCAATTCCCTTAGACTTTAAAGAATTAATTTCTTCTTCAGAAAACCAATAATTCAATTCAGATTGAAGACTATCCTTCGCTTTTGTAAGAGTGAGAATGTCTGATCGCAAACTGATGATCGTGTCTTTTTGCAAATCAACAATTTGCTGCAGAGGATTGATTGGTTCTGGCTGTTTACACGCCAGGATTATTAAAATGGGACATACTATTGTGATAAATTTTGCCTTCATATAAATTCAATAATATATGTTATAGGAGTTCTAAACAGTTGTGAATGCAATTTTAAGTATTTTAGAAACGCCATGGGCAAAGACGAGCAATACATGCAACAAGCGCTTCGGGAGGCTAATCAAGCCTTCGAAAATGAGGAGGTGCCGGTGGGTGCTGTCATCGTGATGAATGACCGAATCATTGCGAGAGGCTATAACCAGGTTGAGAAGTTGAGTGATCCAACCGCACACGCCGAAATCATCGCGTTAACTTCTGCCTTCCATTTTCTTGGCAGCAAATATCTGCCCGAGGCCACGATCTATATCACAGTTGAACCCTGCCTGATGTGCGCGGGCGCACTCTATTGGAGCAAGATTGGCAGAATTGTTTATGGCACCGATGATGAAAAAAATGGATACAGGAAAAATATGGCGAAGGACTTATCTCCCTTCCACCCAAAAACGATCCTTGAAAAAGGCGTTTTGAAAGAAGAATGTGCTGAATTGATAAAGAAATTCTTTAAGGAAAGACGTTGATTGCGTTGATTGCGTTAACTAATTTTTTAACTACTTATCAATTGCAAACTAGTCACCCGTTCAACCCAATCAACCTATTCAACTACATCTTCCTGATCTTAATATTCTTAAACCAAACTCCACCACCACCATGATCCTGCAGGCAGATATGGCCCGATTTGATCATTCCATACTCTGCTTCATCCTTCCACTTGCTTTCTGATTTGCGTTTCTTCCATGCATCCGTCCAGAATTCAGTGTCCACTACTTTCACGCCATTCAGCCAGTGTTCCACATGGGCACCCTTTGCCACAATTTTACTATGGTTGTATTCGCCTGCAGGCTTTGCGGCAAGTTGCGTGGGGGCATTCATGTCGTAATTGGCACCGCTTTTCTGCCAGTCTTCCAATTTATCGGGGTAACCCTTGTCATCAATCAGCTGGTATTCCGGGCCCGACTCAAATGTATGTTCATGACCCTCGTTTGCGCGATAGATTAATCCGCTGTTTGCGGCTTTATTGAGCTTCCAGTCGAATTCCAGTTCAAAATCCCCATAGAGATCTTTTGTAATCAGATCATTTCGATGCTGGACATTATTCTCTTTGCAATGTATTTCACCATTGGCGGCTTCCCAACTGTCGTTTGGCATGTTCTTATAAGATCTCCATCCGTCAAGATCTTTTCCATCGAATAATAATGCCCAGCCTGCTTTCTTTTCTGCTGCAGTCAGTTCATTGTCCTTTTCGATTGTCGTTTTCATGCTTGCATTTTTAAATGAAAAAAATAGCAGAGCCAGGGCAGGAACAATCGCGATGACCATTTTTTTATACATATCAAAAATTTTAGCTGATGAGTTTTAGATTGACTGGATCCCATTTGATGGGTTTTTCCTGGAAAAAGCTATCGTTGCACAATAGCGCAGGAGCAGCAGCCCGATAACCGAAGAGCGGATTCTCTACTACCGCCTTGCCGCCGCGAATTGCGCGGATCCAATTGTAATGATGATCATAGTGTGCCCCTTTGTAACCCTCTTCGGCTTTGAACACTGTTGATTCCGGCGCCTCCATTTTCTTTCGATCGTAATCCTTATCATATTGATGCGCTGAAAAGTATTGCGCATAATTTTCGGGCGGCCAGAATTTGTTTTTAGTGAGCGTGACCTTGTCCCATTCAACAATCATGGAGCCTTCGTTTCCCACCAGTCGCAGATAAGTGTTGTCGCCGGTGCCATCTACAAAATTCACACGCAACGAAAGATTGAATGCAGGATGCTTATCCGTTTGGGGATAGTCAAACATGCCCAATAAAATATCGGGCACTTCACGGCCATCTTTCCAATAACGGAGTCCGCCAGTCGCCATAATCTTATTCGGCCCCATGGAGCTAACAATAAAGTGTAAACTGGAGAACAGGTGAACAAACAAGTCGCCGCTTACCCCGGTGCCGTAATCCTTATAGCATCTCCAACGGAAAAATCTTTTCGGATCGAATGGCCTATCGGGATAATTTTTCAAAAACCTCTTCCAATCTACGGTCTTATCTGATGCATCGGCTGGCATATCGTATTGCCAGGCGCCACCAGGAGAATTTCTTGCCCAAAAACCTTCGGCATAATTCAACTCACCAATTGCACCTGCTTCAAATAATGCCTTTGCTTTTTCGTTTCCCAATGAGCTCATGCCCTGGCTACCCACCTGCATCACTATTTTCGTTTTTGACTGCGCTTCTACTACGGCAGGACCTTCAGTGATGTCATGCACCATGGGCTTTTCGCAATACACAGCTTTGCCGCTGTTCATGGCAGCAATGGAAATGTCCTTATGCCAATGATCCGGCGTGCCTACGATAACCGCGTCGACATCCTTTCGGGAAAGAATTTCTTTATAATCGCGCGTTACAAAAATGTCCTTTCCATATTTCTTGTTGATGTCGGCCAGTCGACCGTCGTAGAGGTCACATGCGGCAACGAGCTTCACGCCTGGCACTGTAAGTGCAGTCGTTAAATCAGCATTACCCATTCCACCCGCGCCAATCAGCGCAAGTTGAACCTGGTCGTTCGGAGCATAGTTTTCTCTTTTTAGGAATTCTACATTTTCGCGGAGCTCAGCAGCCCTGATCACGCCGGGAGCCAGGGTTGATGCGATTGCTCCTTTTGCGACTCTTTCAATAAATGATCTTCTTGAATTGGAAGGAAATTTGTTTTTAGCCATGCAGTTAATTGTTGTAAGCCGGCCGGAAATGTTGATGGTCCGGAACGGAAATTTACGGCTCAAAACATGGATGGCAAGATTTTTTTTTGAATCGAAAAGCCGGTATTTGGGTTAATGCACCAACAGCTTTTGTTTCACTTTGACATCATTTTGCGCAACAAGGAGATAGTAAACACCCTTGGGCAGGAGATACATGGTGGAAAGTTGTTCTTCACCGCTTATAAGAAAGCGTTCTTCCTGTTTCATCAATTTTTCTTCCTGGTTAAGAATGGAGAGTACAACAGAGCCCTCTTTGAAGCCCTTCAGCATGAGTTCTGCCCTGTTTTGTGAGCTGCCTGGCAGAATCGTCACGGCAGGCTTCGGCGTGACAGCAGCCTTTTGAACAGCGTAACTGGTGCCGGGATCCGCTTTCGGCGTGGACTGGGATAAGGCAAATTTGCCTGCCAGCAGGCAGGCCAGTAACATAATCCTCTTCATAACTATTGGAAAAAAGGGATAACGGCAAGAATTTTGCCAAAGTGCATTTGAACAGTTAATTTCTTGAAAAAGGGGCAGCAAGAATGATAGGTATTGGGTATTGGGCATTGGGTATTACATTTGTCGTCCCAATATCTGATACCTGCCTACCGGCAGGCAGGCCTAATAACCAATACCCATTAACAACAACAACTCCCAGTTCATCATCAAATCATAAATATTAATCAATATGCCATTTACATTACCTGCGTTGCCTTTTGCACCCGATGCACTAGAACCGCACATCGATTCATTGACCATGCAAATTCACCATGGCAAGCACCACCAGGCTTACGTTGACAACTTAAATAAAGCCATTGCGGGAACTCCCAATGAAAATAAATCCCTGGAAGACCTGGTTAAAGTGGCCGGTACGATCAGTCCTGCCGTTCGAAACAACGGGGGAGGTCACTGGAACCACAGCTTCTTCTGGGAAACCCTGGCTCCGAAGGCCGGCGGCGCACCCAGCGGAAAAATCGCTGACGCGATCAATTCTACGTTCAGCAGCTTCGATGGCTTCAAGGAAAAATTCGCCAATGCCGGCATGACCCGGTTCGGAAGCGGATGGGCCTGGCTGCTCCTGAAAGATGGCAAACTCGAAATTTCGTCTACACCTAACCAGGACAACCCGCTGATGGATGTCGCCGAAGCGAAAGGCACCCCGATCCTGGGTGTTGACGTTTGGGAGCACGCATATTATTTGAAATACCAGAACCGTCGTGCAGATTACCTGGCAGCCTTTTGGAATGTAGTGAACTGGAACAAGGTGGCTGAAAGGTTTGGCGCTTCTTCAAAATAATTAATGCATTGAATTCAAACCCCGGCTATGAGCCGGGGTTATTTTTTAAATTCAGTTTATGAAAAAAGCATTGCTAATTCTCGCTTATACCTGCCTGTTATATGGCTGTGCCCAAAAAGGGAAAACGGTCATCGTCATGACGAGTGGTGAAGTTTCATTGGCCGGCACCACACTTACGGTCAAACCGGGCACGACGCATACTGAACAAACTCAGAAGTATGCATCAGGCGTTAACAACATTGACATCAAAGACTTTCCTGCAGCAACTTCGGCTTCAATCGGAGAAACGGGTTTATATGTGCTCAACCTGAAAAATGATACGCTGGTAGGCAGTTTGCAAAATTTTGCAGCCGGCGAAGGAGCCAACAAGATTAGCCAGGAAGAATTGAAGAAGAAAGTGGACAGTTTGCAGTCACTCGTGGTTGGGCAGAATGCAAGCGCAATGAATCATAATTTTTTCATTCCACCGGGAAAGGCTCAACTCATCACCAGCAATATGGAGGCGCAAGTCTATGGACCCTACGTAAAAACGCCTTCAACGGTTTCGGGAAATGCTGAAGTATATAAATTCTATACAAACAAACAGGTGAGGGAGACGATTGAGAAGTTGACGAAGATGATGGTGGCTGAATAAACAAGGTATTGGGAAAAAAAATTACCAATACCTAATACCCAATCACTAATACCCTGCATTTAAGGAACCGGATCATACCCGTGTCCTCCCCAGGGATGACAACGCGAAATGCGCTTGAGTGTAAGCCATCCACCTTTGAATACCCCATGTTTCTTTAGCGCTTCGATGCCATACGCAGAACAACTGGGTGTGTAACGGCATTTCGGTCCCAGCCAGGGCGAAACAATGACCTGGTAAAGCTTGATCAATAAGATGAAGGGCAGTGCCAGCCAGCCCAAAAGCATTTTCATGGACATTCCTTTTCGAGTTTCCTCAATATGATTTCGATTTTTTCCTTTACCGATTTGAAATCGGGCAATTCTTTCGCCGTGTAGTTAAGAAACAGCGATAGCCTCACGGAAGATGAAATAACCTTTTCCTTGAGCGAACCACTTGAAAGCCGGTAAGCTTCGCGACCCAGACGTTTTATACGGTTACGGTCAACCGCTTTTTTAAAATTTCGGCTACTCACGCCAACGCCCACGGACAAACCCGGTTCGCCCGATTCGAACAGGTAAATGGCCTGGTAAGGGAATTGCGCAAAACGCTTTCCTTCTTTAAACAGGAGCGCAATTTGCTTCCTGCTTTTGAGTTTATCCCCTGCTGGAAATTGATAATTTGTCTTCATCATGGCGAAGTAAACAAATAAAAAAAGCCCCGGCGACATTCGCAAGGGCTATTCAAAATTTTATGAAAAATGCCGATGGTTTATTTCAGGCCCTTTTCGTCAGAAACGGTCAGTTTCTGGCGACCTTTCTTGCGACGGCTGGCCAATACCTTGCGACCATTCGCAGTTTGCATTCTTTTGCGAAAACCATGCACCGTTTTGCGACGGCGTTTGTGCGGTTGAAAAGTACGTTTCATTCGATGAATATTTTAACGATCATTCAATTCCTTTCGCCTGGGCGAAAGGTGATTTCAACTTCACAACGGGTCACCATACCCAGCTGCTTGTGAAAGGAGGGCAAAGGTAGGATAAAGCAGGTAATGGGCAAAGTACAAATGCATTTCTTTCAGCATCAATCTACCCACCTCAGGCTAAATGTTGTAAATCAAGATGTTTCGAGGCAACCGCGGATCCGAAAAACAGGCTGGCGTGCCGGTCAAAATCAGTGGTGTCGTCTGTTGTATAGAATTCACGTCCATTGCTCTTTGAACAACGGTCTGCCATATCAGGATGTCGTTCCAGGTAATCAGCGAGGCTGGCCGCAACAATCTCTCCCTGGCTCAAGACCTTCACGTTTGAACCGCTGAATTTTTTGATCTTCTCCATCAGCAGGGGATAATGCGTGCAGGCCAACAGCAAGGTATCAATTCCAGGATCCTTTGAAAATAATGCATCGAGGTGTTTTTTGACAAAATAATCCGCACCGGGACTATCAAATTCATTGTTCTCAACCAGTGGTACCCACATCGGACAAGCCTCCTGGTAAACCTTCAGGCTGGGAAAAAACTTTTCAATTTCTATCAGGTAGGATTCGGAATTCACGGTACCACTGGTGGCCACAATTCCAACTTTGCCTGACGTACTGAAATTGCCGATAATTTCCGTGGTTGGCCTGATCACTCCCAATACTCTCATATCAGCATTTAATGTAGTCAGGTCGTGCTGCTGAATAGATCGGAGCGCTTTCGCAGATGCTGTATTGCAAGCCAGTACAACAAGTGGGCAATTCTGATTGAAGAACCATCGCACCGCTTCCAGGGTGTACTTGTAAACTGTTTCAAAAGATCGCGAGCCATAAGGCGCCCTTGCATTGTCGCCCAGGTATACATAATCATAACCCGGAAGAACCCGCAGGATCTCCTTCATCACTGTAAGCCCTCCATAACCGGAGTCGAAAATGCCAATGGGCGCGCCACTTTTCATGATTCTCAAATATACGCTGCCCCGCAATATGCGGGGTATCAATAAAAATAGAAAGGCCGTCCCGACACTAGGGTCGGGACGGCCTTCAATTATTTCAAAAGATGAATTAGTTCGTTTTGGGTTTTACACCACCGGGCACTGCAACCGGTGCAGTCCATCCCATCTTCTTCCTGATTAAAGGCATCAGATCATCTGAATCAGGATAAGAGAAGAGTACCTCTTTATTGAACACGTACGTGTAACCGTTAGTTTTCGCAACTTCCTGAATGGTAGCTACTGCTTTTTGCTGAATGGGCGCAAGCAATTGTTCCTGCTTTTGGTTTACCTGCTCCTGGTAGCTTTGTTGAAAGCTCTGAAGGTCTGCAGTCAACTTCTGCAGTTCCTGCAATCTTGCTTTCTTAATTACCGGAGACCATTTACCTGAATCGGTACGGAAGAGACTATCTTTCTTTTGATATTCTTTTACAGATTCAACATAGTTCAGTTGCAAAGCACTGTCAAATTCAGCCAGTTCAGAGCTTGCTTTTTTGTACTCGGGCATGGAGTTCACCACTTCGGAGATGCTCACATAACCGATTTTGTTTTGGGCTTTTACCACAGTCGCCATCAACAAACTCATAGCCACCAAACCCAGGGTAATAACTTTTTTCATTTTGTTTTGTGAATTTTAATTGTTTTGGGTGTATTTAATAAAGTAGAGTTCACACAGTTTTTAGTTGTTCAACAATTGGGCCTTTCACATTTATTTAACACCTAAGTCCTTCAATATATCATCGCTACGATCCAGCTTAGGGTCGGCAAAGATAACAGTAATTCCTTCACTTTTATCTAAAATAAAGTCATAAGATCGCGCCACAGCCATTTTTTGCACGGCGTTGTATACCTTGTCCTGTATGGGTTTTATCAGTTCCTGGCGCTTTTTAAACAGATCTCCTTCAAAACCAAAGCGTTTCTTCTGAAGATCGCGAACTTCCTTTTCGCGGTTAAATAATTCGTCCTCTCTTTTCTTTTTCAGATCCTCGCTTAACATGACCTGCTCGGCGTCAAAATCCTTGTACATCTTTTCCAATTCGGCAGATTTTGTATCAATTTCTTTCTGCCACTGGTCACTGAATTGGTCCAGCTTTTTTTGAGCATCCTTGTATTCCGGAACCTTATCAAGAATATACTTGGTGTCGATAATAGCATAGCGTTGAGCGCTCGCGCCGAGACCGAAAATGATGGCGCAGCAGCACAGAAGAGTTATTTTTTTCATAACCAATGAGTTTTAGAATGAGAAAAATAGTGTTTTTCAGGCCAATTATTCAGGTTCAAATCCAAGCATGAATGTGAATTTGCTGATGTCTTTCAGTTTTGAATTCGGATTGAATCGATCAAGTCCTATACCGTAGTCAAATCCAAGCAAGCCAAACATGGGAAGGAAAAAGCGCATACCCAGGCCCACGGAACGACGAAGCCTGAATGGGTTCCACTCTTTGAAATCATACCAACCGTTGGCTGCTTCATAAAATGCCAAACCATAAATGGTGCTACTTGGGTTGGTCACAAATGGATACCTTAATTCAGCGGTGTATTTGTTGAAAATGGTGAAGAAACGGGTTGCATTGGAAATATCCGGATTAATTCTCGGGTCTGAATTCTGGTAAACGGGATAGCCGCGATGCGCGATGATCTCATAACCCAGTGGGCTATAGGTATTCGTCAAACCGGCATCACCCAACTGGAAGCGCTCAAACGGAGATATTTCCAGGTCAGGATTGTATCGTCCTATGAATCCAAATTTTGCGGCGAGTTTCATCACGAGCTGCCTGCTTTTATCGGCTCCGCCCGGCTTACCTAACGGTACATACCATTCGCCGTTGAAACGCCATTTGTGATACTCCACAAACTTATACGGGTTGGAAACATCAATACCCCGGATATAAGAGTACGGTGGCGTCAATTGCACACTGAATAAGAAATTGGATCCACTGCGCGGGAAGATCGGCTGGTCAATTGATGAACGTGAGAGCGCGATCTTCAATGAAATATTTTGTGATACATCATTATTCGTCAAGCCTGGGAAAATCGGATAGTTACGAACACGGTATTGCGTATAGCTCAAAGAATATACAAGTGTGAAATAATCATCCGGCCACTGCAATTGCTTACCCAATGCGAGGGTGATACCTGTCGTTTTTAGATATGAAGTGTCTGCATTCTTTCCAAGATACTGGCCGGTGATCGGGTTGACCGCGTTTGAATATTTCGTGCTGTAAAAACTTACCGTAAACGAATTTCTCTTCTTGCCACCCAACCAGGGTTCAGTGAATGAAAAATTGTACGATCTGTAGTAACGGCCGTTGGATTGGAAACGCAAACTAAGTTTCTGTCCGTCTCCCGCAGGCAAGGGATCCCATGCCTTCTTGTTGAAAATATTTTTGATGGAGAAGTTGTTGAAGGTTACACCAAGCGTACCTGTCAAACCGATACCGCCACCGAAACCGGCACTCAATTCAAGTTGGTCAGCAGATTTCTCTTCAACGCTGTAATGAATATCAACAGTACCGTCTTCCTGGTTAGGAATGGGGTTAATGCCGATCTTCTCCTGGTTGAAAAATCCAAGGTTCGAAATTTCGCGCTGCGAACGGATGATATCCGTTCTGCTGAATTTCTCACCGGGAACCGTTCTAAGTTCCCTCCTGATCACATATTCCTTTGTGCGATCGTTGCCCGTGATGAGAACGTTTTTGATTGTAGCCTGCGGTCCCTCAATAATGCGGATCTCATGGTCGATTGTGTCGTTGTACACCGCCGTTTCAACCGGTTCAACGCGGAAGAAAAGATAACCGTCGTCCATGTAGAGTCCGCTCAAATCACCGCCTTCCTGCGTAAGTTGTTTACCGAGACGCTTGTTGAGGGTCTCCAGGTTGTAGACATCTCCTTTGTGAATACCCAAAAAGGCGTTGAGCAACGAATCACTGTACTTGGTATTTCCTCTCCATGTAATGTTTCCGAAATAATATTTATGGCCCTCATTGACTTTAATGTCCACAACCAGGCCGCCCTTCATATTGTAGTACTGCGTATCCTTGACAATTTCAGCATCACGATATCCCTGGGAGTTATAATAATCAATGACCGATTCCTTATCTGAGTCGTATTTCTTCTGATTGAATTTTGCTGAGCTAAAGAATTTAAACCTGAAATAGGGATACAGGTATTCCATCGTTTTGGTGGGCGACATAAAGCCCCAGTCCTTCATATACTCATGGAAGGTCATGCTATGTTTGGTACCATAGGGACTCTGAACCGCAGTTGGGTAAAGCGTAATGCGGGACATCTCCTTCGTACCCTTCATGTGTCCTTTAAGCTTGCTCTCAGAAATATTCTCATTTCCGAAGAATTCAATTTCATCCACTTTAACCTTTTCACCCTTGTTGATGACGAAAGTGAGGATGACCGAATTCTTGGCGGCCGGATCGCCCTGCTCTTGGATCTTTACGTCGACGGCCTTGTAGCCTTTATCTGCATAAAACTTTTGAATATTTTCAACCGCGGTGATCTTCATGTTTTCGGTCACCACGCGACCTTTCACCAATCCCGATTTCGTATCCAGCTCATCGGCATCACTCTTCTTTACACCTTTGAATGAAAAGCTCGACAACTGGGGTCTTTCAACCGCGTTGATCTCAATCCAGATATTTTGTCCCTGTAATTTTGTAATGTATACCTGGATATTGGTAAAGAGATTTTGTGACCAAAGTTTATTAATGGCTTTAGCGAAGTTGTCACCACCCGGTATCATCACCTTGTCGCCAACAGACAAACCCGAAATAGATATTACGAGTGCTTCGTCAAAAAATTTTGAACCGGTCACTTTGATATCGGCGATGATAAATTCCCGGGGAACTTTTGAGCTGTAAATATTCAACAGTTCGGGATCAACAGATGCGCCGGGAGGAAGCGTATCAGTCCGGGTCGGTGGAACAGTATCAGTCTTTAAAACAGGTGGAATGGTGTCGGTCCGGGTTGGAGGAATTGTATCGATCTGCGCGCACACAGTGTTGGCAAAAAAAATTAAGCCCAGTAATATCACAAACTGCGTACAGATCCTATGCATCCGGAATTTTTTATCGCCCGGCAAATTAACGGGATTAATGAAAATTGTTTGTTAAAAACCTTTAATAATCAGAATTTCAGCCATGTTCGGTCGCTTCCGGTTCCTGCTGTACCTGGGCACTTGTTTTCCCAAACCTTCTCTCCCGTCCCTGGAAGTCAACAATGGCCTCATAAAGGTTTTCTTTCCTGAAGTCTGGCCAGCGGGTAGAAGTGAAATACAATTCAGCATATGCTAATTGATATAGGAGGAAATTACTGATCCGATATTCGCCGCTGGTTCGAATCATCAATTCGGGATCGGGGAATTCACTGGTACAGAGGTATTGCTGTAGGGTATCCTGTGTTAATTTTTCAGGGTCAAGCTTTCCTTCCTTTACATCTCTTCCGATCTGTTTCACCGCATTCACCAATTCCCACCGCGAGCTGTAACTAAGTGCCATCACGAGGTTCAGTCCTGTGTTGTTGCTGGTTTCCTCCAGCGCCTCCAACAGCTCTTTCCTGGCCTCCTCTGGCAACATCTGGATGTCGCCAATCACATGCAGCTTGATATTATTCTTGTTCAGTGTTGAAACTTCATTTCGGATGGTCTCCACCAACAATTCCATCAGGCCGGTTACCTCATAGGCAGGCCGATCCCAATTCTCCGTGGAAAATGCGTAGAGGGTAAGCCATTCAATACCCAGTTCAGCGCAGCCTTCCACAATATTCCGCACACTTTCCACCCCATGGAAATGTCCGAACAGTCGGTCTTTCCCTTTTTCCTGGGCCCATCTGCCGTTACCATCCATGATTATGGCGATATGCTTCGGCAGCCTGCTTAAATCGATCTTATCCTTGAGCGACATCGCGATATAATTTGAAAAGTCAGGCCAAGAGGGACCTGACTTCGCCGCAAAGATATATAATAATGATTTTTTCGGGGCAGAAACTTTCAACCTGCAGGGCCTATTTAGCAGACGGGCAATGGTAGGAGGTGAGCGTAAATGCGATGCCCGCTTCGAAAATGATATAAGAGTCTTTCTGGCCACTAAAGCCCCTTTGAGTTCCTTCGGTGCCAATGGGTATTCCGGTTTCGTATGAGCGATCCTGCAATAGGTAGGCCGCCGAGGGCTGGCCATTGGGCAAGGGTGGGAATGGAGCGGGTCCCGCATAAGTACTGCTCACGTCATCCAGGTAATCGGTGGAAGTATAACGGTAAGTAACCTCCAAAGAAAAGTTCAGGTTACGGTTAATATTGTATTTAATCCCCATTCCGATTGGAAAACACATGGCAAGCGTGTTGTAGGGCTTTCTGTCGGGATATGTAGTAGAGCCCTGACCTTCAGTGCCTAAAGGCCTCAAAAAGTACTTGGTACTGTTCAGGTATGCGTAGGGGTCGTAAGAAAATACACCAAGTCCCAGTGTGACATAAGGTGTGAATTGGTACCCAGGCTCCCCGGGCACAAATTTGAAGAAATTGAAATCTCCCATCAGGCCAAATTCCCAGATGTCACTATTGAAGCTGAGATTGCGTCTTTTTTGAAATTCGTTTTTGCTATAGATGTCTGAATAACCCACACGGGCATAATGGACCGCGGCGCGGAGGGCCACATAATTTCCAAATTGCTTGCGAAAAAACGCGCCCAGTGCGGGTTTTGGCCTATTGAATGAGGCACGGGTATTGAGGTCGCCAAAATAATGAGCCATGCCGAGTGTTAGCCCGAATTCTCCATCATAGGTTACTGCTTCCTTCTGCGCGTAGGTGGTGGAAAACAAGCAAGTACAAAAGGTAAGCAAAGTCAGTAATCGCAACTTCGACATGGGTGCAAATTAGGTAATGTGAATTTAAAACGAAAATTCGCGCCTTTTCGTCTTAACAGACTCTTAATTCCGGGTGTCAAATCCCCAGGATAGTTTGTTTCTGAGTGTTTGTAGAAAATTGTTTTCGTTCAGGCGTACAAGACTGATCGTGAAACTCTCCTTTTTCACGGCCAGCTGCACTTCCTTACTTACCATTTCCTTCCTTGAATCAAGGGCGCAGATAAATTGATCTGCCCGTCCTTCCACTTCAAATGAAAGTATATTCCCATCCGGAACGATGATGGGACGCACATTCAAATTGTGCGGCGCCACCGGCGTGATCACGAAATTGGCGGCATCGGGAAATATTACGGGCCCGTTGCAACTCAGGGAGTAACCGGTGGATCCGGTTGGCGTTGCAACAATGAGCCCGTCGGCCCAATAGGTGTTCAGAAATTCTCCGTTCAGATAAGTATGAATCTTGATCATGGGAGAATTGTCTTTCTTGTGAATGGCAAATTCGTTCAGCGCGTATGGCACTTCGCCAAATAGCGGTATGCTGGCCTCCAGGTGAATGAGTGAACGTTGGTCCACAACATAAGTGTGATCGACCAATGCCTTAACGGCTTTTGCCAGGTCTTCCTTACCAAGACTGGCAAGAAATCCCAATCGGCCGAAATTGATTCCCAGTACCGGAATATTCTTATCTCTTACCAGTGTCACTGTATCAAGGAGTGTGCCATCGCCCCCAAGGCTAATGATACATTCAAAAGTATCGTCAAGATCAGATGATGTATCAAACGTCGTGATCCGTTCAGAAGGAGGAATCGTACCCTTGATTTGCGAGTAAAAATTTTCGTGGATGACGGTGGTGATCTTCTCCTTGTTCAATTCATTCAACAATAACTGCCAATCGGCTTGTTGCACTGTTTCGCCACCTCGGCTATAAATCGCTATTTTCATTCAGTTGGATAAGTTCTAGAAATCAGACCTGGTGTGCAAAAATAGCCCCTTTTCATGGAATTGGTTCAGACTGAATTCAAGCCTGATGGAGAAATCGTAGATCGTCAGCATATCCAATCCCACGCCGTAAGTATAAATGAAGGTATTATTCAGCGTATTGCTGCCTGCTTCGCTCTTGTAGGCGTAAGCCGCGTCGCTATACGCTTTGGCGTAAAATTTAAACGGAATGACGGCGTAGGATCTTGATTTAAGCCCGGTTTTGAGTCGAACGGACAGAATCTCTCGTCGGTACGTTGCTTTGACGATGGCGCCGGCAGAGCCGTCAATGACATAATATTCCAGTCCTCTCACGTATGCGTCACTGTTACCAAAGAGTCGCTGGTTGTAATAGGGTTGATCAAATGGAAATTTGATGGTGCCAACACCCTGCAGCCCAAGGTAATTTTTCCTGCCCAGTGTCCAGTATTTTGAAACGTGTGCAGAAAGGACATAAAGCTGAACGTCCTTTTCAAAGGGCCGGGCCAGCACAGTAAGGTCCCAGGTGAATCCCTTAAGCGGATAAGGAATATAATCCACGCCAAGGTATTGATAGGTATAGCTGAGATCCATGAATTTGACGTTCGTCTTGTTGTCGTTGAAATAAACCGGATTCAACTTCAAAACCGTATCGGCGACCCGTTCTGCGGTGTATCCCACACGGATGGAGTGCCGGGCAATGGAAGCCTGCCTGTACGTGAACCCCACGTCAGCATGAAATTGCTCGCGCATGAAAATTTCATCATTCTTATAAAATTGTTGCTTGTTGAACTCGGTGGTGTAATTAATCTCATGATTCTTTGTATAGGCAACATTGAAGAAGAAACCCTTCTTCAATTGTTTATCTGCAAAGGGTTGTGCGTAGCTAAGTGCGATCTGCCTGGAATAACCGCTAATGAGAAAGAAGTTGACCTTATCGTTTCTACCGCTCACATTATTGCCCGCGAATTTTATTCCGTAGTTCACCCTTTCGAGACTGGCTCCATATTCCTTGATCCAAACGTTGAGGTTCCTGTCAACGGGTTTGAAATAAGGAATCGGGAAATAATACCAGCGTTCTTTTACGTCTGCAATGACGTCGAGCGAATCATTTACCCAATTCGTGAAGTCGACCGTAACGTCCACGAAAAGCGCCGTGTTCATGAGGTTTTGGCGGGAAAGCTGGAGATTGCTAAGGATGTCTGAAATGCTGTAGGTGCTTCCTTTTTTGAGCGGGATTTCTCTTTCGATGATGTATTTCTTGGTAATCTTATTACCGGTAATATTTACGTTCCTGATGGTGAGAAAAGAAGTCTTCAGTACGGCCGCATCCTCAAAGGGTTTTTCTTCCCTTTCCTGGCCCAATAGAAGGACGGACCATAACAACATGCCTGTTACCAGTATACTATATTTATACGCACGCTGCATCAGGACGGTCGGCAAGTTTTTGACACCGGGTTCT
>Ga0068871_100001043_pt1 | contig 18562 bp, 12 predicted proteins | sample KBSMisM72_FD_72750 | JGI IMG/M metagenome (GOLD analysis project Ga0068871, IMG submission 72750) | Miscanthus rhizosphere microbial communities from Kellogg Biological Station, Michigan, USA - KBS Miscanthus M7-2 | ecosystem: Host-associated > Plants > Roots > Rhizosphere > Soil ...
GGCGCAGTGGGAGTACCAGTTGAAGCTCGATGGCTACCGGGCGGTCGCGTTCAAGCACGCGGGCAAGGTGCATCTGCGATCGCGCAACGACAACGACTTCGCCAAACGCTATCCCGCGGTCCTCGCGGGCTTGTCCAAACTGCCGAACGAGACAGTCGTCGACGGCGAACTCGTGGCGTTCGACGGAGAGGGACGTCCGTCGTTCGGCGCGATGCAGAACGCCGGCGCCGCGACGGAAATCGTCTACTACGTCTTCGACGTGATGGTGCTGCGCGGCCGTGACGTCACGGCGAAGACGTTCGACGCGCGACGCGAGCTGCTCGAACGGCACGTCGTGCCGGTACTGTCCAATCCCGTCCGCTACACCGGTCAACTCGATGCGAGCCTGCGCGATCTCGTCGCGTCGGTCGAGGCGCACGGGCTGGAGGGGCTCGTCGCCAAGCGGCGAAGCAGCCGCTACGAACCGGGACTGCGGTCTGGTGCGTGGCGCAAGATGCGCATCAACCGTGGACAGGAACTGGTGATCGGCGGCTACACGATCGGGACCCGCGCGTTCGATGCGCTGATCCTCGGCTACTACGAGGGTAATCGGTTGATGTACGTCGCACGGACGCGCAACGGATTCACGCCGGCGATTCGGCAGCGGCTTTTCACGACGCTGCAGTCGCTCGAGATGTCAGCCTGCCCGTTCGTCAACCTGCCCGAAGCCCGGAGCGGCCGATGGGGGGAGGGGCTGACGAAGGCGAAGCTGGCGGAGTGCCGATGGGTGAAGCCCGTGCTCGTCGCGCACGTCGAGTTTCTCGAGTGGACGGACGACGGGCATCTGCGTCACGCGAAGTTCGTTGGGTTGAGGGAGGACAAGGCGCCGCGCGAGGTCATACGCGAAGCGTCGACCAAGGCCGATGGACGACGATCAACGCAGAGCCGCAAAGCCCGCGGAGAAGACAGAACGATTAACCGCAGAGGACGCGGAGGACGCTGAGAAATCAGCGATTCGACGCGGCGCTCGTATTTCTGCTTGCTTGATTCAGAACGCTTCCTGGATCGCCAGATACAGCCCGCGCGAGCCTTGCTTGCCGACGCCGTAGTCGACGCAGAGATTCGTCCGCGATTTCTTGTTCAGCAGCACACGCAGTCCACCGCCCGCGCCTGGCGCCAGCGACTCGAAGAGGCGCTCGCCTGGCGAAACGCCGGCGATGGTCGTCGTGTTCAGGAAGAGCACGTAGCCGAGCAGGCCGTTGCGTGTCAGCGTGTCGCGGAACTCGACCTCGCCGTAGAGAAGGCGATCGCCGCGATAGCGGCCCTCGCTGTACCCGCGCGCCGAACGGCCGTACGCGTCGCCTGAGGTTTCCGGCAGATCGAAGTACGGCGCCGTGCCCCCGGTGACCAGATCGGCGAGCATCCAGAACGCCAGCCGTCGTCGCCGGTCGGCGCCGAGCGTATGAAACGTGCGCACGTCGACATACATCTCTTGCCACGTCGAGTCGCCGCCAAGGAAGCCGTCGAAAAACGTCCGATACGTCACTCCGGCGAGCCATCCGCGCGACGCGTTGATCGCATTGTCGCGCGTGTCGAACATCAGGCTCGCGGTCGTGCCGCTCGACGTCTGATGCAGGAGGTCGAAGCCATGTTCTTCCGTATAGCGAGTGTAGGCGGCTTGCTCGAACGTCGTGTCGGCGGCGCTCGCCGGCCGCACGTTTGTGTGGCGATTGACGTCGAGCCCCACGCCGGCGAACAGTCCCGGCGCGATGGTGCGATACACCGTTTCGTACACGCGAAACGCGTCGTACTTCAGATTCTCGCCGTCCACCGACGCGGTGGTCCCTCCGAGCCCGTAGGTGTTCTGCGACGTGAGCGAGAATCTGTTGTCGCCCTGCACGAACCAGCGGTCGTCGGGCAGAAACACCGCGAGCTTGACGCCCGACAGCGTCTGTCCTTTTTCAGAGAACTTCAACCCGCCCGAGACGGACGAGAGGCGCGTCGACGAGGGATCGCTCGTGACGAACGCGACGTTGCCGGCGATGCCGCCGTTGATGCCCGTCGACGGTTTCGATCCCACCGACGGGGCGAGCACGAAGAACGGCTTGCCTGGGTCGACAGCCGTCGTGGGCGGCTGTTCGTCCGTGGACGCCGCGTGATGGCGGACTCGACGCCACAGATCGCCGGCGTCGACGCTGTCCTGCGCGCGGGCAGAACGCGCGCCAGCGGCCAGCACGGCCACAATGAGTACAACGCGAGTTGTGAGCACTTCTTTGTATTACTCCGTCGGCGTCCCGCGCGTTTCAGTGCAGGGCACTAACGAATGTCTTATGTGAGCTGTGTGACAGAAGACGACGATCAACGCCGAGCCGCGGAGGACGCTGAGGGATGCGTCGGTTCTTCTTCTTTTCTCAGCGGTGTGTTTTCCTTCTCTGCGTGCTTTGCGTGCTCTGCGTTGTACGTCGTTGTCGCCCGTCTAGGGTTCGATCGGCTTCGCGGGTCCATCGAGTACGAGCTGCAGCAACTTCAGGTCGAGCCACTTGCCGAACTTGTATCCGACTTCGGGAATGTGCGCGACTTCGACGAAGCCGAGCTTTTCGTGCAGGCGAAGGCTGATGGCGTTGTCCGCGGTGATGCCGGCCATCACGACGTGCAGGTCGCGAGCACGTGCGTCGTCGATGACCGCGCGCACCAGTTCCGTCCCGAGTCCACGCCGGCGAGCACTGACCTCGACGTACGCGGACAACTCGATCGAGTACTTGTAAGCCGGCCAGGCACGGAACGGTCCGTAGGACGCGAATCCGATGACGCGTCCGCCTTCGGAGGCGACGAACACCGGAATCGACGCCGCGTGTTTGCCGCGGAACCACTCGCGCCGCATGTCGAGCGTCTGCGGACGATATTCGAACACCGCGGTCGTGTGTTCGATGGCGTGGTTGTAGATGACCAGGATGTCGGCCAGGTCCGCGTCGGTCGCGAGTCGAATCATTTCTTGTTCACGTAGCGGGCGACGCGCTCGAGGTTCACGCCCTTCGATTTGCGCAGCCCCGCCCACAAGTCTCCCGCTTTCTTCAGCCGCTCCGGCATGGTCTTGATCGTGAAGGCTTCGCGCTCGATGCCGTCGTGGACTTCCTTCCACGTGAGCGGCGTCGACACGCCGGCGTACTCGCTGGCGCGCGCGCTGTACGCCGTCGCGAGCGTCTTGCCAGGGATGTTCTGCAGGAAATCCACGTACACCTGCCGGCCGCGTTTCTTCACCATGCGTTCGACGGTCGCGATTTTCGGATGCTTCTGAGCGACGACCGTCGCCACGATTTGGCAGAACAGCATGCCTGCCTCGTATGGCGTGCCAGCCGGAAGCGGAATGTAGATGTGCAGCCCCTCGGCGCCGGACGTCTTCGGGAAGCCGGGCGCGCCGATCGATTCGAGCTCGTCGTGGACCCACCGCGCGACGTCGAGAATTTCATCGAACGTCACGCCGGGCGCCGGATCGAGATCGATCGCGGCATAGTCGGCGTTCTCGAGCGACTGGACGCGCGAGAACCACGGGTCCTGCGAGATCGCCGCGATCTGCGCCATGTAGAGCAGCGTGAGCAGATCGCCGCCGATAAGCTGCGCCTTCGCGCCGTCGGAATGTTCGATGTTCGCCGTGCGAATGCCTTTGGGCACGTCCATCGCGCGATGCTGGTAGAACGGCTCCGCGTCGATGCCGTTCGGGAAACGCTTCATCACCATCGGCCGGTCCGCGACCACCGGAAGGAGGTAGGGCGCAACTTGCACGTAGTACCGAATGAGATCGCCTTTCGTCAGCTTCAGTTTCGGCCAGAAGACTTTGTGGAGGTTCGTGACTTTCAGCTCCGCGCCGTCAGGCAGCGTGAGGAAGGCATCGCGCCTCGCATCCTCCAAGAAATGGAGCTGGTCGAACAGGTTCCTGGTTCCTGGTTCCACGGTTCCAGGTTCGATGGTTCGAACCTTGGAACCACCGAACCTGGAACCACCGAACCTGGAACCTGGAACTTTGGAACCTGGAACCTGTTTGTCCTCTCGCCTAACCTCTTCCGGCTTTTTGTCGTCGCGGAGCCCGAGATAGACCGGCTGACGCAGAATCCCGTCTGACGTCCACTCGGTGAACCGCACTTGCGCGATCAGCTTGGGCTTCACCCAGTGCGGCGTCTCATTCTTCGGCACTTTCTGACGGAACGGCGACGTCTTCGTCTCCAGCGGCGCAAGGAGGGCCATCACGCGCTCGAGTTCCTTGCTATCGAACCCGGTGCCCACGTGGCCGGCATAGCGAAGCTCGCCGCCCTCGTAGACGCCGAGGATCAGCGCGCCGAAGTGCGTTCGCGATTTCCGTGGTTCGCTCCAGCCCGCGACGACGAACTCCTGCTCCTGAAGAAGCTTGAGCTTGCGCCAATCCGGCGAACGCTTGCCGGACACGTAGCGAGACGACGCGGCCTTCGCGATGAGGCCTTCCCAGCCGTTCGCGACGGCGCGTTTGTGAAGCGCGCGCCCGTCGCCGTGGGCAATCTCGCTGATGCGCAGAATGGGTGAGCCGGTGTCTCCGAAGATGTGTTCGAGGCCTTTGCGGCGCTCGACGAGCGGCTGTCCGCGAAAGTCCGTCGTCCCCGCGCGCAGCACGTCGAACGCGATGAACGCCGTGCGTGCGCTGCTCGCGCCAGCGTCGCCGGTCTTGAGATGAATGCGGCCCTGCAGGTTCTGAAAGCCGGCGGGCTGGCCCTTGGCGTCGAGCGCCACGACCTCGCCGTCGAGGACGATCGGCTCTTTCAGACGCTTCGCCCACGTCCGAAGCGCCTCGGTGATTTCTGGGAACTGGCTGGTTTTGTCGTTGCCGAGCCGCGACCACAGGCGGACGCTGCCGCCGCGCGCCGCGATCTCAGCGATGGCCCTGATGCCGTCGTACTTCGGTTCGTAAACCAAGTCCCGGTCCACCAGCGGCGCGTCGGCAAGCGACGCGAGCATGGGGTGGGCAATCGCGGGCGCTGCCACGCGTCAATTATGGCGCGGCGACCTGAGATCTTTTTCGGCTTCGAGCCAATCGTCGAAATCGGCGCCGTGTTCGCCGCCGCGTTCGAGATAACGCTGATAGGCGCGCAGCCTGATGTCGTCCTCGGTCGGGTCGACGTCCGTCGGTGCGGATGAGCCGTTTGGCTTCCGGGCTTCTGCGGCGCCAGCCGCGGGTTTCTTGCTTGTGCTCCGTTTACGTGGGGATGGAGTCGTCGTGGTGCTTTTCGCCATCGCGCTACCTTCTTCCAGCCATGTTAGCGCTAATCCGTCGAGTAGCGATCATTAAACCAGGGCTCGGCGCTGTTCGAATAGCCGCGCACTTCCCAGAAGCCCTTCTGATCCTCGTTAAGGAATTCGATCTTGCGAATCCATTTCGTGCCTTTCCATGCGTACAACTTCGGCGTGATCATCCGGCACGGTCCGCCGTGCTCGCGGGGCAGCGGCGCGCCCTCCCACGTATGCACGAGCAGCACGTCGTCTTCGACCGCGCGCGCGAGCGGAACGTTCGTCGTGTACGGAATGTAAGAGCCCGGTGCGAAGTCGTATCCGGTGCAGAGCACGAACGTGGCATCGCTGGTCGGGACGGCGCGTTCAGCGAGAGTACTGAATCGAACGCCTTTCCAGTGGTTGTCGTAACGGCTCCACGTCGTCACGCAGTGAAAGTCGCTGACGTCTTCTACTTGCGGAAGCTGCAGAAGCTCATCCCATGTGAGCGTGAATGGATTCTCGCACCGGCCGGTGACGTGCAGCTTCCAGTCTTTCAGCGAGACGTTCGGCTGTTCGCCGAGGTCGAGCACGGGCCAGTTCTTGACCTCATGTTGGCCGACGGGGAGTTGCGGCATCCCGTGGCGATTGCGCGGGCCATCGCCTTGCGGCGCTTGACCACGAAACTCAACGTTGACGCCCTTGTCGAGGGCAATTTGCCGGCGGATGTATTCCAGTCGCCGCGCGACGAGATCGGGTCGTTCGGTCATCGGGACACTAATCCACGACGTTTAACGCAGAGCCGCTGAGCACGCCGAGAAAACAAATTATCACGGACGAACCGAGGAAGACTACGAATCGCCCTCTTCTGAGGTTTCTTCTCTGCGTGCTTTGCGTGCTCTGCGTTGATCGTCGTCTCGATTCCGGTTTCGCTTATGTGCTCAGGTGACGTCGCACCAGCTCGTAGAGCACGACGCCGGCGGCGGTCGCGACGTTGAGCGACCGCTTCTCTCCGAGCATCGGGATGCGGACACTGGCGTCGATGCGGTCTGTGAGGGCGGACGCCACGCCGTCGCGTTCGTGCCCGAAGACGAGACACACGGGCCAGGCCGGCGTCCACTCGTACAGGTCGACAGCTGTCGGTGACGTTTCGACCGCGACGATCTGATACCGCGCGGCCGCGAGCTGGTTCACCGCCGTGAGCGTGTCGGCGAAATGCTCCCACGGCACCGTCAGTTCCGCGCCGAGCGCCGTCTTCGCGATCGCACGCTGCTGCCGGCCTCCTTGATCGGGACGGGGCGTGATGCCGCAGAGCACGAGGCGCTCGATTGCGCAGGCGTCGGCCGTTCGAAAGAACGCACCCGTGTTGTACAGACTGCGCACGTTATCGAGCACGACGACAATCGGCAGGCGCGCGCGGGTCACGCGATGCCGAGTGTACCGCGCTTAGTTGACGACAGGTTGAGCGTCAGTGGGCGAGTCGAACCGATCGACCGCGAACTCGTTGTCGATCGGCGGCCGCGACCGCAGCTGCCCGCGGCGCGTGGCCTTGTCGCGATACATGCGGTGGTCGGCTTCGGCGAGGAGCGCTTCGTACGTGGTGCCGTCGTGCGGGAAGACGGCCGCACCGGCGCTGACGGCGATCGGCAGCCGCTTGCCTGGGCGGACCTCGACGTCGAGTTGTGCGACGCGCTCCTGCAGTTCGATGCGCTTGAGGTCGGCGGCTTCGCGCGAGCAGTCGGTGAGCACGACGATGAACTCGTCGCCTGCGTAGCGGACGCACAGATCGTACGGCCGCAGGCCATCCTGCAGCGCCACCGACACTTCGCGGAGCGCGTGATCGCCGACATGGTGTCCGTAGCTGTCGTTGATGGTCTTGAAGCCGTCGACGTCCATCACGATCAGCGCGACCTGGCCCTTGAGCCGCTCGGCTCGCGCCAGCTCACGCGACAGGTGCACGAACATCGAACGCCGGTTCGGCAGGCCGGTCAACGGATCCGTCAGCGAGTCTTCCTGCGTCTGCTCGAACACGATCGCGTTGTGCAGCACGGCGCCGGCCTGTTCGCCCACGCGTTCGATGAGCCGGCGGTGATCCTCGTTGTACCGGTTGGCGTCCGTGTGATAGAGCGCGAGACAGCCGATGAAGCTGTCGTTGAAGTACAGCGGCACCACGATCGCCGACTGCAGCCGCGTGTCCGGGAACCCCAGCGTCTCGAACGTGAGCGCGGGATTGGCGTTCACGAGCGTCCGCCGATTGCGCGCGACCCATCCGGACAGCCCCTCGTCGAACTTCAGGGTTCCGTTCAAGAGCTGAGGCGTGTCGACTCCGGCCGCGTAGCGGCACTTCAGGACCTCGTTGTCGCCCTGCGCGAGGAACAGCGCGCAGCCCGACCACGGGATGATCTTCGTGAGCTTCGACGAGACGAGCGCCATCGTGTCGGAGACGCCGAGGCTCGTGCCCATCGACTGCGCGATTTCGTACAGCGCGTAAATCTCGCGATGGGCCATCGCGATGTTCTCGAACGCATTCGGCGCCGAGCCGCCGGGCACGAGGCCGGCCGATGTCGATCCGCTGCCCTGATGCACCGGCGCCACGCCGGTCGCCAGCAGCGCGCGCTCCTCGGCGTCGGCTTCGGCCACCAGGGCCGGAAGAATCTTGATGAAGATGTCGACGAGCGCCGCGTCGAGCGCGCGCCCCGCTTCGTGCCTCAGCAACTCGAGGGCGCTGTCGTGCGACAGCGCCTTGTGATACGGCCGCTCCGTCGTCACGGCGTCGAAGTAGTCGACGATCGTCAGGATGCGCGCGCCGACCGGGATGTCTTCGCCCTTCAGGCCCTTCGGGTAGCCCTTGCCGTCCCAGCGCTCGTGGTGGCTCAGGATGATCGGCGCAACGGGATACGGAAACGGCACTGCGGCGATGATCTCCGCGCCCACTTCAGGGTGGATGCGGATCTTCTGGAATTCTTCCTGTGTGAGCGGACCCGGCTTCGACAGGATGTGCTCGGGCACGGCGAGCTTGCCGATGTCGTGGAGCAGCGCTGCCGTCTTGACGCCTTGAATCGCCTCGGGCGACAGGCCGATCGCTTTCGCCATCCCGGCCGCATACAGCTGCACGCGGCGAATGTGCGTCTGCGTGTTCTGGTCTTTCGCGTCGATCGCGCGCGCCAGCGCTTCGATGGTTGCCAGGTGGAGATCGGAGGTCTGCCGCACGTGCCGCTGTTCGTCTTCGATGCGGCCCATGTACACCTTGTACGTCCGATACGTCAGGTAGATCGGTGCGAAGGCCAGCGGGGCAAACCAGTATCCCGTCTTGGTGACGAGCGTCGCGACCACCGCCGCGGTGCCGGCGCCCACGAAATAGCTCGGCGCGCTCCACAGGAAGTTGGTCTGCCACGTCGTCGTGATCTTGTGGCGCGTCGACAGCGCGATTGCGGTCGCGACGAGACCCGTGTTCACGAGGAAGTAAGCCGTTGCCGCGCCTACGAGCGGGCGTGCGATCGCGGACAGGTCGTGCGGCGCCGCCGGCCCGCCCAGCCAGCGAAGCGCAAGGCCGGCGCTCTCGACCGTGAGCACGAGCGCGGCCATGCTGAACATCGTCCGGTATACCGGGTTGTGTTCCTTGTTGTTCAAATGGCACTGGCAGTACGCACTGGCGACCGCGACGACCATTGTCGCGTGCGGCCCGAGCAGCAGCAGCGACGCGAAATCCACAGCGTAGGACACCGACATCGTCGAACCGCTCGTCGTGATGGGCAGCGTCACCTTCAGCGCGGCCGAGGCGGACGCGATCGCGACGAGGGCGACGAACAGCACAGGCTGCTGCGAAATATCCACGCGGGGCAGGCACACGGCCATCACGATGGCGCCGGCTGCGATGACCGACGCGACGTAAAGACGAGCCGCAAGCGGAAGCTGCTTCATCATCGTCGCTCAGTGGACCCGCGGTGCCGTGGACACCCAGTGTTCGCCCCAGTCTTCCTTGAGTACCGACCAGAGCACTTGATCGAGGTATTCGTTCCCGCGGCGCATCGATTCGCGGAGGATGCCCTCCTGCACCGCGCCGAGTTTCCGAAGCGCGCCGTTCGCGCGGCCGTTCTGCAGCAGCACGCGCGCTTCGAGCCGATGGACGCCGACCGTGCCGAAGGCGAACGATCCGACGAGCCGCGCCGCTTCGAGAAACACGCCGGTGCCGCGCCACGACGGCGCGAGCGTGCATTCCCACTCGGCGCTTTCCCAGCTCAAATCAATTTGTCGCGTCTGCAGGAGTCCGACGACCGCGCGCGTCGAGGGCACCGTGATGACGTACGTAAAAGCGACGCCGGCGCGGCGATCGTGTGCGGTGCGGTCGAGCATCTGCTGCACGGCGAGCTCCGACACCGGTTCGTCGATGCCGAACCGCGACGCGTCGGCCAGCAGCAACAAGTCCATCAACGGCCGCAAATCGGACGATGACGGCTCGCGCAGCGTCACGAGTTTGGCCGTGAGCGGCGGCAGTTCCTGCCGCCAATCGGGCGTCGATGAGGTGCCGGTCTCTTTACCCATCTCTGTATCTATGTGGACGATCGCCTACACGACTCCCGTCCTCGGATGGTTGAGCTGAGCAACTCCGGAGCCAGCCTTAGCCGAAATTGTAAGTGACTGATAGAACGAAGGTTATAAGTGAATACGGCCGGTCTGCGGGTGTGTATCAGTGTTCGTTTATATGACAACAGAGTCCTTTATGAAGTCGATTCTGCGACATACCTCCTTGGAACGCAAGAGCTTGGACTCGGATGTACGGAGACGGGACAGGCTGTTCTGCTTCGGGACAACAAGTGCGGCTATGATCGACGCTCCGTTGGACGAGCGAAACTCCAGACGATCATTCGCGGACGACGCGCAGTTCATTGCGAGTCTCTCCGCGCTCGAGAACGGTCTCTCCCTGCGCGCGGACGCGCCCGGAACACACCCCGAACAACACGCGGAAACGCTCGAATCGCTTTCGGAAGCGATGTGGTCCGAAGTGGCGGCGCAGTGGGACTCGCTCGCGCCGTTGAATGCAACGCGCACGCTCCCGCACGATCGGGTTCCATCGCCGGTCCGCGTCGCCACGCCCTTCGCCGCGGCTCCCGATCTGCGCTTCCTCTACCACTCGGCCGAACACGATCGCGCGCTGCACGAGCTCGCGTCGTCAGTGACTCGCGGCGAGCCTGTGGTCGTGCTCACTGGCGAACGCGGCGCCGGGAAGACGACGATATGCCGGGCGCTCGTCGAGCAGCTCGATCGCCGCACGATGGTGTCGTTTGTCGCCGCCGCGGCATCTGTCGACGATCTGCTCAAGCGGCTGCTCGTCGATTTCGGCGTCATCTCGAGCGACGAAACGGCGCGACAGCTTTCGTCGGCCACGCGCGACGATCTGTCGCGCGCGCTTGGCGAGTTCCTCTCGTCGCTGACGGTGCTCCACGCGTCCGCGCTGGTGATTGTCGACGACGCGCATCTGCTGACGCCTGAAGTGTGGGCCGAGCTTGGAGCGATCTGCGACGCGGACGGTGGCCGGCGATTGCTGCAGATGGTCCTCGTCGGTGAGCCGGCGCTCCGTCGGCTGATGCGCAGAGGCGATGTGCGAAATCTCGAACGTCAGGTGGCGTTCCGCGTCGAGATCGGGTCGCTTCGCCGCGAGGAGATCCACGCATACGTGCCGCACCGTCTGGCCGTCGCAGGCAGAGCCGACCAGGTCCGCTTCGACGAGAGCGCATTGCGCCACGTGTTTTCCGTGTCGGGCGGGGTTCCAGGCGTCGTCAACAGCATCTGCGATCGAGCGCTGACGCTGGCCGCGTACGCATCGTCGAGCCGCATCGACGCCGCGCTCGTCGCGCAGGCGGCGGACGAGGTCGGTTTCACCGCGCCGTTGGGATCTAGCTGGCGCGACCGCACCGTCGTCGTCGCGTTTCTCATCGCGATGCTGATTGCGGGAGCGGCCGGCGCCGGCTGGATGTTCCGCGAGCCGCTCAATCGCGTGGTGGCACAGTGGATCGGTAGGGGCTAGTTCTTGTCCAAGTACCCGAGCCACTGCTTCACGAGCGGCTCGTTCAACCCGCCGGCCTTCAGATACTGCGCCGCATACTGATGCGCAAGCCGCACGTCTTCGGCGCGATCGTGGACGACGGCGCCGCCGCGATGCGCGTTGAAGATCCATTCGACGGCACGGAACAGCGACGCCTGATCGTCCGGCTGCTTCTCGAGCGACTTCTCGAGCAGTTTGACCGCGTCGATCCCTTTGCCGAACGTGGCATAGAGCAGCGCGAGTGGACGGGCAAAGCGTTCGTCTTCAGGAAAGCGCGTTGCCGCCTCCTCGAGCAGCGGACGCGCTTCGCCTGACGCGCGCTGCCGCATCAACGCGTCGCCCAGCCATTCGTACAACTGCGGCACGTCGTCGGCGCCAATCAGCGCGGTACGCCAGGCGCTCGCGGCCTGTTGATCGCGGCCAGCCGCCGCGTACGTCACGCCGAGATAGACGAGCGCGCTCGAGCTGTCGGCCTCGGGTGTGACCGCTTTCTTGAAACTCGCTTCGGCGTCCTTGTACTCGCGCTTCTGCAGATGTCCGATGCCCTCGTCGAACGCCGGGCGCGCGGACGGCGGCAGCCGGCTTTCGAATTGGGCGAGCATTTCGGTTTTCAGCGCGGCCTCGCGATCGAACGCGCGTGAGAGCTCGCGCGCCTCGACGGGCAGGAACAACGGCGCGCCAGGGGCGGCGGCGGCAACCGCCTCGATTGTCTTCGCGCCAGTGTCCGCAGGCGGCCCGATTTCGAACGCGCGTCCGAGCGTCGTCACGAGCGTGCTGCCCTGGCCAATCAGGGCACGCAGCCGATAGGGTCCGGGCGGCAGCGCAGAGACGAGCATCGTCTGCGTGAACACGACGCGTTCTTCGCCGACGATCACGCCGCGGACATCGCTGGACAGAATCGCGGGCCCGCGTTCGTCGGCGGCGATTTCGAACTTCACGCCGAGCGCTGCCGCGTCGGGACCGTACGCCTCGAGATAGCCGTGGACGGTCCCGAAGCTGACGCGAGCGCCGACGCTCGGCTTCAGCAGGTTCACTGGCGGCGCCGGTCCGCCCGCCAGCAGTTCGGTGAGGCGGACGCGGCCGAGATCGAGCAGCGACGCCCGCACGGGCATGTCGACGCTGCCGACGCGATCGCCGTCGGCGACCGCGATCTTCACCACGTAATCACCTGGGTCGACGCTCGCGCCTCCGGTGAAGATGAGTGCCGACGGCACGCCGTTGGCGGCGGGCGAAAGACGTGCGTCCGTCATCTGGCCGTCGATCGACTTGCCGTTCTTGTCGAAGACGTAGTACGCCAGCGGAAGACGCTGGGCCGCCGTGTAGCCCGTGCCGATCTCCGCATGAATCAGCAGGCGGACCTTCGACGGCTCGAGTCCGCGAAACGCGTACGCGGCAGCGCGGATCGGCAGGCCCGACGCGGGCAAGGGCGAACTGAGCGCCGCCGTCACGATTTGCTGCGGCGATCGCCCAGCCGTCTGCGCCGCGGCGTCGCCGCCGGCCAGCATCGTGCGGCGCGCACGAACGGTGATGTTCTGCCTGGCGACATCGACGCGCACCGGGTGCGGCTTGCCGTCGCGATCGCGCGCGTCGGCCTCGACGCCGACGAGGTAATAGCCGGACAGCTCCGACGTGAGCCGGTCGAAGACAGCCCCGCCGGTGCCGACGATGTTGAACAACGTCCCGCCGGCGGCTCCGCTGAGCGTTTCGAGTCCGTATCGCTGCACCATCGAGTCTTCGGCGTTGATCGCCTGCACTCTCGATCGCGTCAGATCCGGCGTTTCTTCCATGCGCAGCGCATACACGCTCGTGCGCGCCGCCGCTGCGAGATTGGCCAGTTCGTTGATCCGTCCCACCTCTTCGCCCCGTCCGCGATCCACGAAGAAGCCCTGGGAGACGTAGATCAGCGTCTTGGGGCCGTCGATCGTCCTCAGGCTCGTGAACAGCTCGCGAAGTCCGCCCAATGTGAGACTGCCCGCCTGACGCGCCGCATCCGCGAGCGTGACGGCATCGCCTCGAATTTCCTCTTTGCAGATCGTGTACTGCTTGAACTGTCGCTGTGGATTCGGGCAGTCTCTGGAGGCGATGATCTCGACCGCCGACTCGTCGCCGTCGGCAATGGCGAGCGCCTGCGTGATGCTGATGTCGTGCTGCGTGCTGGCGCCAACCGAGAGCTTCTGTCCCGGCACGCGTGCGATGGCTTCCTTGATTTGGTTCTTGTCGCCCAGAAACGGCGTCGTCACGCTCGGCTGCCCGAGTCCGATCACGGCCAGACGGTCGGAAGGGGAGAGTCGATCCACGAACGCGTTCATGGCGTCGCGAATCGGACGCATGTCGCCGAACGGGATGTTCGGCTGATCGACGACGAGCGCCAGCAGCCGTCCGCCGGTGGACGTTTCGTTCGAGACGTACCCTTCGGGAACGAAGGGCGCCGACGCGGCCTTCGTGCCGGCGGCGGCCGAGATCCATTGCGTGCTGATCACGCGCCGCGCACGCCCGTCGATGCGAATGGTGAAATCGGCGGCAATCAGATCGCGAATCGGCTGTCCACGGTCGTCGAGCACGACGACGTCGATGGGCAGAGCTTCGACGCCCGCACGGAAATTGGGCGTTTGTCCGTCCTGCGCATGCAGGACGCTGACGAGAGCGATAAGAACGCCGGACGCGATTGCCGATGAGCGAATTCGCATAGTTCTAACTTCTTACTTCGGAACCACCGCCCGATATCCCTGCCGGGCGCGCACTCGGCTTTGACCGTCGACGTGGACGGAGATTTTGCGAAACACGTCGTCCCGCTTCGTGTTCGTCGATTCGTACCCGAGCAGATACTGGTTCGACAACTCTTCGAGAAGATCGGAAAACGCGTTGTGCAGTTGATCGATGTTGTCCGTGAAGAGCGCCAGTCCGCCGGTGGGTTCCACGAGCCGCTGCATGACCGTCTTCAGCGCGTCGACCTGGACGCCGCGTCCCTGGCCGATCATGTACAGGGTGACATCGCTCGCCTGCAGGCGCCGTTCGACGTCGCCGAGCGAGGCGTGGCTGCCTTGGTCTTCGCCGTCGCTGAAGACGACGATGGCGCGACGGCCCGGCTGCTTGCCGAGCATCTCGACGCTGCGCAGGATGACGTCATAGAGCGCCGTGGCGCCCCAGGGGGCGAGGCGATCCACGGCCTTTGTCCGATCCGCCGGATTGGACGCGCGGCGCGCCAGTGGGAAGACGGTGTCGTTGAAGCCGAGGAGCGTCACCTGGTCCCGCGTCGGCACCGCGGTGAGAAACTCCTTCACGGCCTGTTTGAGCTTCGGCATCGCCGGCGCCATGCTGCCGCTGACGTCGCACGCGACGATCAGCTCCAGCGGCACGTCTTCGGCGCCGAAGTGCGAGATCTTCTGCGGCTTGCCGTCTTCTTCCAGATGGAACGATGTCCTCGGCAGGCCGGTCACGAAATGCCCGTTTCCATCCATCACCGTGGCGATCACCTGCACGACGTCGACGTCGACTTTCTCCGCGTACCCGAGCGATTTCGTGCGCACGGTTCGGATGACGCGTCCGCCCGCTTTCAAGTCGGCGACGACGCGGATTTGATGCGCAGTGACGTTCGGTCCGGCCTCCCAGCTGCACTCGAATGGTGGCGTGCTGGCGTCGCAGACCTGCTTGCCGTCCACCGAGAAGAGCACGCGCGTCGCGGCGTCGGACGGCGCCAGCGTGGCGCGGAGCATCGTCGTGCCGCTGATGTAGGCATCGGGCGCGGGACTGAGGATTTCGAGCTCCGGGGCGGGCGCCGCCTCGCTCTGCGCGAACAGAAGACCGGCGAGCGCGAGCAGGAGGCCCCGAGCCATCTATTTTTCGTCTGATTCCGACACGAGCGGACCGTCGACGGTGGCCGCCGCGATGTAGTCCTCGAATCGCGTACGGTCGACCGCCTGCGCGGCGCGCGCGAGCGTCAGCCAGTCGTTCCCGTCGGTAGGGTTGATACCGTCCACGAAATCCTGCATCGCTGCGGCCAGCACCGGTTTGGCGAGCGCGGCCGGCACGTGGAGATTATGGAGTACCACCGCGACGTTCAGCGGCAAATCCGCCACGAGAATAGCGGGCAGTCCGGCCTGCGACAGGCCCCACCAATGCCGCCAATCCGCTGGCTCTGCAAGATGCGAACACAGGCACCCTGCAGTCCTGAACCCATAGGTGCCCCACGCGTTGAACGCCGCCGGCCGCCCGCCGCCGAGCACGAGGAACTCTGTCATCGAGAACAGCGACAGCGTCCGCGCAGGGTCGTGTGAAACGGTCCAGTTGAGCGCGCGCGTCCGCCAGCCGTCGAGATCGATGTCGCGCGAAATCGCCGCGGCGTTCTCACGCCCGTCGGCCACCGACGCGACCCGCTGTCGGCCTCGATCGATGAGCTCGGCGATCCGATCGCGATCCGCGTCGGTGAGTGCCGCCGGTTTCATCACCGCGACGGCGGCCGCAAAACCGTCGCGGTGCATCAGGTTCAGCATCGGCGAATCGGGAACGCGATCGACGCTGATGCGCCGAAGCGCCAACGGCGCCATCGCGACGTCGAGCGCCAGTGCGGAGCCGACGAGATGCCACGGCCCCCGACGCGTTTCGACGGCCGCCACGCCCCACATCACCTTCACGCGCGCGTCGCGTCCCGGGAGGTCGTAGCCGTAGTCGTGCCGCCGCGACGGATCGCCGGCAATCAGAATGGTGCCCTCGGGATCGCCGAGGTCGCAGGCGTACGCGAGCGAGAGCAGGGCATGCCCGAGCAGCGCCTCGGAGATCGCGCCGAGCGATCCGAGCGCGCGCCGCGCGTCGCCGAGATCGGCCGCGCGCCGCATCGACGCCAGCGTCCGCGCCGCTTCCCGCAGGCTCCTGATCGCCGGCTCGTCGTCAGGCCGTTCCGCGACTGCCAGTTCCATGGCGGCGGCATCGAGGAACCGGGCCTCGTCACGAATGCTGTCCACGGCCGGCGTCGATGTCGTCACTCTTCGCACAAGCGCGCGAATGCCGAGCGCCGTCGCGAACGAGACGCCCTCTTGGCGAGTGCGCGTACGCCGCAGCCGCAGCAGCTCGGCGGCCCCTGGATCGACGCGGTAGCGCTGACCTTCCCACTCCATGCGCGGTGCGCCCGCGCCTATTTGCGGTCCCGCGGCCGCCGCCAGAATCACGTCGTCCATCGTGGCCGACTCGCTCATTCCGGTGGTGGTCCGAACGCGATCGGCAAGTTTGGTGAGCCACGCCGCGATCGCGCCGTCGTAATGGCCGTCTTCGAGACGCAGCGCGATCAGTTCCCCCGCGAATGCCTCGGCCGTCGGCACGTCGAACGTGCGCGCGCGCGTGGCCCGGTCGAGCAGCGCCAACGCGCCTTGAAATTCGCTGAGCGCGACGTGGCCTTTGGTCGCGTCCAGCGCGGTCAGCTTCTCGGCATGCTGCGCCGCGGCGACATACAGCGACGCCGTGCGGACGCCCATACGCTCGAGCGTCAGCATCAGCACCGGGTACGCGCCGAACGCGTGGGCCGCGCCTGCGACGTCATTGCTTCCGTGCGCGGCGCCGAACACGCGCTCAGTGAAGCTGAAGAGATCCAGGCGCCGTTCCCGCTCGCGCGCGGGGTGGCCGAGCACGCTTTCCGCGAGCCACGCGACGCCAGTCGGACTTGCGGGACCTGGCGGCTCGTCGAAGACCCGCTGCCAGAAGTCCGACGAGCCGAGATCGATCGCGCCGCTGTCGGTAGCAGCACGCAGCCGCGCGACAAACGCGCCGAGGTCATTTGGCGCTCGCGCGAATGGTGCGGTCGCGACTTCCCATTCCGGAAATGCGCGGCGCACGAGCGCCGCAAGCCGTTTCAACGCGTCGCCATTGGGAGACGCGAACACCAGCGACGTAAACGCGGGGTCTGAGTGTGCCAGCACGTCGAGCAGGTACGCGAGACGGCCGCGATCCTCTTCGAACAGCCGCTGCACGAACCGCTCAGGCCGATCCAGTTTCTCGCCGACGACGATTTCCCACGCGGCGCGTGCGGCGTCCCCTCCGGGCACGTCGATGCGGCCGTCGCGGATGCGCAGGCTCTCTCCGAACGCGGCAAACACCGCCGGCGCCCGCGTCACGAGCCGCGCGGCGAGCCCAGGATGATCGGCCACGAACTGCAGCGTCTCGTCGTCGAGCCCCGCGAGGCCGTAGCAGACCATCGCGGCGGACCGATCGCTCAGTATCGCGGCGATGAGCGTGTCTCGGGTGACAGGTCTGCGAAGGATCTGCGCCCAAAGCGCCGCCGTGAGCGGGACGGGCACGTCGTCGCTCGCGTTCGCCGCCGCGGTGTTCGCGAGGAACGCGTCGACACGGCGGCGCATCGGCTCGTTCGAGTAGGGACCCGTCTGCGGCCACGAGTACACGACGCGAATCGCTTCCTGCAGGAAGCGCGCGCTCTCTGGCGCCGGGACGATGGGGATGACACGGGCCAGCGCGGCGATGCCGCCGCGCACGGGGGCGTCTTCAGTGAAGGTGGAACCCGCGGCGAACGACGCCGCGGGCATAGACAGGACGAGAGAGACGACAAGAAGCGCCGGGACGAGGGGTTTCACCAGCCTCGCAGATCACTTCTGACCCGCCCGCCAGCCAGCTGCGCCCGCCTCGTAGGTTTCGCGAACGACCTTCGAGTACGGCACAGGGCTGACGACGACGCGAACTTCGAGTTGTTTGTGGTGTTCGACCGTGGCTTTTCTCGTGCCGCCGCCTTCTTCACCCCAGACCAGCGTCAACTCGTCGCCCGTCTTCACGTCCGGATCGACGATCCCGAGTGACAGGAACGACCGCTCGTTGTAGCTGTAGCCGGAGAACATCGACAGGCCGACGGTTCGGCTGCCCTTGTTCACCATGTCGAATGACGACGATCCGTAGTTGGTGAGCGGCATGTCGAGGAACTTGTATGGGTCGCCGCTGTCGAGCAGCGATTTGAACACCTTGAGCACGTCGTCGGCGTTCCACGCGAACGTCACCTTGTGCCGCTGCGGCGTCTTCGAGATCTTCTCGAGCGGCTCGCGGCCGATGAAGTCGTGATCGAACTTGACGAACGGGCCGTACCCAAGCTCATAGGGGTTGGTGTAGTAGTCCTCGATGTTGCTCGAGACGAAGCTGCCCGCCAGCGATCCCGTGGCTTCGTAGCTGTTGGCCGGCAGCCACTGACGGTAGTCCTTGAGCTTGTCGCCGGTGTAGATGGCCGGCAGCGGCGACGGAATCCAGCCCGATTCGAGCGTGTTCGACGGATACGCGCGGCTGCCGACCTGGCGCAGGCCGAACTCTTTGCCCGCCTCGACGATA
>Ga0068871_100001044_pt1 | contig 18562 bp, 14 predicted proteins | sample KBSMisM72_FD_72750 | JGI IMG/M metagenome (GOLD analysis project Ga0068871, IMG submission 72750) | Miscanthus rhizosphere microbial communities from Kellogg Biological Station, Michigan, USA - KBS Miscanthus M7-2 | ecosystem: Host-associated > Plants > Roots > Rhizosphere > Soil ...
CGAAAGTTGTTTACTCCGAGTAATTCTGATTTCACGACATAATTATGTTCGTAACCATCTTTCTCGGGATCATCCTTGAAAATATTCTTGTATTCCCTGATCTCGAAATTGTAGTTCTGCTTAAGGCTTAAAACTCTAAAGGCATCCGTGAAACTGCGTTGCCCCGCAACCAGCATCTTGTCGATAATTTTTCCGCCCGGGGCATAGGTAACCATATAAAAATAGGTGGGCGTATTTCCATTTGCGTCAGTAAGCCAGGTGTTTTTGCCCGCGTACATTAGCGCAATAGATGCGCTGTCTTTGCGAATGTTTGCAAAATAGTAGTATTCATTTTCCACTTCCCTTGAAAATTTGGCGTCTCTCATTTCAGGAACATACTTTTCATAGTCATAGGCGATGGCTTCATTCAGCGGATGCTGTTGTATCCAAATCGTATTGATCACTAGTGGAAGTTCAATCTTATTAAATTCATTCTTAAAATTTTCCCAGAGCATTTTTTGGGGATCCTTGTTGCCGCTCATGGATTCAAAGTAGCCCTGTACAAACTCGTAATTGTTGCCTTTCGCGATGTTAAACACACTGTCTTTGAGGTAATCTGTTGGCCTGCTATATCCCATTTGCAATGCTAACTGCATATAGTGCAATGCTTCCTTGTTTTCGTCGTCATGCTTTGCTTCCCCCGAAATTTCATTTGCATAATAGGCGTGTGCCAGCGATAGCTTGTACATTACATTTGACAGGGGACTGTAGTCAAATTGTTCTGCCATTTTGAATGCCTGAATAGCTTCACTATAATTATTGTTGTCAAATAGCGCATTACCTAATTCAAAATAAGTTTTGGCATCCGGGTGAAGCAATATAGAAGCTTTGAATTCGGCAATACTTTCCGGTAGGTGATTCTTTTTATTACGGTAAAGATCAATGGCAGAAAGAAATTTCTTCTTGGCTTCTTCTTTATTGCCAACAAACTGCGATGCAGTGTCAAAATTGTACATCGCCTGCTCGGAAAACTTAGAATCCTTTTTAGATACAGAAGAAGAGCAGGAATAAATAATAAGGGAAACGAGAATTCCGGCTATCGTGAATTTCATAACAGAGGGTTGATAAAGTAAGGTAAAAACATTTTGACGGGCTTCAAATGGGGTTTCTACGTTACCTTTGATTTTAACAGAATTTTCAACATGGAGACAGATTTTTTGGTGATTGGATCCGGCATTGCAGGATTGACCTATGCCCTGAAAGTCGCCGACCGGTTTCCCGACAAGCGCGTCACGGTCATGACCAAAACAATTTCGGACGAGACCAATACCAAATACGCACAGGGAGGCATAGCCGGAGTGATTGATGCCGAAAATGACAGTTTCGAAAAACATATTGAAGACACGCTGATTGCGGGAGACGGACTTTGCAATCCGCACATCGTTGAAATTGTTGTCAGGGAAGGTGTGGATCGAATTCGCGACATCATTGCATGGGGTGCTCAATTTGACAAAGAAGAAGACGGTGATTATGCACTTGGGAGAGAGGGCGGGCACAGCGAGTACCGCATTTTGCATCACAAGGATGTTACCGGAAGGGAAATGGAGCGCGCATTGTTGGAAGCAGTAAAGGCACGTCCGAATATTCACATCATCAGCCATTGTTTTGTAATCGACCTGATCACCCAGCATCACCTGGGCTACCTGGTAATGAAATCAACGCCCGGAATTGAATGTTATGGCGTGTATGCGCTGAATCTTCGTACAAACGAAATTGAAAAGATATTGGCCAGGATAACAATGCTGGCAACCGGGGGTAACGGCCAGGTATACCGTACAACCACCAACCCGGCCATTGCAACCGGGGATGGGGTGGCGATGGTCTACCGTGCCAAGGGCAGGATTGAAAACATGGAATTTATCCAGTTTCATCCAACGGCGTTATATGAGCCAGGAGGGAGGGGGCAGGCCTTCCTCATCACAGAAGCAGTTCGGGGCGATGGTGGAATTCTTCGAAACAAAAATGCTGAAGCCTTTATGGAGCGCTACGACCACCGCAAGGACCTGGCGCCCCGCGACATCGTAGCAAGGGCAATTGACAGCGAGATGAAGATTACGGGAACTGAACACGTGTACCTCGACTGCCGCCACATGGACAAGGAAAAATTCCTGCATCATTTCCCCAATATCTATCAAAAGTGTATGTCGATTGGTATCGATATCACACAACAAATGATTCCGGTTGCGCCGGCGGCGCATTATTCATGCGGTGGCATCAAGACCGATGAATGGGGGCGAACATCCATTGATTACCTGTATGCCGCGGGAGAATGTGCTTCCACAGGTTTGCACGGCGCGAACCGGTTGGCCAGCAATTCGCTGCTGGAAGCGATGGTATTTGCTCATCGGGCTTTTCTTAACGCCTCTGAAAAATTTGACAAAACAGAATTGAAGGTTGAAATTCCAGGTTGGGATGCGCGTGGCACTACGGTTCCGAAAGAAATGATCCTGATCACACAAAGCTTGAAGGAGTTGCAATTGGTGATGAGCGACTATGTGGGTATTGTACGCACAAACACGCGCTTGGATCGTGCGATGAAACGACTGGATCTTTTGTATGAAGAGACTGAAGCGCTCTACGAGACCACGCAGGTTTCGCCTCAATTGAGCGAACTCAGGAATATGATTACGGTGGCGTACACGATTGTGAAATGTGCTCATTTCAGGAAGGAAAGCAGGGGATTGCACTTCAATACGGATTATCCGTTTAAGAGTGATTTGTTGCAGAATATCGTTTTATAGTTAACCAGTTTATCAGTTAACCAGTTAACGAGTTATCAGTAAACAATCACTGGTTAACTGGTCAACTGGTCAACCGATCAACCGCTTATATTTGCGCAATGTATTACATCGTTTACGGGATCTTCTATCTTTTATCCCTGCTACCTTGGTTTGTGATCTATTTGTTTGCTGATTTTATTTACTTCCTGTTATATTATGTCCTCGGCTATAGAAAAGAGGTGGTGTTTAGTAACCTGCGCATCGTTTTTCCGGAAAAATCACAGGAAGAACTTGTGGTGATCGCAAAGAAATTCTATCAGAATTTTGTAGACAGTTTCATTGAGACGATTAAATACCTCAGCATAAGCAAAGAAAATATGCTGAAGCGGGTAGACTGTAATGCTGCAATATTGGAGGATTTGTTGCAAAAAGGCAAAAACGTACAAATTCACGCCATGCACAATTTCAGTTGGGAAGCCTGTAATCTCAGTGTGGCAGCCTTCACTTCCTTTCCATTTATTGTAGTATATATGCCCGTCAGCAATAAAGCGATTGACAAATTGTTCATCAACCTGAGGCAGAAATTTGGAACGCTCCTGGTTCCCGCTACCGATTTCAGAAACAGTTTCAGAAAATATTCAAGGGGCAGGTATTCACTGATTTTGGTGGCCGACCAAAATCCGGGAAGCCCCAACAGCGCCTATTGGGCGCCCTTCTTTGGAAAGATGACGCCATTTATTACAGGGCCTGAAAAGGGCGCGAGGCTGCATAATACGGCTGTTATTTTCGCTGAATTTTACAAAGTGAAGAGAGGCTATTACAAATTGATCTTTACGCCAGCCACAGAAAGCCCCCGCGAACTTCCGGAAGGCGAACTTACACGTATGTTCATCAGTCACATGGAAAATTGCATCAGGCACAAGCCCGACAATTTCCTTTGGACGCACCGTCGTTGGAAATGGGAATATTTTGATCACTATGCTCCTAACAGGATAGCATAGCCGCTAATTCAGGACCGCTTTTTCCTTTTCGGTTTCAATTTTTTCTTCTTCCCTGATCCGGCTCCATCCCCCAATCACATTTCGCAAATTGTGAAATCCTTCTTTTTTCAACAGCGAGGCTGCAATCATACTGCGGTAGCCACTTGCGCAATGCACGTAAAGGTTAACGTTCTCATCCAGGTTAGCCATCGATCCCGGGTCCTTCAAATCATTCAGGGGTAAATTGACAGCGTCCTTGATGTGCCCTTCTGCATATTCGCCCGGTCTTCTTACGTCCAGCACCACGAGTTTTTCATCGAACGGAATATCCATTGCCAATTCATCAGGTTCCACACCTACGATCAAATCTATCGGTTCCCCGGCCTTCTTCCAACTTGGAAAACCGCCATCGAGATAACCAAGAACTTTATCGAATCCAACTCTCGCGAGCCTGATGATTGCTTCTTCTTCTTTTTCCGGCTCAGCAACCAGAACCATGGGCTTGTCAAAAGGAAGCAGGCTGCCTGCCCATTCTGCAAATCTTCCTTCCAGTCCGATGAAAATGGAATCCGGAATAAATCCCATGGCAAAATCATCCTCATTTCTCGTATCCAGTACAATCATGTCCTCTTCTTTCATCCTGCTTTTGAACTCTTCTACTGAAAGCGCGCGCATGCCTTGTTTGAGAACCTTATCAAGGCTTTCATATCCTTCCTTGTTAAATCTCGCATTGATCGCAAAATATTGCGGCGGTTCATCCAGTCCTTCTGTAACTTCTTTTATGAACTCATCCCGATTTTTCTGACGCAGCGCATAATTCGTTTTCTTTTCTTCGCCAATCGTGCTAAAGGTGGTTGGGCCGAGGTTTTTACCGCAGGCACTGCCGGGTCCGTGAGCGGGATAGAGCAGAATATCATCAGACAACGGCATAATTTTCTGCTGAATTGAATCGTAAAGTTTGTTAGCCAGCTGTTCAGAACTTAGGTTACCACTGCTTAGATCAGGTCTGCCCACATCACCAACAAACAGAGTATCACCACTGAATAGACAGTGGGGCTGCCCTTCTTCATCTTTTAGAAGATAACAGGTGGATTCCATCGTATGTCCCGGAGTATGCAATGCCTGGAGGGTCAGATTGCCAATTTTGAAGGATTCGCCGTCTTTGGCGAGATGTATCGGAAAATTAGTTTCAGTGTTTGGTCCGTAAACGATTGGTGCCTTGGTAATTTTGGCCAGGTCCAGGTGTCCGCTCACAAAATCTGCGTGAAAATGGGTTTCGAAGATGTATTTAATGTTCGCCCTTCTCTCACGAGCCAATTCAAGGTAGACTTCAATATCCCTTAGAGGATCAATCACTGCAGCTTCACCTTTACTCTCAATAAAATAGGCGGCTTCACTCAGGCATCCCGTATATAGCTGTTTGATAAACATGGCCAGAAATTTCGGCAAAAATACGAAATAAAAAACCCCGACACCAGGTGTCGGGGTTGAATTCCAGTGTATTAATCTGCTCACGCGATCAACTCTTCCACAAACTTGTTGATTTCCAACAATCGTTTGTGATTAACCGCATAGTAGATGAATTTGCCTTCGCGTTGTGTTACAACGATACCTGCGCGGCGTAAAATGGCAAGGTGTTGTGAAGCCACGGATTGTTCCAGCCTGAGCGTAATATATACGTCAGTCACAGTCAATTTCTTTTTCTCGTCTAGCAGGCGAATGATTTGTTGGCGCAATTTGTGGTTCAGGGCCCTTAATACCAGTGCAGATTTCTTGAGGCTAAGCAAGTCTACTTTAATGGTTCCAAAGGAGTCGGAATTGTTCAACATCAGGGTGTGCAGACCAGCATTACTGATCATAGGAGATTAAATTTTTAAATTGTTAATCGATTTGGTCCGCAAATATAAAATTGGTTCAACATATTAGTTGATTGTTATATCTGGGCCGATTCAAAAAAGACTGATAAGGTTATTGGGTCTTCAGGTTGGCAGGAGAGTGATGAAAGTCCTTGAGATAAAGCGGTTCAGCGTAGGCTAAATTAATAAAATGTTTCATTAAGTAGTAGTGATGTGAAAGATTTGCGAGCGGAAAATAATCAATTAGAATATTTTTAAATATGGAGTGGTTATGATCATGATCTTGTAGATAAATTTTCTCCCATTTGAATGATCCACTACCAAAAAACAGAATTTTAAAATTTTTAATAAAATCACTCAAACTATTGGTTTGTAGTATCATAGCCTGCGGGGCCAAGACTTCATTCAGGGATTTGTCGTAAATCGCGGTATAAACCTCCTGCCTGCGCGCATCAATCATGGGGCACCAGAGGTCAACATCATGAACCTGATGTTGCGCGCCGAGCGCCATCACTTCAAGTGTTCCAACACCTATCAAGGGAACTTTTAACGCATAGCAGATGCCTTTGGCACTGGCCATTCCAACCCTCAGGCCCGTATAAGACCCCGGTCCCAGGCAAATTGCGACTGCGCTCAGCTCATTCATCGATCGATTCAGCGCTGAGAATAAGTCTTTCACGGCTGGTTGCACAAAGGCTGCATGATCTCTTTGTTCCCTGTTTTCAATTCCCAGCAGCACTTTGCCATTTTCAGCCAGTGAAACCTGGGCCGTTTCCTGGGCCGTATCGATATTCAGGATAAGACTCATGCTGAGATTTGAACTTCCTTAAGCAATGCGGGGGCAATATTGTACCGCCTGTTATCTTCATTCATTTTCTGAAGAAGCTGAACAATTTCACGGGCGCCAATTTTTTGAGTCCATTCGAATGGACCAAAGGGATAGTTGGTACCAGACTTCATGGCAATATCGATTTCTTCTCGACTGCTCACTTTTTCTCCAAATGCAAAATAAGCTTCATTGATGATCATAGAAATGATGCGGGCACTCACCATACCCGGAATATCCGGAACAAGGCGGTAAGCCCAATTCAATTTCTGGAGACAGTTCTCAATGTTTTTTCTGGTAAGCGGGTCTTTGCAAACCAGTTCCATCAAGGGTCGGTTAATCATGCCTGGCCACGCATTTATGCGGGCAATATTTGAAATCCCACTGAATCTGGCCAGGACGTCGGTGACTGAATTGACAAGTATGGGTGCCGGGGAGAGTATCCGGTATGTTTCAGTTGCTTCGGGTAAGGGTTCCAGATCAAAAAAGAGTGAAGCGTCCGCATGATCCGGGAAGCAGGAGACTGATTCAACCGCGGCGATCTTTGTGTTAAGCGGAATCTTACGAGACAGAAATTCCTCCCTTAATGTACCCGAAGCATTGACCACAATTTTCATCTGGCTTTATTTCTACAAAAATAGGTTGGAGGATTGAAGGAAACTTTGCAATTTTATTTTCCTCATCAAAACTGCATTATGGATAAAACAATTATCAACACCGGAAGCGCTCCGGCACCGATTGGTCCCTATAACCAGGCCGTACTTGTGGGCAACCTTATGTTTATTTCAGGTCAGATCGCCATCAACCCTGCAACCGGAAATATTGTAGCCACCGATGTAATTGATGAAGCGCACCAGGTGATGCAAAATCTTAAGTCGATCCTAACTGAAGCGGGATTAAATTTTTCGCATGTGGTGAAGACAACCATTTTTCTCACGGACATGAACATGTTCACTATGGTGAATGAAGTTTACGGAAAGTACTTTAGCGGCGAATTCCCCGCCAGGGAAACGGTTGCTGTGAAGGGGCTTCCCAAGAATGTCAATGTTGAAATCAGTATGATCGCTTGCAAATAAGCTTTCGAACAAGGTTTGTCCATTCTTCCCTTATTTTTGATTCATGATTCCAAAACGACTGCAGCCGTCAATTTTTTTCTTTTTGATCGGCATTCTGATCAGCTCATCCCTAATTGCCCAGGATCCCTGGGTAATTAAGTCGGGCAAGATTGATCCAAACAATTATTTCGGTGTTACAGTAGCCAATGGCATGATTGGAATTGTTTCTTCTCCAGAGCCATTCAAAGTAAAGGACGTGGTGCTGGCTGGAGCTTATGACCAATATGGCAGGGGACGGGTAAGCAATTTTCTGCGAAGCTTCAACCTGCTCAATATGTATTTGGAAATAGACGGTAAAAGGATCGAAGCCCGCGACGCCACTAATCTTCAACAGGAGCTGAACATGCAAAAGGCAAGCTTCACCACCAGTTTCGATTATGGAGACAAGGCATCTGTGACCTATACATACTATTCCCTGAGACAGCTTCCATTTACAGTTTTGATGGACGTTACCATTGAAGCAAAAAAAGACGTGGCGATTACCGCTGCAAGCGTGATGGAAGCACCTGATGCCCTGCGTGATGTTCAGAATTATTATAATGAAATTGACAGGCCGCACATTGTCATCAGCCTACTTACATCCTCAGCCAAAAGCCCCACTGGAAAATTGCTGATGTGTGCCTCCAATAGTTTTATGTTCAGCGAGCCCCATGGAAAAGAGCCGAGGGTGATTCATGAAATGTGGGACAACAATATGCACCTGATGAAATTCTCAAAGCTGATGAAGGCGGGTGAGCGTTACCGTTATTCGGTGGTAGGTTCGTCTATTACGTCTGCACATCATGAAGATCCGCTGAATGAGGCAGAGCGCATGACCATATTTGCCAAACTGGAAGGTCACGATCGATTGCTTCAATTTCATGAGAAAGCATGGGAGGATTTGTGGAAGAGCGATATCGTCATCGAGGGTGATGCTCAAAGTCAGCAGGACACACATAGCATGATTTATCACTTATATTCATTTGCCCGGCCCGGCACGAGTTTCAGTCTTTCGCCCATGGGCCTGTCGGGTTTGGGCTATAACGGCCACGTGTTCTGGGATACTGAACTGTGGATGTATCCCGCCTTGTTGGTCTTGCACCCTGCCATTGCAAAGTCGTTGATCGAATATAGGTACCAGCGCCTGGAAGCGGCGCGCAGAAATGCCTTCAGTCATGGCTTTAAGGGCGCCATGTTTCCCTGGGAAAGTGCTGAAACAGGAGTGGAGGAAACACCGGTATGGGCATTAAGTGGCCCCTTCGAACATCACATCACGGCCTGTGTAGGAATTGCCGCGTGGAATTATTACTGTGTCACGCAGGACAAAGAGTGGCTCAGGGACAGGGGATGGCCGCTGCTAAAAGAAACTGCAGATTTCTGGGCAAGTCGCGTTGAAAGAAACGGCCCGGGCAAATATGATATCAAAAACGTTGTTGCAGCAGACGAGTGGGCCGAGAACGTAGACAACAATGCATTCACCAATGCCGCTGCAAAAGCCAATTTACAATTCGCGGCCAAGGCCGCGGTTGTCCTGGGCATCACGGCTAACCCTGACTGGATGGAGGTTGCACAAAACATTCCCATTCTAAAGTTTCCCGATGGTGTTACACGGGAACATGCTACTTACAACGGAGAGAAGATCAAGCAGGGTGATGTTAATCTGCTTGCCTACCCGCTGAAGGAAATAACAAAACCCGAGGACATAAAGAGGGATCTCGAATATTACGCGCCAAGGGTGGGCGAGGGCCCGGCGATGACGCACGCCATTTTTGCCACCCTTTATTCAAGGCTGGGTGACGGGGACAAGGCCTATGAATCGTTCAGACTGGGGTTTACACCCAATAAACGTCCACCATTCGGAGTGATTGCCGAGACGGCAACCGGGAACAATCCATATTTCTCCACCGGGGCCGGTGGCATGCTCCAATCATTATTGATGGGGTTTGGCGGACTGGAAATAACGCAACAGGGCCTTGTGCAGGTAAAATCCAAGTTACCCACTCAATGGAAGTCACTCACTTTAAAGGGAATCGGGGTGCAGAGAAAAACTTATGTGGTCAAATAAATACAGGGTATTACGGTATGACGGTATAAGGTATAAGGAAGTCGTGCAGCACATTATTATCTTTTGATGCCTTCTGGTATCCGGTATCCGGTATCCGGTATCCGGTATCCAAACCCCGAATTATCATAAATCCAACAAATTTGCTATTTTGTGCCGCCTAAAACTGTGATTTGAAGAAACTGACTGCAATATTGATGATGTTATTATTCCTGTTCAACCTGATCGGGTACCGGTTACTCATCGATCATTGGAAGCAGGAATCTGACAACAGTCTGGTTTCAAAAATTGACAATGGCGACTATTCAAAAGAATCTCTGGTTGAAGTAAAACTCGCTGCACAACTTAACTATCCCCGCGATATGCCGGCATTTGAACGCGCAGACGGCGAAATAGAGGTAAACGGCGTTTTTTATCGCTACGTGAAGATGAAATGGTATAACGACACGCTCACTTTACTTTGCGTGAACAATACTGAAAAAGCAAGTCTTCAAACAAAGCAACACGACTACTACCAGCACACTACCGACCTTCCGAATTCTTCTTCCAAGAAGGACGCAGCCGGATCGAAAGTTTTTGCTACAGATTATTTCTTTGAGGATCATCAGAAGGATTTGGTTAAAGTTCCTTCTGTTTCAATTTCCTATTCTTCCTACACACATTTGTACGCTCACGCAGCCCATCTGCGCGCCATTGAGCAACCCCCCGAGAACGTGTAGGTTCAATTTCCTAACAGATTTTTCAACATTTCCCGACCGGAATTGAATTCCGCGTTTGAGGTATCAATCACGTAAACCACATATGTCGAAATCCATTTTCGCGTTTGTCATCCTTATTTCGATGGCTATCGCAGGCTGTAATCCCAAGGGTTCAGATTTTACAAAAGCTGTGCATGATCCTCTGCTGTATTGCAAGACAGTGAAAAAATTAAATGATATCGTACTGGAAAATAATTTTCCGCCCATGATTGCTGCGCGGAATTATGCCTACGCCAATATTGCGGCCTTTGAGGTAATTGCCGCGGGCGATAGCAGCTATCATTCTCTCGCGGGTCAGATCAAGAATATGCCCGTGACGCCCAAACCCGTACCCGGCGCGAAAATTGACTATGAGCTGGCCGCGCTTCTTGCATTTACAAAGGTTGGCAACGCTGTAACCTTTCCGGAGGGCAGCATGATGGAATATTATGATTACCTCAAGCACGTGGCTGATTCTTCAGGCATGCCGGAGGAAATGATCAATCAATCGGCTGTATTTGCCGATACCGTGTCAAACACCATCATGGCCTGGGCAAAGTTGGATGACTATGCGCAAACGAGGTCGGCTACAAAATATACTGTCAGCAATGAGGACGGCCGCTGGATTCCAACGCCACCTGCCTATTCCCAGGCATTGGAGCCGCACTGGATGGAGATTAGACCATTTGTCCTGGATTCTGCATCACAATGCAGGCCGCCGACACCCTGTGCCTTCAATATGAAAGACACCACGGGTAAGTTTTACAAATTGACGATGGAAGTAAAAGGTCGTGTGGATAGTCTCACCGAAGAGCAAAAACATATAGCCGATTTCTGGGACGACAACCCCTTCAAGCTGAACGTGAGCGGGCACGTCATGTTCGGTACGAAGAAATTTTCTCCTGCAGGTCACTGGATGAACATTGTTGGCATTGCTGCCGAAAAGCAACACACGGACTTTAATACTACCGTATACGCCTATACGAAAACTTCAATCGCACTGTTCGATGGATTTATCAGCTGCTGGGAAGAAAAATTCCGCAGCAACCGCATTAGGCCTGAAACCGTGATCAACAAATACGTGGATCCGAACTGGCGACCCTATATCCAGACGCCGCCATTTCCCTCTTACACCAGCGGCCATTCTGTGATTTCAGGGGCGGCGGCTGAAGTGATGACGAATATTTTTGGCGACAACTTCGCATACCGCGACACCTCAGAGATTGAATTTGGCATCAACCATCGTTCGTTTCAGTCTTTCCGCCAGGCAGCGCTTGAAGCATCCGTTTCCAGGCTCTATGGCGGCATTCACTATTGGGACGACCTCGATATGGGAAATAAGCAAGGCATTAAGGTAGGAAGACTGGTAGTAGACAAACTTAAAATGAAAGACCATACCAGGACGGCGGCAAATTAACACCGCTCTCCAAACAATCAAAAAACACTAAAACAAGCGCACCGAAAAACGAAGCTTATGAAATTTATAATCCATATTAAACGAATGATCGTCGCTGGTTGCTTTCTTGCTCTTGGGCAGGCAACCCTGGGCCAAACGGCCGACGACGCGATCCTCATGAACAAGAACCAGCTGTGTAACGGTCTTGTATACATGCACTCTGGTTGGGACCACTATTGGGAAGGAACCCTGAAAAGAAATAACGAAAATCTTGGGACTGTTACCAACAATTCAGTGATGTATATGGGTGCCTATGGCATTACCAATACGCTGAATGTAATGGCCAGTTTGCCATATGTGTGGACAAAGGCATCTGCAGGTACACTGCACAGCATGCACGGCATACAGGATTTGTCAGTTGACGTGAAATGGAGGGCTTATCAAACAGCACTGGGTAAGGGTAAATTCTCCGTTTTTGCCGTGGGTGGCTTTAGTACGCCGACCAGCGATTATGTGGTTGATTATTTACCTCTTTCTATCGGACTGGGTACGTCAAATGTAACGGGCAGGCTGATGCTGGACTATCTGCACGAGAGCAGGGCCTTCATCACCGCTTCTTCTGCGTACATCTGGAGAAGCAATGTAAAAATCGACAGAACTTCTTACTATGATACTGAAATGCATTTAACCAATGAAGTTGAGATGCCCAATGCATGGACTTACCAGGTGAGGGCGGGTTATCGCGGAAAATACCTGATTGCCGAAGGTGTTCTGAATAACTGGAAGACACTGGGTGGATTTGACATCACGCGCAATAACATGCCATTTCCCAGTAATGAGATGAACAGCACCGATCTTGGATTCCGCTTCAAGTACACGATTCCGAAGTTTGTTCAGCTCGCCATCCTTGGCGGTGCGGCCTGGACCGTTGCAGGCAGAAACGTGGGGCAGGCAACTGCTTATCATATCGGTGCGTTCTACGCATTCTACCTGAACAAGAAATCAAATCCCTATACTAACCAATCACCTGCCAAAAAATAACGCATATGAAGAAGTTTGTTTGGATATTCTCTTTCTGCATCGTTGCCAGCGTTGTTATTTTCATTTCCTGCTCCAAGAGCATTACGGAAAGAACGCAAAATCTTGCGCCATTGGATCCATCCAAGACCGATGAAGATGCTGGTACATGGAAAACCGTTTTGCTCACGGCGCCCGATGAATTTTCGGTTCCTGCTCCTGCTGCAACCAATTCGCCCGCTTACCTCGCAGATATCAATGAAATCAAGGGTTGGCAGCACAACCTAACTGACGAACAAAAGCAGATCGTGAAGTACTGGACTGCAGGCGGCGTGCTTCGCTGGAATGAAATTCTGCGTACGCTCGTAGCTAAGCACAACCTGCCGCCTTACCAGAATGAAGACGGAACTTATCCATTTCCAACCGCGGCTAATCCTTTTGCCTACCCGGTATTTCCATTCGCTAACCCGCCTTACGCAGCACGTGCATATGCTTATGTAGCTGCTGCGCAATATGATGCGCTCGTGGCAACATGGCACTACAAAAAATTGTATAACCGCCCCGCTCCTTATCATGTTGACTCCAGCATTAACCCAATGGTGGCCGTTTCCGACCTGCCATCTTATCCTTCAGAGGATGCAGCGGTTGCGGGAGCCGCAGTAGAAATGTTGAAACTTTTGTTCCCGGCTGATCTTGACTATATCAATGCCAAAGCTGCCGAACACAAACTTGCTCGTATCATGGCGGGAGCCAATACGCGCAGTGATATTGACGCGGGTGAGGCTTTGGGTAAAGCGGTAGCGGGAAAATTCACGGCCAGGGCGCGCACAGACCGTGCTGGTGCAGCTATTGGAACACCAACTTATTGGTCAAAGCTGGAACAGGATTGCATCGCAAGGGGCGAAGTACCCTGGTACAGCCTGGAAATTCCAAAACGTCCTCCAATGTTACCTCTCTTTGGAAAAGTAAAATCTCTTGGGCTTGATTCTTTGACCTTGGTTTCGCTTCGCCCGGGTCCGCCTCCGGCAACCAATAGTGATCAAATGAGGAAAGAAACTGAAGAAGTTTATCAATTCATCGCAAATCCCACAAGAGATCATACAGCGATCGTTCATTTTTGGGCTGATGGCGTTGGAACCTACACGCCGCCGGGTCATTGGGACGCCATTGCCGCCGAAGAATTTATTAAGAAGAATTACAGTGAAGTGAGATGGGCAAGAAACTTTGCCTTGCTCAACATGGCCATCTTTGATGCAGGGATTGTTTGCTGGGACACAAAATATGTATACTTCAACGCAAGGCCCACCCAATTGAATCCAAACATTAAGACATTAACCGGTATTCCCAATTTCCCAGCTTATATATCAGGTCACTCCACTTTTAGTGCGGCGGCTGCAACGGTATTGGGATACCTGATTCCTGATAAGGCGCAACAATTCAATGACATGGCAACAGAAGCTTCCATGTCCAGAATTTATGGTGGCATTCACTATAGAAGCGACTGTGAAGTAGGATTGGTCGTTGGGAAAAATATAGGCAACTACATGGTGGAAAGAGGAAAGATTGATGGCGCAGGCGAATAAAAATATTAAACTCAGTCATAAGCACTTTTAGAGTTGTAGAAAGCCAGACGCCGTGATTCTTCACGGCGTATTTTTCAAGCTCTGGAATCTCACCCCTAGGATAAGCAAACCATGCTGAATTTAATTCGGCAAAACGAAACCCTATTTTGAGCCACATGTTTTAATTCGACAATGAAGAAATTCTTGTACTTGCTTATTGTTCTTTTTACGGGATTTCAATCAAAAGCACAACAACATAAACCCCAAAATGACACCCTTTCACCGCGCCAGCTCGACAGCGTGGTCATTATTACCAAACTCAGGGAATCACTTCAAAAACCGCTTCCTGTTGTCAAGGGAACCTATCTTTTTGACGCAAAAAAAACGGAATCCATTACTCTCGATAAATTAGACGTGAATCGCGTGGATAACAACCCGCGACAATTGTTTTCAAAAATTCCCGGCGTCTTTGTTTATGAGGACGACGGATCCGGCAACCAGGTGAATATTTCATTTCGGGGACTGGACCCGCACAGGAGTTGGGAAACAAATGTTAGGCACAATGATGTAATGACAAATTCAGATATCTACGGCTACCCTGCGAGTCATTACAATCCTCCAACCGAATCCATCGAGCGAATTGAGGTCGTGCATGGAAGTGGTGCTTTACAATATGGTGCACAATTTGGAGGCATGCTCAATTACATTACAAAAAGGCCCGATACGACAAGAAAATTCAGCTTTGAGTCTCAAAACTCGGCTGGGTCTTACGGACTCTTTTCCACTTATAATGCCATTGGCGGCAGAGTGGGAAAACTCACCTACATGGGATATGTCAACTATCGAAGCTCGCATGGCTATCGCGACAACAGCGACTATCATTACTTCGCCACGCATGGCGACGTGGAGTATGCTTTCAATTCAAAGCTCAACCTGAGACTCGAATTCAATTCAATGAGCTACGTAAATCACATCAACGGAGGGTTGACTGACGAACAGTTTCATGAGGATCCAACGCAGGCTACCCGGGAACGCAATTATTATAGCCCCACGATTTATGTGCCTTCTGTGAGACTCGATTACAAAATCGGCAAACGAACCTCGCTGAATTTTATCAGCTCGGCAATCCTGGGATCCAGGAATAGCGTACAATTCATTGCCCTCTCAACGGTCAAGGACACATTTAACACTTCTCTTGCTTCTTATAATCCCAGGCAGGTTGACATAGATAATTATCACAGCTATTCAAACGAACTGCGGATGTTGCACAGTTTTACCGTGTTGAAATTACCGCAGACTTTTGTGGCAGGCGTGAGATACATTAATAACGACTTGCACCGTCAACAGTTGGGAAAGGGCACAACCGGATTTGACTATGATCTGTCGCTCATCAATCCGGTTTGGGGGAGAGACCTCCATTTTAAAACCAAAAACATTTCCCTGTTTGTTGAAGACATGATTAATATCACGTCCAAACTATCACTTACGGCAGGAATGAGGTTTGAAAACGGGGGCACGCACATGTCAGGCACGATCAGCTATTACAACCCCGAGGAATTGCCAGTGAAAATTGATCACCATTTCACGTTATTGGGCGTGGGCGCGCAGTATGCTATGAGCTCCAACATTAATGTTTACGCGAATTGGTCCCAGGCCTATCGCCCCGTTATTTTTGCCGACCTGATTCCCGCGACGGTATTGAACAAAAACGACCCGAATATCAAAGACGCGTTCGGTAACAATTCGGAGTTGGGGATCAGGGGTCGACTTGGGAATGCATTTAACTTTGATTTCACGGTATTCAACCTGAATTATTTTAACAGAACCGGAAACGTGATCCTGACAGACGACAACAATCAAACGTATTTCTACAAAACGAATACCGGGAATTCAAATTCGAAAGGATTTGAATTGTATGCAGAAGTACAGCCCATCAAATGGCTGAGCAGCTACAACAGCTCGTTCCGGCTCAACCTGTTTACGTCAACAGCGTATATTAATGCCCGTTATACCAAGAAGGTATTTTTGGCAGGAACGAATATGGTTGATATCAAGGGGAATTGGGTTGAAGCAGCTCCTCACTTCATCAGCCGTAACGGGGTGCAGGTGGCTTACAAAAAATTCTCATCCACGCTCCAATACAGCTTTACGGGCAAAGCCTATGCTGATGCTCTAAATACGGAAAAGCCAAATGCAAGTGGCACCCTGGGCGTTGTACCATCCTATTCGCTGGTTGACTGGAACTTCACCTACTATTTCGGAAAGCGGTTTAACGTAAAACTGCTGATGAATAATTTGCTGAACAAACAATATTTCACTGAACGTCCCTGGTTCTTCCCGGGCCCGGGGGGCCTTTATCCTGCTGATGGAAGGAGCATCATTGTTTCTGCGGGAATCAGGCTTTAGGGGTATAAGGTATACGGTATATGGTATAAGGTAAAAGGTGAATGGTTTATAGCTCCGTTTACCGTATACCCTATACCCCATATCGTTCTCCAATACCCCCGCCCGTTCCGAACGGAACGTTCGGGCGGGCAATACCTAATACCCCATAAATAATTAGGCTTAACTTAGGAAAAACGATTTAGAAATGAGAATCGCCGCCCTGCTTTCAATGTGTATACTCTTTTTTGAGGCCAGCGCACAACAACCCCTGCCACCTGATCAATTATACGGTGAACTTTTTGTCGATGTTCAGATGAACAAAGTCTTTGGAGATGGAAAAACCTTCGTGGACTGTCTGCCGAAACGGGAACCCAAAGCCATCGTTTCAGATTATATGAAGATGAAAAAGGAGGCGAAAAAGAATAAGGTAACGATAGACCTTAAGAAATTCGTAATGGAGAATTTTGACGAACCGAAGAGTCCGACCGACAGCTATCATACCAATCCCAACGAGGACGTACAAACGCACATCAAAAATCTATGGGCCGTTTTGAAACGCAATCCCGACAAACCCCAGACGGGAAGTTCTCTTTTGCCGCTGCCTTATTCTTATATCGTGCCCGGTGGCCGTTTTCGTGAAATTTATTATTGGGACTCTTACTTCACCATGCTGGGCCTGAAAGAGAGTGGCGAAACGGAAATGATCGAGAACATGTTGAAAAATTTCGCATACCTGATCGATACATATGGTCATATTCCAAATGGTAATCGCTCCTATTACCTGGGCAGATCACAACCGCCTTTTTTTGCCGCCATGGTGCAACTGTTGGCCAGCATCAAAGGAGATGCAGTGTACACTCAATTTCTGCCACAACTTGAAAAGGAATACAACTATTGGATGGAAGGAGCCGACAAACTAAAAGTGGGTGAATTGCACAGACGTGTTGTGAAGATGGCGGATGGCACGATATTAAACAGGTATTGGGATGATTCAGAAGTTCCGCGACAGGAAAGCTACCGCGAGGATTTTGAAGTAGCAGAGAAATCGGGACGCGACAGGATAGAAATGTATCATCATTTGCGTGCAGGAGCTGAAAGTGGCATTGATTTCAGTAGCCGTTGGTTTACGGACGCAAAAAAGATCACGAACATTATCACCACCGATTATATCGCAGTCGATTTGAATAGCCTTCTCTACAACCTGGAGATCGTATTGGTAAAGGCATACACACTTTCTTCAGCGACCAATGCATCGAACTCGGCTAAAAATATTTCTGCCGCGGCGACTTTCCAACAAAAAGCCAAAGCGAGAAAAGAAGGCATTGAAAAATATTGCTGGAGCAATATCGGTGGCTGTTATGCAGACTACAATTTTAGAAAATCTGCTCTGAGCGATAATGGCACTTTAGCGGGCATGTATCCGCTTTTCTTTGGAGTTGCTGAACGGTCCAGGGCCGAAAAGCAAAAGAAATTTTGTATCGAAAACCTCTTGAAAGCCGGGGGCCTGGTGAATACAATTCATAACACTGGTGAGCAGTGGGATGCACCCAACGGATGGGCTCCGCTGGAATGGATGGCGATTATGGGACTGGAACAATACGGCTATTATGACGATGCCAAGGAAGTGGCGAGACGATGGGTGAAATTGAACGTAGACGTTTTCAAAAGAACCGGCAAATTGATGGAGAAATACAATGTTGTAGATACGAACCTTGAGGCCGGCGGCGGCGAATATGCATCCCAGGATGGTTTCGGCTGGACGAATGGGGTGTTGTTGGCGTTGATGAAGAAGTATGCTTTGGAATAGTAGACAGTGGACGGTAGATAGTGGACAGTGAAGAGTTGGTCAGAATCACTGTCCACTGTCTACTGTCCACTGTCCACCCCT
>Ga0068871_100001048_pt1 | contig 18519 bp, 8 predicted proteins | sample KBSMisM72_FD_72750 | JGI IMG/M metagenome (GOLD analysis project Ga0068871, IMG submission 72750) | Miscanthus rhizosphere microbial communities from Kellogg Biological Station, Michigan, USA - KBS Miscanthus M7-2 | ecosystem: Host-associated > Plants > Roots > Rhizosphere > Soil ...
TCTCAACTCCTCGAACGTGTCGAACGGTATCTCAGTCTTGGCTACCAACGAATAAAATTAAAGATAAAACCGGGATGGGATCTGGATGTCGTCGCGCAAGTGCGACGCGCGCACCCGAAGATTTTGCTATCAGTTGATGCGAATTCAGCATATACCTTCGAAGATCGCGAACACCTGAAGAAGCTGGACGATTTCGATCTGCTAATGATTGAGCAACCGCTGCAGAACGATGACCTCGTGGATCATGCGAAACTCCAGCAGCTGATGAATACAGCTATATGTCTTGACGAAAGCATTGTGGGCCAGCGACAAGCAAAGGCCGCCCTCGAGTTGAAGAGTTGTCGAATAATCAACATCAAGATTGGTCGCGTAGGCGGCTATTCGGAAGCGCTGGGCATTCATGATTCGTGTTATTCAAGCGACATCCCTGTTTGGTGCGGAGGGATGCTCGAGTCAGGCATAGGTCGAGCTCATAACATTGCCCTGGCAAGTTTGAAGGGTTTTACTTTGCCCGGCGACATTTCTGCGAGTTCGCGTTATTTCGCACGCGACATCATTCAGCCGGCAGTTACCGTTGCACCTGATGGCACGGTGACGGTTCCAGACACGGTTGGATTGGGTTTTGAAGTCGACCTCGATTTTGTTGGAGCATTGACTGAAACTCGAGAGTACATATCGCGAAAGACACCGTAACGCTTAAGGAGCGAAACATGACGGCTGGTAGAGTGATCAGTAGTCGCAACGCGAATAGCTCCAAGCCTTCCCTTACCTCACTTGAGGTGCGTTTCGCCAAGTCCTTACTAAGCGGTTCTCGCCGCAGATTAATCAGGGAAATTCTGGACAATCACGAAGAGACGTTCTTCCTGTCGTCTCGCGAGATGGCGAAACGTTACAACGTTGACGCTGCGACTATTGTGCGTACCGTGCAGGCACTCGGCTACGAACGTTTCGCGGATTTTGCCGCTGATCTTCGACAGCATTTCGTCAATCACATCACACCGTACACGGTACTCAAAGCAGCTACGCAGGAAAAACGAAGTATCACTGATCAAGTTAATCATTGCCTCGAGCTAGACACAGAGAGCTTGAGCGTTCTCAGGTCGAGCATAGAGGCCAATGAGGCAGTGGAACTGGCGAAGCGAATTCATGGAGCTCGTCGAATTCTAGTTCTGGGTGTCGATCTCGCAGCGTCGTTGGCGTGGTTTCTGGCGTACGGCCTAACCCCGCTTGGCTTCGATGCTCATGCGCCGGTTGGCAGCACAGGAAACCTACAACACAAAATCGATCTCCTGGCCTCGAATGATCTTGTGGTGGCGATTAGTTTTGGCAGGTGCCTTAGAGAAACGGTGGAGGCAGTCGATCGTGCTCACGCGCGAGGAGTTCCAACCTTTGGCATCACAGACAGCGACACAACACCGATTGCCTTACATTGCGATGACTATCTCGTGGCATCAACGAGTAGTCCCTCGTTCACGGGTTCGTACGTCGCTCCGATGGCACTCTTAAATACAATCATCGTGGCATGCGCGCACCTGCGACCGAAGCGAGCGCTCGCCATGTTGAGTCGCACTGAACAGGAGTACCGTACTGGAACTCGGTGGTATCAGGAACCCATGCGACGTAATCGCGCAGTAACCGACGGACATCAAAAATCAGCCAGGCGCAACGGATCAAAGAAGAAGTCCTGAGCTGCTTTTGCTCCGGAGGAGCAGCATCTTAATAGCTGCGGTGTCCTCTAATGATCTTCGCTCCGGTAGGAGCGAAACGTTCGATCTCTTTGCCCATTGCGCTCCTACCGAGCGCCAACCTGAAGGAGACCTAATGCTATAAACATGCTGCTGCTCCGGAGCAAAGCGTTGGGTCAAGTTATTAATGCCGTTGAAACGCTTTTAGTCTTCGATCGAGGTTTAGATCACCTGGCTAAAGCCCGGTGTGAATGAGAAATGAGACTAGCGGAATGATGCAAATCAACTTACAAAAAGTTTCGGCTCTAACGCTCGTCGTCGCTTTGGCGTTTACGACGATAGCGACTGGACGAACTCGACTCGCCCCCCAGGCGCAGACTTTTGATGTAATCATCAAGGGCGGAACTGTTTACGACGGAACTGGTCGTGCACCTGTCCAGGCAGACGTAGGGATCAAAGACGATCGGATCGCCGCAGTCGGAAATTTGAGTCGCGCTACGGCTCCCACCGTTGTTGATGCTCGAGGCTTGGCAGTTTCTCCTGGCTTCATCAACATGCTTTCACACTCTGAGACGTCATTGATCGTAGACAGCCGTTCGCTAAGTGAACTCAAGCAAGGTGTGACAACGCAGATATTCGGTGAGGGTTCGATGGGCCCGCTGAACGATCAAATGAAGAAGCAAAGACGTGAATCTCAGGGTGATGTGAAGTTCGACATCGAGTGGACAACGCTTGCGGAATATCTCACCTATCTTGAGAAACACGGAATCCCACAAAATGTGGCTTCGTTCATAGGTGCTCCAACAATTCGCGAGTACGTCATCGGCCTTGAAGACAAGCCGCCCACGCCAGCCCAACTGGACCAGATGCGCGAACTCGTACGTAAAGAGATGGAAGCGGGAGCGCTGGGCATCACGACCGCTTTGATCTATCCGCCCGCATTCTTTGCAAAGACAGACGAGTTGATCGAACTCTGCAAGGTGGCGGCAAAGTACAAAGGTAAGTACACGGCTCATATGCGTAGCGAGGGTGACCAACTGATCGAGGCTGTGCAGGAAACCATTCGGATCAGTCGTGAGGCAGGGTTACCAGCCGAGATTTATCACTTGAAAGCATCCGGCGAAGCTAATTGGCCAAAGATGGATCAGGTGTTCAAGTTGATCGAAGATGCGCGCAAGCAGGGAGTAAAGATCACTGCCGATATGTATACGTATCCGGCAGGCGGCACAGGTCTCGACGCATCACTACCACCGTGGGTATTCGATGGCGGACGCGAAGCTGCTTACAAACGACTTCAGGATCCGGCAACGCGTCAGAAGATTGCCGATGCGGTTCGCACGCCCACTAAAGAATGGGAAAATCTTTACATGCTGACCGGCTCGCCCGATCGTATCCTGCTGGCAAGTTTCAAATCAGACGCTCTTAAACCGCTCACCGGGAAGACCCTGGCCGAAGTTGCAAAGATGCGCGGTAAAGATCCGATTGAGACGATCATGGATCTTTTGCTCGAAGATCGCTCCCGTATCGGTACGATCTATTTCCTGATGAACGAAGACAACATCAAGAAGCAAATCAAGCAGCCGTGGGTTTCGTTTGGATCAGATGCTGCTTCGATTGAGGCGGAAGGCGTCTTCCTGAAATCTGCGGCACATCCGCGGGCTTATGGAAATTTTGCGCGGCTGCTCGGTAAGTACGTGCGCGATGAGAAAGTGATTTCTCTAACTGAAGCAGTACGCAGGCTCAGTGGATTACCGGCGACCAATCTTGGCTTGGACCATCGAGGCTTTCTCCAGCCAGGCATGTTTGCCGATGTAGTTATTTTCGATCCGCAGACAATTGCTGACAAAGCAACGTTCCCAAATCCACATCAGTATTCCATCGGCGTCAGGGATGTTTTCGTGAACGGTCAACAAGTGCTGAAGAACGGTGAATCTACCCCGGCAAGACCAGGACGGGCACTGTGGGGCCCAGGCAAAGTCACGAGCAGTTCAAACCAGAACCACTGATACTCTTTACAACAGAAACACCTATTTCGCTTCATCCACTTGATCCGCGAAACAGTTTCTCGAGTTCCTTTGTCGCCATTTCGACATCTCGTTTGGCCTGGTGAACTGCCTTTGCCGCCTCTGTTACATCGACCGCAACACTTCGCGCACGGCGGGTAGCATCTTCCGACTCTGCTCTTGCTTTCGCGAATCGATCCTCTGCTTCTCGTCTTTGCTTCTCAGCTTCCTTAGCCTCGGCGTTAATCTTTTTCTGCGTTGCCTCCAAACTCTGCACCCTGGCTCGCGCTTCGGTTAGCAATCCTTTTGCTTCCTGGAGTGAATTTTTCGCTGCAGCTATTTCTGCCTGACGCGCCTCTTTAAGCTGTCGCCCGTTTGCCGCCGATGCCACCTTTGCTCTCTTACTCGTTACGGCATGGCCTTGCTTCTGGGAGGACGTGACGCGTGCCGGTTCCTTTCTTAGTTCCTTCATTCCGGCGCTCGGAATAAATGAAGCCAGCGATTCAAATCCAGGGGGATCGACGTCATGGGTTAATCGCCCGGGTCGTGGGCCATCGTTAAGCGATTCGTAGGCAGACAGTGCTTCAAGCGTGGTCGCAATCCTGTGTATGGTGTCAGGTGAGGGGTTGTGACCAGCTTCCCGCAGTAATTCAGTCGCCAGGTCGGAAAGGTTCGAGAGTTCTTTGCGACGCGCGTCCAGCGCTGCGCGCATGTCAGCAACCTTTCGCGCATGACGAGCTGACTGGGCTTGACGAAAGCGCTCACCTGCAGCGATTAGCTGATCGAATTCATCTCGATATTCCCAGTAGAGTTGATTCACGGTCCAGGCTGAGACTGAAGGCTTGACCAATGACTTCACGAAATCTGCTTCGTTACCACGTCCGCCCTTCTTCAACCGAGCGGCAAGCTCGTTACGCGCGGCAGTGAACTCTGACAATGGGACCTTGAACAAAGAATCAACGTCGTCCTCAAGCTTGTACTTCGCATTGGTCATGTGGTGGTTACTTCGTGCTCCGCTTTTCACTCGCTTCACGCCTACCGGGGACAAGAGGCAAGGTAGTTAACGATCTTGGTTAATTTGCTCAAAAGAAAAAAGGGATGTCAATGACCCCGCGGATCTGGCCCACGGCCGCGAATCACAGTTAGTGAGTAGGAAGGTAATACAACTGTTTTAAGACTGTCTTTGTCGAGGTGCCGATGCGTAGGTGGCAGAGACTTGAGGGGATAAGGATCGGATCCCTCGGCACTCAACTGATAGTTCTCTCTCGAGAACTGGTAGAGATCAACTCCGCTTTGCAACTGCATCGTTCTTCGGGTTAACGCATTCGACAATTCAACTCTCACGCGATACGCCCGTCTCGAGTCCTTGTTGATAATCAGGAAACTCCATAATCCATCGGGACGATAAACAACGTAAGCAGTCAAAAGTGACTTGCATGGGCTCTGCTTCGGGCGAAGAGTTACTGGAAACAGATTGTGCAACTCATCTGGCGCTCCCAACCAGGTTTGCGTTAGTAAGCGTGCTCCAAAGTAACCGGCAAACTGGTGGGTGATGTTCCCGTCATTGTCCATCGAGAACAGCATGTTGCCACCCATCAAACATCCCATCTCGGCGGCAGGTTGGCCCGGCGTGTACCCATATAAAAAGGTCTGATCACCGCCGAGCGTTAGAAACCGTCCGATTAGGTCCGCATTCAACAATGCTCCTTCGATTCCAATTGCTGCACGACTCGCAAACGCAGAATAACCATACTCCGAGATTATCCATGGCAGCCTGGGCGAAAGTCCGCCGCGTCGCATGTTTGCCAATGCCGAATCCATCATGCCGGTCGACTGCGCCAACTGCGTCGCAGGATCGGCGCATGCGTCGTCGAAGGGATACCATTCAAATGAAAAGAAGGAGTACTCGTCGAGACTCTCGTGCTGTTTTAGATATTTGAGGAATCGTTCAAACCACGCACTGCCTACCGAACTCCCGTCCTCGCCCGGCAAGATTTCCTGGAAGCTTGGGCCACCCAATTGCAACCCAGGATCGACGCGGTGAATCGCCCGGGCAAACTCAAGATATAACGCGCCGTAGTCCTCAGGAGTGACGTACTGACCATCCGGCTCTTCTCCCAATTCCACCTGGTTGACCAAGTAACCGCGCGATTTCAGATATTGAATTTCTGCCACTGCATTCTCAGGCGTGTCATACAGCAATCCCGTTGCGACGAGCATCGGTAAACCGTTCGTCAGGCCACTCTGAAAAACTCGATCAAAGCCTGGCTCTTCCATTCCGTTGTCCAGGTCAGATTCGCTGTGCCACGGATCAGTCGAGGACACGTAGATCACTGTCTGCTTCTCGTGATGCGGCGAGTGATGAATGTAGTCGTCAAATGGGTGCTGCTCGTCCGTTAGTCCAGCACCGATCTCCTTCATCGCATAGCCGAGACGATCGCGAATGTCGTTGGTTTCCGTTGTACCTGTCCCAGAGCTTTCGCTCATTACAATGCGAATGAACCGGGTCCTCACTGGCTGCTCAGCCACACGCATAAGAACGTCACCACCTTTGCCGTCGATAACTCTTCCTTTCGGAAAAGTTCGCCACATCGCCGGTGGGTTAAGACTGATGTCGCTGATGTCATCAAAGTCGGCAAACTGGACTTCGTATTTCGTCGCGAATGGCACTGCCCAATTCAAACGAACAGTGTTGACATATTCCTGTTTCCCCAAATCAACGACGATCCATTGTGGGTGTTGACTGTTGGCATCACCGGTGAAATGCCGGTCAAGGTAAGGATTGCTTTTCCAGAACGTGTCAAGATCTCCATCGTCGAGACGTGAGTAACTGTCGTTGTCTCCCTGGTCTATGGTGCTGCCGCGCCGTGGAAGGTGGTAACCATACGACAGCAATATCGGCTTGTCTGAATTGAGATTTGAGATCCAGTATCCTTGTTTTCTGGTGACCTCACTCCAGCTGCCTTGCGGATTCCAGTGCCACGAATCGACTGCTAACTCGGTGCGTAACCGGTAAGCGAGCGACTTGAGGCCGGCTGACAACATCGCCTGGATATTTGCAGGTGTGAGCTTTCTGTTCTGAGCCCCTCCGCTGTCTGCGTCGATGGCAGCACCGAGAGCGTGCGAAGGAATGAAGCGATGTAGCGGGCGGCCAGGTCTGAAACGCGCAGTTACCGTCACCGATTCAACTGGCCCTGTCGATGCTAACGTATGCACAGTTACGATCAGCAACAGTGCGATTGAGCGAGAGATGATGCTCACGACCGTGTCAGATGGCATCGTGGACATTTTTCGTTGCTAACTGTACAAGCGGGCTGATTCCACCCCGGTAACTCTGTGGTCTAATTCGTCAGTTGACTACTTCGGCTACGTAACGATATCTTTCTCCACGAACTCGCCTTAGAAATTAGAGTTTCCCCTTCGTTACATTGAGTTAATAAACACTGCTTGCTCAGATTAGAACAAGCTGGCCCTCTCCCTCAGTCTGAAACTCTGCCGTCCTGCGCACTCACTGAGCCGTCGCTAGCGGTGCGATTGAAAGGAATCGTATGCCCTGCTTCACGCCTAAAGTCCTCTCCGTTAAAAGTCTGTGGAGTCTACTTATCCTCTTCCTGATAGCGGCAGTGCTTGTCGCGACTCCGTTTGTAAGCGCTTCAGGAACTCTTCTCAGCAGTGGACCAAACTTGGCCGCAGTATTGCTTCCTCAGGGAGAAACTAGCGTCATCAGACAGATTCCTTTGAAGGCCAATCAACTTGTATTTAGTCCTTCAACACATCTTATCTATGCAAGTCTGCCAAGCAGCGCCGGCCCGAATGGAAATAGCATTACTTCTCTGGATCCGGTGACGGGATCAATAGATGCCCCCGTCTTCATTGGCAGTGAACCAACAAAACTCGCACTCGCAGATGACGGGCAATCGCTCTATGCGTCGTTAGAAGGCTCCGCTTCTATCAGGCGCTTCGACGTTTCAACACGAACACCAGGTTTAGAATTTCCTGTTGGTCAAGACTCTTTCTTTGGCACCTATTTCGTCTCTGATTTTGCTGTAGCACCCGGCAATCCTAATTTGATCGCAGTGGCCCGAAGCTATCGAGGCACAAGCCCTCCAGAAGCGGGTGTAGCAGTGTTCGACAATGGCGTTCAGCGACCGACAACAACGCCAGGACACATTGTTGCAAGCGACTTTCTATCGTTTTCAGCTTCTGCTTCTACGTTGTATGGAGGAGGATTCTATAGCGGTCTTAACACTATGGCGATCAATGCGTCAGGTGTGACGATCAGTAGTACGGCAACTTTCTCTGCCGGAAATAAAATACGATTCGATAACGGTCGCGTGTACAGTTCCACCGGGCAAGTTATCGATCCCGCATCCGGAACACTGTTTGGAACATTTTCCGGTGTAGGTTCCGGAACCTTCACTACAGATTCCTCAGTAGGACGGGCCTATTTCCTTACTGGCGGCCAGCCGAACTCGAACTACTCAGTTACTCTTCGAGCATTTGATATTAATACCTTCCTTCAAGTAGGAAGCTTGACGATTCCAGGCATCAACGGGAACGTAGATAGTTTAGTGCGTTGGGGTAGCAATGGTCTGGCGTTTCGGACTGACGGTGGTCAACTGTTCCTAATTCAGACCACACTAATACCCTCGGGAGATCCAATCCCTTCTCCAACTCCAACTCCTTCTCCAACCGCCACGCCTACACCTGCCCCATTCACAACATTCGTGCGGCAAGTTCCTTTAAAGAACAACGACATCGCTTACAGCCCGGCAACCCAACTCTTCTACGCGAGCGTGCCGAGTTCTGTGGGAAGCGGGGGCAATAGCATTCAACCAATCAACCCCGATACCGGGGCGTTGAGTCCGTCAGTATTCATTGGTAGCGAGCCGACCAAACTCGCTATGTCAGATGATGGACAGGTGATGTACGCGGCTCTCGATGGGGCAGGCGCAGTTCGACGGTTTAATGTCGCATCTCAAACAGCAGACATCCAGTTCTCTTTGGGCTTTGGCAACTTTGTAGGTCCACTTTTTGCGAATGACATCGCGGTCGCGCCCGGTAATCCGAATTCTGTTGCAGTGTCCCGCGCTAACAGAGTGTCCTCTCCGAGTTCGGATGGTGTGGCGATTTATGACAACGGTGTTCCGCGTACGAAGACCACTACTAATTCAGCTTTGTCGGTCGAGTTCTCTAATACTCCCGACAAACTCTACAGTTGGTCCTCCAGCGGTGTGGACCGACTTTCAGCGGACAGTTCCGGCGTTACTTACTTGAATACTGTCCAAATGCTAAATGGCGGAGATATCCGATTTGATGGAGGTTTACTTTACGCCTCTAACGGCGGCGTCCTCGATCCGGTTACCGGTTTGATGAAGGGTAGTTTTACTGGCCTCTCATCTGGATTCGGATTCGTTACCTCGATCATGACTACTGACGTGCCGAACGGACGTGCATTCTTTCTCACAATAGAAAACGGCTCTACAGCATTTTTACGAGCATACAACCTTAATAACTTTACTCCGCTGGGTTCGGTAGCCATCACGCTTCCTGGCGGCGGCAGCTTCTTCGACTCGCCTGGTAAGCTAGTAAGATGGGGCACAAACGGACTAGCTTTTCGCACTCCATCTACTGTTCTTTTCATTCAAAGCGCTTTGGTTTCGGATGGCGGGGTAGTTCCCTCACCCACACCTACTCCATCGCCGTCGCCTAGTCCAACACCAACTCCCTATGTTCCAACTTTCGTCAGGCAAATCAACTTACCTGCCAATGATCTGGTTTACGTTTCCTCAAGCCAAACACTGTACGCGAGCGTTCCGAGTGTCGCCGGACCAAATGGCAATAGCCTGACACAGATCAATCCGCAAACAGGAACAGTGGGCCAATCAGTTTTTATCGGTAGTGAACCAAACAAACTGGCCCTCGCCGATGACAACACCACACTCCACGTCTCACTGGATGGAGCTGCAGCAATTCGCCGCTACGACATCGCAACACAAACTGCTGGACCACAGTTCAGTTGGGGCTCGGCTAACCAAAGACCACAGGACATGGCAGTTGTGCCAGGCAGTCCGCAAGCGTTGGCGATTTCAGATGGGACTGGATTTGGTGCTGCCATTTATGACAACGGTGTCCAAAGACCTAATACAAGCAGGGGCGGAGCTTACGCCATTTCTCCTCTCGCGTTTGCCTCAGCTTCAACACTGTATGGCTACGACAGTTTTTCAAGTGGCTTTGAGTTAGTGAAGTTCACGGTGGATGCAAACGGCTTAAACGGGACTACCATTGCCGGCAACCTACTGACCGGTTATTCGACCGGGATGAAATTCGCCGGCGGTCTGCTGTATTCATCCTCCGGCCGTGTAGTCGATCCTGAAACGAAAACAATCAAAGGGACTTTTCAGAGTACAAATGGAATCGGCGTCGGTGGGGTATTCGCTGTCGATGTGTCACTCGGTCGGTTTTTTACGTTGAGTGGCAATGGCTCGAGCGTGATCCTATCCGCATTTGATATCAATACCTTCTTACCGATAGGTTCTGTAACTCTCCAGGGGATTTCCGGCAATCCTGTGCGCTTGGTGCGTTGGGGCACAAATGGACTTGCCTTCAACACCATAAACAATATCGGCTCGCAAGACCCGAACCAGAGTAAGGTCTACATCGTTCAGAGCGCCCTCGTCTCCAGTGCCACACCGATTCCCACCGGTGTGCAACTTAGTGCCGACAAATATTTCACCTTCGAAAGCACTTCTAATTTTACGTTCACGGTAACACGCAGCGGTGACGTTTCAGCTCCCACTTCAATCGACTACGCAACCAGTGACGGATCTGCCACTGCCGGTGCGGACTACACGAGTTCCAGTGGGACGCTCACCTTTGCTGCGGGTCAACTGACCAAGAGTGTGCCGATCCCAATTCTTGACGACAACATCTATGAGGGACCACCAGAAACGTTCAATGTAACCCTCAGCAATCCCACCGGAGGGGCTACGCTTGAACAACCTAAGTCTGCGATCGTTACGATTAATGATAGCGAGTCGAAACCGACAATTTTCGTTTCAAGTTTCCAAGCAGCAGAGGGTGATTCCGGCACCAAGACTTTTGCAGTTCCGGTGACGCTCAGTAACGCTTCAGTTGAACCAATCTCAGTTAACTACGCGACAGAAGACGGCACTGCCATAGCGGGTAGTGACTACGTCGCCAACTCTGGCGTTCTATCCTTCGCGCCCGGCACCACGTCCGCTTTAATCAATATCACCGTGAATGGGGATACTCTGATAGAGCCTAATGAATCGTTCCAGCTAAAACTTAGCAATCCAGTAAATGCGTTTACCTCGTTCGGTTCAACACCTGTGACAATCACGAACGATGACAGCGCGTTGCAGTTCGCTTCGTCCACCTACTCTATTGCTGAAGACGGCAACAGTTTACTAGTCACGGTAACACGCACCGGCGACGTGCCAGTTACAGTAGTCAACTACTCGACGAGTGATACTGCAGGAGCAAACAAATGCGACGTTATTAATGGTGTGGCCTCATCGCGGTGTGACTACATCACCACCCTCGGAACGCTTACCTTTGCGCTGGGGGAGACTTCAAAGACCATTTCCATTCCTATCGTCGACGATGTGTACGCTGAAGGACCTGAGACATTCACGATTCGTCTGACCGATGCCGTAGGTGGGACAGTCGCAAACGCCACGGCAACTGTGACAATCAATGATAACGAATCCAGCAACGGGACCAACCCTTCCGATGCTGCCTCGTTCTTTGTAAGGCAACACTACATTGATTTTCTTAACCGCGAACCTGATCCGGGTGGGTTGAGTTTCTGGTCTAATGAAATCACTTCCTGCGGTTCAGATGCGAACTGCATCGAGGTGAAACGAATCAATGTATCCGCCGCTTTCTTCGTATCGATTGAGTTTCAGGAGACTGGATATTTAGTCTATCGCGTGTACAAGACCGCTTTTGGAAATCTGCCAACGGCGCCTGTGCCAATTGGGTTCGCGGACTTTCTAAAAGACACACAGCAGATCGGAAAGGGAGTGCAGGTTGGAATTGGACCCTGGCAGTCACAGCTGGAATCTAACAAACAGGCCTATGCATTTGCGTTTGTGCAACGTGCAGACTTTCAGACGGCTTATCCCAACACGCTAACAGCACAACAATTTGTCGATCAGCTGAACACTAATGCTGGCGGCGTACTATCGACAGCACAGAGTTCTCAATTGGTTACCTTCCTGGGATCTACACCGTCTTCCTTGCAGAAACGAGCATCGGTTCTACGTTCGGTTGCCGAAGACACAGATCTCAGAGCAGCAGAGTTCAACAAAGCGTTCGTCTTAATGCAGTACTTCGGATATCTGCGGCGCAATCCGAACGACGCACCTGACTCGGACTTTGCCGGCTTGAGCTTCTGGCTCGACAAGCTGAACGCCTTTGGTGGCAACTATGTGAATGCTGAAATGGTGAAAGCGTTTATTCAGTCGACTGAGTATCGACAACGCTTTGGGCCATGAGAGAAAGCCCTGTCGTCACAAATCCCGTTAGCTGATTCCCGCGGTGCGGTTAACTACAAAGGCACCAAGACTCAAAGACACAAAATAAAAGCCCGTTGATACCCTTCTTATTGGTGCCTTGGTGCCTTGATGCCTTGGTGCCTTTGTGGTGAATGCGATGTATTTGAAAGGGTTCTATCGTTCGGAGTCATTCCGAGTGAGATAGATCGCGATCGCTGAAACTTGCGACATCCCACTGTCGAGACCGATTCAGTTTTGCTTGGCGCGATGTAAACTCAAGTTTATGCTGTGGGCTCAAACTCGGGAACAGCATACGGAGTTGCAGCGGAGTTTGAACCCAACATCATGGTGCGGGTAGGTTTTACGAATGCAGATTGTAAACGCGGACCCACAATGAGAGTCGAGAAGTGATAATTATGGTTAAGACTATTTCCAGAAATGAACTCAAGGCAAAGATTGATAGCCACGATCTCTTCACGTTGGTGGAGACATTGCCGGAGGCGGCTTATCACCATGTGCATTTGCCGGGCGCGCTCAATTTGCCACCCGATAAAATTACTTCAGCTGCCGATAAACTCTTGCCTGACAAGAATGCCGAGATCGTAGTTTATTGCGCCAGTCCCACGTGACACGCTTCCGAAAACGCTGCCCGTGCATTGGCGGCGATGGGCTACACAAACGTGCGGGATTATACGGAAGGCAAGTCTGACTGGATTAATGCCGGGCTACCAACTGAGAGTGAGCACGAACACTCGAAATAAGTCTGCATCGAGTGAATCCGAACAACTGTCGGCCGATCTTTAATCCGATCTAAGTCTGTTACGCCAACACCTGCTCTCCTAACCCAACGTTATCCGAAGTGTCTCTGTCACCTATTAGAATACTAGTCGCACGCCTATCTGGACCTGTCGATTCGGCGCAGCCGTTGCGGTGATGGTCCCAGCCTGCGGCGATCCAATGGTGGCGTTCGGCCTTCCGAAGTGAGCGGTATTGGTAAGATTGAAAAACTCGCCGCGCAATTCCAAACGTGTTGTTTCTGATAGTCGGAAGTTGCGTGCGATCAGGAAGTCGAGGTTTACCAGGCCAGGTGCGCGCAGCACGTTGCGTCCCGAGTTGCCATAAGTGAATGCCGCCGGCACTGCAAACGCCGAGGGATCAAACCAGCGATCCACGTTGCGTTCATCGCGCGCGAGATTGCCGTCGCGCAACCGATTCGGACGTACCGGATTGGTCGTGTTGGCCGGATTGCCTGCGACATCGGGATTGATGGGCTGACCAGTTTGTGCGACGAAGATGCCGCCGATCTGGAACCCACTGAATACTACCTGTGCGAATCTTGATCCTCCCAGCCATCCATCTGCGCGCCCGAACGGCAGGTCATAAACAAAGCTCGTCACAAAGCGGTGTTTGATGTCGAAACTCGACGAGGCTTTTTCGGCATTGGTGTTGAATTGATTCTGCGGAACAACCGATGGGTTGGGGAGTTCTTCACCGTCGGTTGAGTTGTCAATCGCGTGGCTCCAGGTATAGGCCGTGAGCAGCGAATAGCCGTTGCTGAAGCGTCGCTCGAGTTTCGTTTGCAGTGAGTGATAACTGCTGTGCGCGAAATCCGAAAGGGTGTTGATTGCGCCGAATGCAGGAAACGGGCGACGCGGCTGAGCTGCGCCGGCGCCTGGCCGCGGCGCGTTGATGTCCATCTGACCGCGCAGATTCACGTCGCCTGATCCGACGTATGCGAGGGACAGAACCACGCCGCTCGACAGCTCGCGCTGCACATCAAAGTTCCCTTGATAGATTTCGGTCTGGGGAAAATCCTGCGGTTGGCCGTACGCCGCCGGATTGACCACGCGCGCCGGATTCAGCGCATCGGCCGGGAATCCATCGGACAGTTTGAGCCCTGTATTAGCCGCAGTCGTAGGCGAGTTGATCAAAGTACGGACGGAATAGGGCGGATTAGCCGCGCCTGAAAAATTGATTACATAGTTACCCACGCCGCCGTAAAAAATTCCAAAGCCCCCGCGCATAACTGTCTTTTGATCGAGCTGCCACGCAAAGCCGATGCGCGGGGCGAAATTGTTGCGGTCGAGGTTGGAGAAAGTCTGCGCGCGATGTCCACCGTCTTGCGCCGGGACGAGCGTTCCATAAGTCGGGCTACCCGGCGTGAAGTCAAAGAACGACTGCCGGTTGTCCTCTTCGCGCTGTCGCGTTTGAAGCTCGTAACGCAGGCCGAGGTTAATGGTTAACTTTGGCGAAATTCTCCAACTGTCGTTGAAATAACCACCGTAGTAGTCGACCAGGAAGGTGGCCACCTGCTGCGTCGTAAGTGAAGCCGAACTCGTCAAACCGAGCAGCAGGTCGGCAACGGCGTTTCCCGTACCCTGCCCCGGTGTGCGCGAGGTGAACTGCCCGTTGAAGTCGAACGAGCCGCGTGCTCCGTTGGCCGTGCCTGCAAACGTACTCAGCCGCCAGTATTCGCCGCCGAAATTCATTGTGTGATGGCCCCGGAAGTAAGAGAAGTTGTCATTGACCTGAAACACCTCTGCCTCTTTCGGATTAGGCGTCTGAAGGCGGTCGCCCAGCGCGCTGTAGCTGGTCAAGTTGAAAAACGGCAAGCCTGTTAAGGAGTCGAATTGCGGCACCCCCTTGATTCCGAATTCGTCGAAGAGTGGTCTCTCAGCCGGGCTTTGCAGAAAGTTCTTGTTGTTCGAAAACCCCAGCCGCAGTTCGTTCACAGTGTTGGACGAAAAGATATGCGTATAACCTGCGGCAACCGACCACGCATGGTTAGTCAGGCTTTGCGGAAGGGTCAACTGCACTCCGCAATTGGCAGGCGGTGGACAAATGCCGACGCGGAGGAAGTTGCGATCAACCTTGCTGAATCTCACGAACAGTTTGTCGCGCTCGCTAAAGTTATGATCACCGCGCAAGTCGTACTGATTGGCATCGTCAGTCTGCGGCACAAGCGAAGCATAATTGTTAACGAGGCCGAGCTGGTTCGGCGCAGGATAAAGAGCGGCTATTTGACGACCGACGGAATCCATCCGAGCTTCGGGGATCACATTGTTTGCGAACTGCTGCCTTATCCCGCCCACAGCCTTCGTCGGGTCGAAGATGTTGATGCTGCCAAAATTCCCTCGCACCTGCTCCGGCGTCGGCACGGTGACAACGGAGGTGTTTGAGTTACGGTTTCGCGTGCCTTGGAAACTCGCGAAGAAGAATGTGCGATCGCGCCAGACAGGGCCGCCCAGGGTCCCGCCGAATTGATTGAAACTCAACTGCCCGCGTTCGAGCCCAGCGCGATTAGCGAAGAAATCATTGGCGTCCAATATGTCGTTGCGCAGAAACTCGAACGCCGAGCCGTGAAAGCGGTTCGTGCCCGATTTGAGCGCCACGCTGATGATGCCGCCCGCTGCCTGCCCGTACTGCGCACTGTAGTTTGCGCTCTCGACTTTGAACTCCTGGATCGCGTCCACCGATGGGCGAATCACCTGCGTCGAACCGGTATCAACGCCCATGATGTAGTTGTTATTGTCCAGGCCGTCCACCAGAAACTTGTTTTGCAGAGCGCGATTGCCGTTCACGTTGAACCCATCGGCCGCGCGGGGTAACTGATCGGGCGTCACGCCAGGCATTAACAAACTAAGTTGTGAATAGTTTCGACCGTTGAGCGGCAGCGTGACGATGGTTTTGTTCTCGATGACCTGACCGATCGATGAGGTCTCACGTTCGAGCGGCGGCTCAATACTCGTTATGCTAACGCTTTCAGTGATTGTCCCAAGTTCGAGCTTGAAATCAATTCGTGCTGCTTGATCCACATTGAGGCTGAGGTTATTGCGCGTCACTGGCTTGAAACCAGTGGCGAGCACATGCAACTGGTATTTGCCCGGCAACACAAAAGGAATGCTGTAGTAACCATCCCCGTTTGTCACCGCTCTGCGAGTCACACTCGTGTCGACATTCGTGAGTGTGATCTGCGCTCCTGCAATCAGAGCGGAATTGCTGTCGGTGATGATTCCAGTAAGCTGCGCACTCTGCGCAAAGGCCTCCGACTTGGAAGCCAGTAATAACAATATAGACAACACAGCTGTGAGAAAACATCGCCGTGTGTTCATGAGCTTCGCCCTCTTTCATGACGAACTGGTCGTTGGGTTTCAAACTCGGCCGGATCTCCTGCCCTTGGTGATGACCATGAGTTTGAAAGCGAGGATAAGGATGTCTCTAATTCAAAAGGAGTGGATGAACAGACTGGGGGATCATTCTCACGCTTTGATAGCTCAATCCATCTGATTTCGAGCACATAGACGCTCGCTATTTCAAAAGTGATTTAGCAATGGTCACGAATGTACAACATCTCGTCGATGTGCCGCGTAATAGTTTTGTACGCTCTGTTTTACTTCCCATCGCGGGCTAGAGCTTTCTCAGATACGCCAGCAACGCCGCACGCTCATCCGGATTTATGAACCCACGATCGACGACCAGACCGTTGGACGAAAGAAGAGGCGGTAAGTTAGGAGGCGGGTTTATCCGAGCCGCGCGACGGAAGACGGCCAAGTAGTGGTCCACGACATCATCAAGGGTCGCCGCAGAATTGTTATGAAAATACGGAGCGGTGTTACTGATCCCTCGAAGTTGCGTGATGTCCATAACGCCGAGGTCAGCCGGTTGGCCCGTGAGCAGTAGTCGTCCCGGATCTGAGGTAGTTACAAACTGGAAGGTGCCGTTCGCGAGAGTTATGCGATATGTGCGCGCATTTCGAGTAAGTCGATCCGGACAAGGGGCGAAGCCGTCCGTCACCGGGCGTGGACAAGCAGTCATGATGTTGTGATAGCGGACTATGGGACGCACGAATGCAGTTTCCGGAGTTGAGCCACTTGGATGTAACGTTCCGCCGTGACACTGCGCGCAAGCACGATTGAAGACTCCCTTGCCCTGTTGTTCGAGCTCGTTAAGTTCGGGATCGGGATCGGTGAATGGTGTCGTGTTGGAGAAGATTGCATCAGCGAGCGATCCGACCGCAGGTGATGTGAATAGTGTCTGCTGGAAGGCTGCGAGGTCATCGAGCATCCGCTCTGGTGGTTCTACTGACACTTGTGCGTGGGCGATGAGCGCACCTCGTGCCTGTTCCTGTAGCGTGCCGAAACGACCGTCATGCTGGTAGCCCCCCTGCCGATTTGGTCCATTAGGATCCTGGCCCATGATTGCTGATCGTGGAGCGCCCGGCGGCCAGATCGGTAACACGTTGTCCGGTCCTGTGATCGCGACATTTAATACTGGCATCACCGCGCGCCAGAGATCTACCGAGGTCTCGTCGGATGGTTGACCTGTTAATGGGTCGATGAGTTTGACATTCAAGGGCAACGGCATCGTTACGCGAACGAGACCGTTGTCCACCAGGTTCGAGAAGTCACTGGCACTTTCTCCGTTAGTACGAAAGTCGTCGGCATCAACTGGACGGAAGAGTGGATCATCCGCATTCTTGTTGTACTCTAGTTTTGCCTGGAGATCATCGTAACGGGCCCTCGCGGATGCCGGTGAAAGCTGAAACCTATCTGACGGCATGTGGCAGTCGGCGCACGAACGTCCGTTCCCGCCGAGATCCTTCAGATTTCGACGATTGAATGCTGCACGACCTCGCGCTACTGCGTCGCACGGTTGCTCTTCGCAATTAAGCTGTGTCGCGCCGTTTCCTTCCAGGCTTTGTCCGCGACCTGGGCGCGGGATCACAACCGCAATCACGCCCATGAGGCCAAGAATGAGGAAAGCAATGTTTGATCTCTTAGGTTTGTACATGGTCTTTAGTCCTCTGCACCGGAGTAACCAGTGGTAGTTCAATACTCTGTTGCTCACAAACTGAACGTGACGGATAATCGCTCCCGAGCAAGCGAAAAGTCCTTCAACGTTCCTTAAACCTTCCTAAACTTTGCTAATTTGAGAGTGGTGAACGACATACCGACGCACATTTACGAGTTTGGGCCCTTCCGTGTCGATCCTCGCAAACGTCTCTTGCTGCACAACGGCAACCCGGTGCGGCTACCGGCAAAGGCTTTCGAGATCCTGCTGGTGCTACTTGAAGGGGAGGGGCGGCTCGTCGAAAAAGATGAGTTGATGCGGAGGGTTTGGCCTGAAGCGGTGGTGGAGGAGAACAACCTCACCGTTAACATGTCGGCGCTCAGGAGATCCCTTACAGAAAGTCCCGGTGAACATCGATACGTCGTAACCGTGCCTGGCCGCGGGTACCAATTTGTTGCGGACGTGCGACAACTTGGCAGCGAACCGTTGACCACTCACGAAGTGGGCGAACTCACCGTC
>Ga0068871_100001050_pt1 | contig 18513 bp, 19 predicted proteins | sample KBSMisM72_FD_72750 | JGI IMG/M metagenome (GOLD analysis project Ga0068871, IMG submission 72750) | Miscanthus rhizosphere microbial communities from Kellogg Biological Station, Michigan, USA - KBS Miscanthus M7-2 | ecosystem: Host-associated > Plants > Roots > Rhizosphere > Soil ...
CAACGGGGCAGGCCGCAGCGAACGCTGCAGCTTCAAACGACACTGACTGACCTAATATGACTCTTTAGACACAGAGTGTCAAGAGCGATACCTCAGCCAGCCATGCCCGATACAGAAAGGGAGAGCGAGCACCTCCCATGGCCACTTGAGGCGCTCGCTTGAAGTCTTTCTATTTCAGGCGTTTAGTGAATCGTGTCTGCCGGTCTAGTCGAGTGAATTTATCGGTCGTACGACAGGTATCAATCAGGATTGGAACGGTGTATCGGAAGGGCCGCCGGACGGAGGTGCAGGCGGCGGCAAAGGATACGGCCTGGGTCTGCTGAAGAGGCTGTTAACGAGCATGCCGAGGCCGATGATGACCAGGAACCCGCCGATCCCGATGCTTTCGCGCTCGACGCCAACGAACCAGAGCAGCGTCATGAGGCCGAACCCGACCGACATCACCATGATGCCGCCGGCGCGGAACCGTGGGCCGGACGGGGGGCGCTGTTGAACCCGATCGACGGCGTCCATTCGGCGCTCGAACGCGACCGGATCGGTTTCCGGCGGCGGGACGAGGCCGCGCTCGATCATCGCGATGCGCTCACGGATTTCGAGCTCGCGGATGCGCCCCTTCGAGATCGTCGCAATCATCGCGACGAGCAGCCCGCCGCCAATGGCGACGACCGGAATGACAAAAGGCGAGAAGAACCACCCGTCGATCATCAATACCCTCCGGAATCGTCAACTGGACAGATTAGACTTGGCGCCTTCCCGAATTGTTTCAACGGACGCGGATGAAACATTTTCACGTGCCCCGCCCTCTAATTCACCACGGCTGATGGAGCCCGCCCGCGAGCGGGAGCTCGTCGATCGCTGCCGCCGCGAGGAGCCCGGCGCGTTTGAAGAACTCATCGAGCAGTTCAAGAATCTGGTGTTCGCGTTGATTGCCCGCACCGTTCCCGATCGATCTCGCGCCGAGGATCTCGCGCAGGACGTCTTCCTGCGCGTGCACCGCGGCTTGCCCTACTTTCGCGGCGAAGCGCGGCTCTCGACCTGGCTGTATCGCATCGTCGTCAACGTGTGCTCGCAGGAACGAAGCGAGCAGCGCTCGCGCGCGGCGTCGAGGCACATGTCGCTCGACGATCCCGATTCGCGCGTGGCGGCGCCGTCCACCGTCGATCGGCGGTTCAGCGATTTCGAGCTGCGCGACCGTCTGGAGAAAGCGATCGAACAGCTACCGGCGCAGTACCGCCTTCTCATTGCGGGACACTACCTGCAGGGACTGCAGTACGAGGATCTTGCTGAAGCGATGAAAATGCCGCTGGGCACGGTCAAGACGCAGCTGCATCGCGCCAAGCGGCAGCTTCGCGAACTCCTCGAGGGCGACTTGAAATGACGTCCGATGCGATGTGCACCGCGCTCGCGGATGACATCGACGCGATCGCCGTCGGTGAACTGACGCCCGACGCGGCCGCCGCCGCGCATCTTTCGACGTGCGCCGCGTGCCGCGCCGAGCTCGAAGAGGCGCGGCGTCTGGACAAGCTGCTGCGCGAACGGCCCGTACCCACGCCCGCCCCCGGATTCACGTCGCGGACGATCCAGAGGATCCAGAAGGCGGGATGGCGGCGCGAGCAGATCGTCGACTGGATTTTCAACTCCGCGTTGATTGCCGCGGCGCTCCTCGTGGCGGCCGGCCTCTGGATCGCGCTGGAGCACACCGGTCTGTCGTCGCTCTCGCGCGACGCGCTCGACATCTTCGCCGGCGGCGCGACGACGCTCGCGCAGAAGGTGACGCCCTCGCTGCCGCTGTATGCCGGCGCGACGGGGCTCCTCGTCGTCGCGCTGGGTCTCTGGTGGTGGGCGTCCGACGCTGCGCTATGATCTTCGCGAGGTGCCAGCCAAACCGCTCTTGAAATGGGCCGGCGGAAAGCGCCAGCTGCTGCCCGCGCTGCGCCGTTTCTATCCGGTCGACTTCGGGCGGTACATCGAACCGTTCGTCGGCAGCGGCGCGGTCTTTTTCGATCTCTACAACGCCGGACGGCTACGCGGCAAAGAGGTCGTCCTCATCGACTCGAACGCTGACTTGATCGGCTGCTACGAAACGGTGCGCGATGCGCCTGAGGCCGTCGCGTCCGCGCTTGACACCCTGGCCGACGCGCACGCGGCGCGCGGACGCGAACACTACTATGACGTTCGCGATCGACGTTTCAATCCCACGCGCGACCGAGAGCGGCAGCCGGACGGACGCATCGCGTACTCGCCCGAGCTCGCGGCGATGCTCATCTATCTGAATCGCACCGGCTTCAACGGTCTGTTTCGATTGAATTCGCGCGGCGCGTTCAACGTCCCCGTCGGGCGCTACGAGAAGCCGAGGATTTCAGATCGCGATCGGCTGTTTCGTGTGGCCGAAGCACTCGCGTCGCCTGGAGTCAGGTTGGTGGCGGGATCGTTCGAGCTCTCGCTCGAGTACGCTGAGGGCGGTGACTTCCTCTACTTCGATCCGCCGTACGCGCCTTTGAGCACGACGGCGCGCTTCACCTCGTACACCAGCCGGCCCTTCGGGCCCGACGATCAACAGCGTCTGCAGGAAGTGGTGGTCGCGCTGGTGCGCCGCGGCTGTCACGTGGTCGTCAGCAACTCGACGGCGACCGAAATCGAGCGGCTCTACGATCGCAATGCCGAAGCACGCGCGGCTGGACTGCAGGCGCATCGCGCGAGCGCGCGACGGTCGGTCAACAGCAACGCGCGGCGCCGCGGACCGATCGCGGAGTACCTGATTACCAACGTCGCCCGGACGTAGTGATTACGCGCCGGGCAGCCAGACGAGGCGGCGGCAGCCGGGGCAGGCGTATGCCATGCGCAGGTCGCCATCGAACGAGACGTAGCCGCCATGTCCGAGCGTGGCGCACTCCGGACAGATGGCCGAGGTGTTCGCGTCGAGCGTCGCCACACGCAACTGTCGTCCAGTGGTCGGGCAGGGAATCGTCAGCGGCGGCAGCGCTTCTCTAAGAACTCGGGGGCGGCCGTCGATGCTGGCGTCGTATCGAAACAATCCGTGGAAGTCGGCGGGCACGATCGGCTGCGGATGGTAGCATGCGATCTGCAGCACCGCAATATGTAGCGTGGTAATCTGACATCGACCTCCGAGAGTTCGCGCGAAAGTGGCGGAACTGGCAGACGCGCCGGACTTAGGATCCGGTGGCCGAAAGGCCATGGGGGTTCGAGTCCCCCCTTTCGCACTCCTTCGCTCGCGGTGGGATTGACCCGCGAGCTACGGAGTGCAGGCACTAGACTCACCAAGCCACGCAATCAATCGAGGCTTGTCCACCGAGCTCGGGGGGGTTTGCGCCGAGCGAAGGTGGAAGTATGCTGAGAAAATCTTCCCAATGAAGGCCGAGCTCACAGACATCAACGACACCCGCAAGGATCTCAAGGTCGAGATTCCCACCGACATCGTGAACGAGGGCATCGACCGCATCGCGCGCACGTACTCGAAGCGCGCGCGCGTCCCCGGCTTCCGCCCGGGTAAGGCGCCGGCGCGCGTCATCAAGCAGCGGTACAAGAGCGAGATCCTGCACGACCTGATGCACGACCTGATTCCTCGCGCCGTCGACGACGCGCTGCGCGAACGAGGCATGGAGGCGGTCGACACGCCGGACATTCGCGACGTCAACGTCGACGAGAACCAGCCGCTGACGTTCACGGCGTCGTTCGACACGGTTCCCCCGTTCGAGACCGGCGACTACGGCGCGCTGTCGCTTCGCCGTCCGGTGAATGCCGTCGCCGAAGAGGCGGTGGACATCGCTATGCAGCGCCTGCGCGACCGCGCGGGGCGTTTCGAGCCGGTCGAAGGCCGCGGCGTGGAGCATGGCGACACGGTGACTGTCGATCTCGAACGCAAGGACGCACAGGGACAGGCCGACGTGCACAAGGACGTCGCCATCGAGCTGGGCGCGAAAGCCAACCCACCTGGGCTCGACGAACAGATGCTCGGCCTCAACGCCGACGCCGCGAAGACGTTCACGCTGCACTATCCGGCCGACTACACGATCAGCGAGCTGGCCAACCAGGATGTCGAGTACAGCGTCACCGTGAAATCTGTGAAGCGCCGCGTGCTTCCGGAACTGGACGACGAGTTCGCCAAAGATCTTGGCGACTTCGAAAACCTCGCCGCGCTGCGCGCGCGAGTCCGCGAGGACCTCGAGCATGAAGCCAAACATGCCGCCGAACGCGAACTGCGCGGCGAGCTGATGCAGCAGATTGCCAAACGGCTGCCCTTCGACGTGCCGGCCTCGCTCATCGACCGCGAGCTCGATCGCCGGCTCGAGGACTTCGCGCGGCGGATGATGGAGCAAGGCATCGATCCGCGCGAGGCGGGCATCGATTGGCAGGCGTTCCGGCAGAGCCAGCGCGACGCGGCGGTGGAAGCCGCGGCGGGCGCGGTCTATCTGGATCAGCTGGCGCGTCAGGAGCGAATTGAGGCCACGGCGGACGAAATCGAGCAGGAGCTCGCGCGCTATGCGGAGCGCACGGGGCGCACGCCGACCGCCGTTCGCGCGGCGCTCGAGAAGGAACAGGGCCTGTCGCGCGTCGCGGCGGGAATTCGGCGCGAGAAGTCCATCGACTTCCTGCTGTCACGCGCGACGATCGCCGGATGATTTCCGTGATAGAGTGGGAACAATCAAACGCGACAACCCTCAGCGCGTTTTCCCCGACAACAGCACGCGTATGTCTTGCGAGAAGGCGGTTGGTGAACCGATGAACGATCATCAATACCACCAGCTCATCCCGATGGTGGTCGAGCAGACGAATCGTGGCGAACGCGCCTACGACATTTACTCGCGCCTGCTCAAGGACAGCATCATCTTCATCGGAACGCCCATCGACGATCAGATCGCGAATCTGGTGATCGCGCAGATGCTGTTTCTCGAGGCGGAAGATCCCGACAAAGACATCATGCTCTACATCAACAGCCCGGGCGGGTCCATTACGGCTGGGCTGGCGATTTACGACACCATGCAGTTCATCAAGCCGGACGTGCAAACCATCTGCATCGGGCAGGCGGCGTCCATGGCCGCGGTGCTCCTGGCGGCTGGAGCGAAAGGCAAGCGCTACTCGCTGCCAAATTCACGGATCGTCATTCACCAACCTTTGATCATGGGCTCTGGAATCGCGGGCCAAGCGACCGATATTGATATTGCGGCCAGAGAAATCCTGCGGATGAGGGAGCGGCTCAACGAGATTCTCGTCAACACGACCGGACAGCCGATCAAGCGTATCCAGGACGACACGGATCGTGACTACATCATGTCGGCAGACCAGGGTAAGGAATACGGTATTATTGACGATGTCATCCGGAAGAGGGCGTAGGTAACCGCGTGTAGCGCAGGCCTTTAGGCCTGCCGATGGCGGACCTGGAGGTCCGCACTACACCAGGAATCAGCATGGTGAAGAAGGCCGGCGAGACGGAAGTCCTGCGATGCTCGTTCTGCAACAAAGATCAGAACGACGTTCGAAAGCTAATCGCGGGTCCCACGGTGTTCATCTGCGATGAGTGTGTCGAGGTCTGCAACGACATCATCGCGGACGACAACCGGTTCGAGAACCGCGGCGCGCGCTCCTCGCTGCCGACGCCACAGGAAATCAAGAAGTTCCTCGACGAGTACGTCATCGGCCAGGAACGGACCAAGAAGAAGCTCGCCGTCGCGGTCTACAACCACTACAAGCGGATTGAAATCCAGAAGCAGCCGCGCAGCCGCAACGACATCGAGCTGACGAAGTCGAACATCCTGCTGATCGGTCCGACCGGCACGGGCAAGACGCTGCTCGCGCAGACGCTGGCCAAGCTGCTGTCGGTCCCGTTCACGATCGTCGACGCGACGACGCTCACCGAAGCCGGCTACGTCGGCGAGGACGTCGAGAACATCATCCTCAAGCTGCTTCAGGCGGCGGGCGGCGACATCGAGAAGTGCCAGCAGGGCATCATCTACATCGACGAAGTCGACAAAATCTGCCGCAAGGACGAGAACCCGTCGATCACGCGCGACGTGTCGGGCGAAGGCGTCCAGCAGGCGCTGCTGAAGATCCTCGAAGGCACGGTGGCCAACGTCCCGCCGCAGGGCGGCCGGAAGCATCCGCACCAGGAGTTCTTCCAGGTCGACACGAGCAACATCCTGTTTATCTGCGGCGGCGCGTTCGTCGGCCTCGACAAGGCCATCGAGCGGCGCGTCGGCAAGAAGACGCTCGGCTTCAAGGCCGACGTGAAGTCGATCGCGCGGCGCGACATCGGCGCGACGCTCGAACAGCTCGAACCGCAAGACCTGATCAAGTATGGGTTGATTCCGGAGTTCGTGGGCCGGCTGCCGGTCGTCGGCACGCTGCACGAGCTCGACAAGCCGGCACTCATCCAAATCCTCACGCAGCCGCGCAACGCAATCACGCGGCAGTACATGAAGCTCTTCGAGTACGAGAACGTGAAGCTGCGCTTCACCGACGACGCGCTCGAGGCCATCGCCGAATCCGCGCTCGAGCGCAAGATCGGCGCACGCGGCCTGCGCATGATCATCGAAGATCTGATGCTCGACCTGATGTACCAAGTCCCGAATCAGAAAAAGCTGCGCGAAGTGACGATTACGCGCGAGGTCGTGACCGCGAAAGACAAACCCATCACCCTGATTGAGAAAGCTGGTTAGGTAGCCCTTGGAACCATCCCTGGAAGTCTACGAAACCCTTCCCATCGTCCCGCTGCGGGACGTGGTCGTCTTCCCGCACATGATGATGCCGTTCGTGATCGGACGGCCCAGCTCGACGCGCGCGCTCGAGCACGCGCTGATGAAGGACAAGCGGATTTTCCTGGCGGCGCAGCACGACGCGTCGGTCGACGATCCGCGTCCCGAAGACATCTACACGATGGGCTGCGTGGCGAACGTCGTCCAGAGCCTGAAGCTGCCCGACGGCAACATCAAAGTGCTGGTCGAGGGCGTCGATCGGGCGCGCGCCGTCGAATGGAAGGAAGACAAGGGCTTCTACCGAGTGGTCGTGAAGGTGCTGCCCAAGCAGCGCGAGGCGAGCAGCGAGGCCGAAGGCACGATGAGCCGCGTCGTGTCGCTCTTCGAGCAGTACGTCAAGCTCTCGAACAACCTTCACTACGACGCGATGGTCGCCGCCGTGCGCGTGGACGATCCCGGCAAGCTCGCCGACACGATCGCCGCGCACCTGGTCGTCGGCGTCGACGAAAAGCAGAACCTGCTGGAAATCATCGCGCCGATCGAGCGACTCAATAGAATCGCCGGCATTCTCGAAATCGAAGTCGACAAGCTGCAGGTAGATCGCCGCATCCAGTCTCGCGTCAAGAAGCAGATGGAGAAGGCGCAGAAAGAGTACTACCTCAACGAGAAGATGAAGGCGATCCAGAAAGAGCTGGGTCGCAAGGACGAAAAGGGCAACGAAGTGGACGATCTCAAGAAAAAGATCGAAACCGCCAAGATGCCCAAGGAAGTCGAAGAGAAGGCGATGCAGGAGCTGAAGCGGCTCGAGGCGATGCCGCCGATGTCCGCCGAAGCGACCGTGTCGCGCAACTACCTCGATTGGCTCATCGCCGTGCCGTGGCACAAGAAGACGCGCGAGAGCCGCGACCTGAAACGCGCCGAAGAAATCCTGAACGAAGATCACTACGGGCTGGAGAAGATCAAAGACCGCATTCTCGAATTCCTCGCGGTGCGCGCCCTCGTGAAGAAGCCGAAGGCGACGATCCTCACCTTCTCCGGACCTCCCGGAGTGGGCAAAACCTCGCTCGCCAAGTCGATCGCGCGCGCGATGAACCGGAAGTTCGTCCGGCTGTCGCTCGGCGGCGTCCGCGACGAAGCGGAAATCCGCGGCCATCGCCGCACCTACATCGGCGCCTTTCCCGGCCAGATCATCCAGATGATGAAAAAGGCCGGCTCGATGAACCCGGTGTTCCTGCTCGACGAAGTCGACAAGATGTCGATGGACTTCCGCGGCGACCCGTCGGCGGCGCTGCTCGAAGTGCTCGACCCGGAGCAGAACAGCACGTTCCTCGATCACTATCTCGACGTCGAGTACGACCTCTCGAACGTCATGTTCATCTGCACGGCGAACGTGCTGCACACGATTCCGCAGGCGCTGCGCGATCGCATGGAAGTGCTGCAGCTTGCCGGCTACACCGAGCTCGAGAAGATCGAAATCGCGAAGAAGTTCCTCGCGCCCAAAGCCGTCGAGGGCGTCGGGTTGACGAACGAGAACATCGCCTTCAGCGACGAGGCGATTCAGGTCGTCATCAACCGTTACACGCGCGAAGCCGGCGTCCGCAACCTCGAACGCGAGCTCTCATCCATCTGCCGCAAGGTCGCGCGCAAGGTCGTCGTCGAAGGCACGAAGTTCACCGAAGAAATCTCGCCGGAAAAGGTCACGCAATATCTCGGCGTCCCTCGCTTCCGCAACACGATGGCGGAAGAGACGAACGAAATCGGCATCGCCACCGGCCTCGCGTGGACGGAAGTCGGCGGCGAAATCCTCGTCACCGAAGCGACGCTCATGCCAGGCAAAGGCCACCTGACGCTCACCGGAAAGCTCGGCGACGTGATGCAGGAGTCGGCGCAGGCGGCCATGAGCTATGTGCGCTCGAAGGCCGAAGAATTCGGGATCCCGAAAGACTTCAACAAGCGGACCGACGTCCACGTGCACGTGCCGGAAGGCGCGATCCCCAAGGACGGTCCCTCCGCCGGCATCACGCTCGCCACGGCGCTCGTCTCCGCGCTGGCGCGTATACCGATCCGGAAAGATGTCGCCATGACCGGCGAAATCACGCTGCGCGGGAAGGTGCTTCCCATCGGCGGCGTGAAAGAGAAGGTCCTGGCCGCGCATCGCGCCGGGGTGAAAAATATCGTCCTACCGAAGGACAACGAGAAGGATCTGGCGGACATCCCCAAGAACGTGCTCGACACGCTGGATGTCTACATGGTCCAGACGATGGACGAGGTCCTGAAGATCGCGCTGGCGGAACCACTCGCCGGCCGTCTCCCTGCCCAAGCGCAGGCCGAGCCGGTTGAGACCGTCACCGACGACACGATTACTCACTGACGAAACCTTGGCGGGATTGGCGGGATAGGCAGGACGGGCAGGAAGGGACGACAACCATCCTGTCCATCCCGCCGGTCCTCCCGTTCCAGCCGTGAAAATCGAGGCCAGCTTCGTTACGAGCGCCGTCAGCGCTAACGATCTGCCACGCGAGCAACTGGCCGCGATCGTGTTCGTTGGCCGCTCGAACGTCGGCAAATCGAGCCTGATCAACGCGTTGATCCGGCAGAAGCTGGCGCGAACCAGCGTGGAGCCCGGCAAGACGCGGCTGGCGAATGTCTACCGCGTCGCGCGCGGCGGTGCACCGGCGATACACCTCGTAGATCTCCCTGGGTACGGGTATGCGAGAGGGCTGAGGGCTCAGGGCAAAGGGCTCAACGAGCAGCCGGCCTTCGACGACATCGCCCAGGCGGTCTTCGAGCGAGATCCGGCAGCGTTATTGCTCATCGACAGCAGGCATCCCGGACTCGAAAGCGACCGAGCAGCATGGGAGTGGGTTGCCGGCATGGCGTCCGACAGCGTCGTGGTGGCGACCAAGATTGACAAACTCGCGCGAGGCGAACGGATCCGCGCGCTGAGGCAACTTGAATCCGTGTTTGACTCCGTCGTCGTGCCGGTATCGGCCGCGACGGGCGAAGGAATGGACGAACTGTGGAATCTGATCGACAGGCTGGCGAAGCCCCCGCACCGCAACAACAACAGCAGCAGCCTCCCACGCCGAAACCAAACGGCGCGGCCGCGGCCCCTCCGGAAAAAATAGAACGCATCGATCTCGCGACGCTCAAGGACATGAGCGTCGGCGCGCTGACGAAGATCGCCAAGCAGCTCGACGTCCCCGGCGTCGGCGGACTGCGCAAGCAGGAGCTGATCTTCGAAATCCTGAAGGCGCGCGCCGAGAAGAGCGGGCTCATTTTTTCGGAAGGCGTCCTCGAAGTGCTGCCTGACGGCTTCGGCTTCCTTCGCGCACCCGACTACAACTACTTGCCGGGTCCCGACGACATCTACGTGTCCCCCTCGCAGATTCGCAAGTTCGACCTGCACACCGGCGACACGGTATCTGGACAAATCCGCTCGCCGAAGGACGGCGAACGGTACTTCGCTCTGATCAAGGTCGAGGCGGTCAACTTCGAGCCGCCGGAGAGAGCGCGCGAGAAGGTGTTCTTCGAGAACCTCACGCCGCTCTACCCGCAGGAGCACATCAAGCTCGAGACAGCCGGCGACAACCTGTCGGGCCGCGTGCTCGACCTGATGATTCCCATCGGCAAGGGCCAGCGCGGCCTCATCGTTGCGCCGCCGCGCACCGGCAAGACGATGCTGATGCAGAGCGTGGCGAACAGCATCACGCAGAACCACCCGGAGGTGTATCTCATCGTGCTGCTCATCGACGAGCGGCCTGAGGAAGTCACCGACATGCAGCGCTCGGTCAAAGGCGAGGTCATCTCGTCCACGTTCGACGAACCGGCGCAGCGGCACGTGCAGGTGGCCGAGATGGTGATCGAAAAGGCCAAGCGCCTCGTCGAGCACAAGAAGGACGTCGTCATCCTGCTCGACTCGATCACCCGTCTCGCGCGGGCCTACAACACCATCGTGCCGCCCTCAGGCAAGGTGCTGTCGGGCGGCGTGGACAGCAACGCCCTGCAGCGGCCGAAGCGCTTCTTCGGCGCCGCACGCAACATCGAAGGCGGCGGGTCGCTCACCATCATCTCGACCGCGCTCATCGACACCGGCTCCCGCATGGACGACATCATCTTCGAGGAGTTCAAGGGCACCGGCAATTCGGAAATCCATCTCGATCGCAAGCTCACCGACCGGCGCGTGTTCCCGTCGATCGACATCCAGAAAAGCGGGACGCGCAAAGAGGAATTGCTCCTCCCGAAAGAGGACCTCAATCGCGTGTGGGTGCTGCGCAAGGTGCTGACTCCGCTGTCGGCTGTCGAAGCGATGGAGCTGCTGCTCTCGAGGATGGGCAAGACGAAGACAAACCAGGATTTCCTGGCCTCGATGTCGAACGGCAAGGGCTAGCGCACGTTCATTCCGGCTCGGGAATCGCGATCGCGTCCGCGTCGAGCGTCGGTGTCGGCTTGCGTGGCGCCGAAACCAGTGAATCGCGGTCGCCCCGGTTGTCGCTGTCCGGCGCGCTTTCCGCGCGCTCCTCTGAGCTCTGCTCCATCGGCGTTCGCGGACTGACGAAAATCGGCCCGTGCGCGGGACATTCAAAGGTCAGGACTTCGTCGTAACCCCACCGACCGCGGAACGTCCAGGAGCATACGAAGCTCAGCTCCCCCTCGCACTCGTGGCACTTCGGCATGACCTCTCTACTCTAACGCTGCTGCTAAGATCGCTCGATGCGCACGCGACGATTCGGCCGGACCGACTGGCACGTGTCCGAAGTCGGCTACGGCATGTGGGGCATGGGCGGATGGACCGGCTCCGACGACCAGGAGTCGCTTGCATCGCTCCATCGCGCCATCGAACTTGGCTGCACCTTCTTCGACACCGCATGGGTATACGGCAACGGGCGCAGTGAGAAGCTGCTCGGCGCCACGCTGAAGGCGCATCCGCGCTCGAAGCTGCTCGTCGCGACGAAAATTCCTCCGAAGAACATGCGCTGGCCGGCGCGAGACAGTTACCGCGTCGAGGACACATATCCGCCGGATCACATCCGCGAGTACACCGAGAAGAGCCTGGAGAACCTCGGCGTCGACGCCATCGACCTGCAGCAGTTCCACGTCTGGAGCGACGCGTGGGCCGACGACGACGGATGGAAGCGCGCGGTCGACGACCTGCGGACGTCAGGACTGGTGCGTGCCGTCGGCATCAGCATCAACCGCTGGGAGCCGGCCAACGTCATCCGCGCGCTGGACACCGGCCTCATCGACGCCGTGCAGGTCGTCTACAACATCTTCGACCAGGCCCCGGAAGACGAGCTGTTCCCGTACTGCCAGGCGCACGACATCGCCGTCATCGCGCGCGTGCCGTTCGACGAAGGCAGCCTCACCGGCACGCTGACGGCGGAATCGAAGTGGCCCGAAGGGGACTTCAGAAATCTCTACTTCACCCCAGACACACTGCCGGAGACGTTGGAGCGCGTCGATCGCCTCGAGCAACTCGTGCCGAGCGGGATGGATTTGCCCGAGCTCGCGCTGCGGTTCATCCTGGCGAATCCCGGCGTCGGTACAGTGATCCCGGGAATGCGGCGCGAGGTGAACGTGGAGCGCAATCTCCGCGTCAGCGACGGCGAGAAGCTGCCGCCCCGGCTCATGGACGCACTGCGCAACCACCGTTGGGACCGCGCTTCGGCCCTCTCGCCCTAGCAGCCCGCCATCATCCTCCAGTCGCCAAGAGGACGACTCCGCAGACCGTGATGCACGCGGCGCTCAGCCGGAGCCGCGCGTGCCCTTCACGCAACAGCCCGACGCCGAACAGGACGCCAAGTACCACACTGATTTCGCGCGCAGGCGCGATGACGCTGACCGGACTGAACGTCATCGCGATTAGGATGAGAAGGTACGAAAGCGGGTTGAGCGCGCCGATCGCGATCGCGAGTCCGCGTTTCGTGCGCCAGTCTTCGAGAGCCTGCTTACGCTGCATCCAGGCGACGGGCGCCATGAGCACGGTGCGCGTGACGCTCGTGATCCACTCCATCAGAAGCGGCGGGATCGCGAGCGTGGCGACAGCGTGCTTGTCCCACACAGTGTAGAGGCCAATCAGCACGCCCGTCACCAGGCCATAGAGCACGGCCCGCGACGCGTGGACGTGGCGGGTCCCCGACGGCCGCGCCAGCAGCAGAATGCCCATCACGATCATGCCGATGCCCGCCCAACCGACGGGCGTCGGACGCTCGTGATAGATCGCCACTGCCGCGAGCGTCGACAGCAGCGGCCCGGATCCTCGTGCGATTGGATAGACGATTGAGAGATCCGAGTGCAGGTACCCACGCTGAAGGATCAGGAAGTAGCCCATGTGCATGATGCCGCTGCCCACGAGGAAGACCCAGCTCCGAGCGTCCAGCCGACTCCAGCTCCCCAGCAGAGTCGGAAGGGTGACCGGTGCCCAGAGAACGGTCGATGTCACGGCATACAACCACACGAACACGGCGCCACCGGCGGCGCGTTTCGCCAGCAGATTCCAGGTAGCGTGGATAACGGCAGCGGAAAGGACGAGAGCGAGCGCGGAGAACTGCACCTTGGCCTCCTACGGAAAAGGTCTGAACACACGCTTCGCGCGTGCGCATCGACCCCCTCAAGCGTTTTAGGCTCCGGGTGCTGGCGGGTATGCCCGCGGTATGTGGCGCTTGGTCCGACCCTGCAGGCGCAGTGGAACCCTAGCCACCATTCAATGACGCGGCGACAGTATCACAGACGCGACGGGAGGGATGCAGCCGGGGTTTCACCAACGGCTGGCACGGGCTACAATAGAGGTTTCAGAACCAGGGTAAGGAGCTCGCTGTGAGAGAAGGAATTCACCCGAAATACCACGACGTCGATGCCCGCTGCGCGTGCGGCGCGACGTGGAAGACGCGCTCGACCAAGAAAGAGCTGCACCTCGAAATCTGCGCGAACTGCCATCCGTTCTTCACCGGCAAGCAGAAGCTGATCGATACCGAGGGCCGCGTCGAGCGCTTCACGAAGAAGTTCGGTGCGCAGACCGCCGAAAGCCGCAAGAAGGCCGCTGCGGCCAAGAGCGCCAAGAGCGCGAAGAAGCCGGCGGGCGCGGCCCGCTAGCCGCGATTGGGTGGAGTGCAGACGTAAGCCAGCGTCTGCACTCCACCGCCACATTTCCTCAGGATCTACAACGCCCCGCCGCCAGCCCACGCGAAGACTACGTTGTTGTCGATTTGCGGGCGCGGAGCGTATCCATGCGCCGCGAAGAACGCGCGGACCTCGGCGACGCTCGTCCCCATCGATCGCAGCTGCGCTTCGATCAACTCCACGATCACAACCGGATGAAACTGGTCGAGCGTGCGCCCCGCACCTCGTAGGACGAGCATCTCCGCCCCTTCGACGTCGATCTTGATCACGTCCACGCGGTGCACACCCTCGTCCCCGACGATCGCGTCGAGCGGACGCGCCCTCGCGAGAATGCGACGATCCACTGGCTGTCGCAGCGCTTCTGGTTCGATCCACGCTGGTCGGAAGCGTCGACGGCTGTTGCCGACATCGACTTCGTGCGCGGCACGACGGCGCCGCGCTCTGCGAAGACATGGCGCTCTGCTTTTGGGCCGGCAAGTCCAGCGAAGTGGACTTGTTCAACACCCACGAGCGGCTGCGGCGCGAGCCGAGACGCGTCGATCCGCGGATCCGCCGTCTGAACGACCGCGAGTTCGGCGTCGCCCAGGTCCAGGACGACGACCGGAACCTCGGTCCGCAGTTCACGGAAGCCTTGCGGCGCAACTACCGCGTCGACCACGAGAGCCAGTGGGGAGTGTTCTGGGTGCCGAAGTGAATTTGGTCCGCCTAAAGGCGGACACTACCCGTTGATGTAGTGCAGACCTTTAGGTCTGCCAAAGGTTGAAGGCTGCCAAGGGCAGGCCTAAAGGCCTGCACTACATCTGGGTTACGGCAACAGCGGCCGCGAGTCGACGGCGGACAGCTTGCGCTCGATGCGCGCGAGTCGCTGACGTGCGGCGACCCTCAACGACTCTCGAGGCTGCCGGCCCGAGACGTCCAGATTCCGCTCCGCGAACAGCCTGGCGGACTCGAGATCGCGGCGGCGATGCTCGTGGTGAATCGCGAGCGCTTCCATCGCCTCGCGCTCGACCGCTGACGGACAGCCGGACTCGATGAGCGCCGTCCAGCACCGCGCCGCCTCGTCGAACCGCCGCGCACGGCGGTACGCCAGCGCCAGGGCGCGCAAGGCGTCGGTCGTCAGAAACGACGCGCGCCGGCTCCGCGACGTCGCAGCCAGGGTGACGGCACGCTCGAAGGCCTCTACGGCACGTCCATCGGCCCGTGCGCGCGCGTAGAGGTGGCCGAGCGCGAGCGCTTCGCGCGCGTTCTCCGCATAGTCCGGCCCGCCGCGAACGATTTCGAGCAGCCGCGCCGTCAGGCCGGCGAGCGACACGAGGTCGAGCCGGTTGTGTTCGAACACCTCGACGAGGGGACGCGCATCGCCGGATCGCACGAACTGGAAGTAGCGCGCGGGAATTTCGTAGCCCGACACGTCGCCGTCGCGCCACGCGCCGAGCACCTGCTGCTCGAGCACGACGAGCGAGCAGTCGTCTTCTTTCCAGAACCGCCTCGCCGGATGCAGCACGTCGATGTGCGGCCGCTGTGACGGCGTCCAGTCGATCCGGTGAAACAGATAGCGGGTCTCGAGCAGCGGCGCGTCGAACGACTTGCCGTTGAAGCTGACGATCGCGCCGGCACGTCCAAGATCCTCGGCGACGGCGGCGAGCATCGCCCGCTCGTCCGAGTAGCGCGCAAGCAGGTACTGCCTCGTCGTCAACGACCCGTCGTCCTCGAACCACGCGCAGCCCACGAGAAATGCTTGCGTCCCTGCGCCGCCGCTCAGTCCCGTCGTCTCGAGATCGAAGAACACGAACGGCGGACGTGCGGCGTCGGTGCCGCACACGAGCGGAGCGTCGGACGCCGACGCGTTCAGCCGACCGGCGAGATCGCCGACGGTGTCGCGGCCGTACTTCTTCGATGCCGGCAACCGCCGCTCGACGATGAAACAGTGGCCATACCAGCGGCCGTCGAGCAGCGTCTCGAGATCGCCGGCGGTCGCGTCCACAGCAGGCGCCGCGCGCTCCACGACGTCGGCGCGGTTTGGTTTGATGATGCCGCGCAGTCGATCGGCGAGCGAGCTCATGCGGTCTTCGCCGCCTCGAGAGCCGTGGCCTGAACGGAGTCGAAGGCCGGGGCCAGCAGCAAATCAAGGATTCTCAGCGCAGCGATCTTCGCGAGCGGACCCGTATTCCCGATCGGCCCGACACACCCGGGACAGCCGCTCTCGCACGGACATTCGGCAATTAGCTTCCGCGTGGCGTCGAGCAGCTCGTGGTGCATGCGGAAGAGCGGCGCGCTGAAGCCAATCCCGCCAGGATAGTTGTCGTAGACGAAGATTCTCGCCTTGGTGACGCTCGGCGCGGGGTTCTCGCTCGTGTCGTCGCTGTCGATCGAGATGCCGATGTCATGCCGATCGCACATCAGCAGCAACTGCGCCACTTGCCGCATCGCGTACGACAGGCCGACGACGCCGTCGCGCCGATCGTCGGCGGCGTACGGCAACAGCCCCATGACCGTCTCGGGGATCGTCAGGCAGTACGACGTCGTGTGCATCTGCTGCTCGGGCAGGTCGAGCTCGCCGGACCCGACGTTCTCGTTCGTATAGAACTTGATCTTCTTGAACCCGACGACGCGCGACACGACGTGCACCTCTCCATGCGACGCGACACCCTCCTGCGCGAACGTATCCAGGCTGGTGACGCGCGTGTAGGTAATCGCGTCGGTGTAGTAATCGCAGGACACTTCGCGGACGTAGGCCTTGCGGCCTTCGAAGTCGAACCGTTCAACCTGGAACAGCTGGCCCTCGACGATGTAGATGGCTTTGGGATGAAGCGTCGCCGGCCCGCTCGTGAAGTCGGTTTCGCCAATCACCCGGCTGTCGTGCGTCGTGTCGACGACGACGAAGTTGTCCGATGACACTGAACGAAGGCTGACTGCGTCGGCCGGATACGATTCGTTCGTCCACATCCACCGGGCGTTTTCGTCGCCCGCGTCGCCGGACAAATGCACGAGCCCCTGCTCCGCCAGCAGCGACAGAATCTCCTGCACGTCGTGTCTGCCAAACGACTCGGCCGCCGTGAACGGCAGCTCGAACGCGGCACATTTGATGTGATCGACGAGGATGTGCAGGTTGTCGGGATCGATGAGCGCGCGCTCTGGCGAGGCGTCAAAAAAATAGGACGGGTTGCGAACGACGAACTGGTCGAGCGGCGCGCTGCTGGCCACCATCACCGCTGCCGACCGGCCCGCACGCCGTCCGGCGCGGCCGGCACGCTGCCACGTCGCGGCGATGGTTCCTGGATAGCCGGCCATGACGCTGACGTCGAGCGCGCCGATGTCGATGCCGAGTTCGAGCGCGTTGGTCGAGACCACCGCCCGAACCGCGCCCTCGCGCAGCCCTTTCTCGATCTCGCGACGCCGCAACGGCAGGTAGCCTCCGCGGTAGCCGCGGATTCGTTCAGGGCCGCCGGGAACGTCTTCGAAGTCGTCCTTCAAATACGTCGTGAGAATCTCCGTCGTCAGGCGGCTTTGGGCGAACACGATCAGCTGCAGGTTGCGTTTCAGGAACTCCGACGCAATGCGCCGCGTCTCGCCGAGATACGACCGCCTGATGCCCAACTGCTTGTTGACGATCGGCGGGTTCACGAACACGAAGAATTTCTCGCCCCGGGGCGCGCCGCTCTTCTCGACCAGCTCGAACGGCTGCTCGGTGAGCCGTTCCGCGAGCTCGCGCGGGTTCGCAATCGTCGCAGACGAGCAGACGAACGCCGGATTCGATCCGTAATGGCGGCAGATGCGCTGCAGCCGGCGGAGAACGTTGCACAGATGGCTGCCGAACACGCCGCGATACGCATGCAGCTCGTCGATGACGACGAATTTCAGGTTCTCGAACAGCTTCGCCCACCGCGGATGGTGCGGCAGGATGCCGGAGTGGACCATGTCCGGGTTGCTGAGAACGATGTGCGCACGCGAACGGATGGTCCGGCGCGCGTCCTGCGGTGTGTCGCCGTCGTAGGTGAACACGCCAATCGGTTCCCCGCTGGCCGCGTCGATCGTTTCGCAGAGGCTCTGGAGCTCCGCCAGCTGATCCTGCGCGAGTGCCTTGGTCGGAAACAGATACAGGGCGCGACTCGCAGGGTCTTGCAGAATGGCGTTCAGGACCGGCGCGTTGTAGCACAGCGTCTTTCCCGACGCGGTCGGCGTGATGATGACGACGTTGCGCCGGCCGAGCGCGTGCTCGATGGCATCTGCCTGGTGCGTGTAGAGTTCGCTGACGCCCCGGGAGCCGAGCGCGCCAACCAGCCGGGCATCGAGCGCGCCGGGGAAAGGCGCGTACTGCGCGGCGACCGCTGGCAGCCGGCGAACCGCCGTCACATGGCTGTCCGGCGTATCTGCGCGATCCACGGGAAGGCCGGGAGCCAACCGATCGAGTGCCTGTTCGAGTGCGGCGGCGCGCTGAAGCCCTACGGCCATGGCGCGCATCGTACCAGCCAAGCCAGAGGCGATCAAGATGCGAAAGTCGGATCAAGAGGTGCTTCCGCGGCAACTCGGTCTCTGGAGCGCGATCGCCGTCGTCGTCGGCATCACCATCGGGTCTGGATTCAGGGCACCTGCCGGAATCGCGCGGCTCGTGCCGAATCCGCTTGCGATCCTCGGGCTCTGGGCCCTCGGCGGCGTCCTTTCTTTATGCGGAGCGCTGTCGTTC
>Ga0068871_100001051_pt1 | contig 18505 bp, 17 predicted proteins | sample KBSMisM72_FD_72750 | JGI IMG/M metagenome (GOLD analysis project Ga0068871, IMG submission 72750) | Miscanthus rhizosphere microbial communities from Kellogg Biological Station, Michigan, USA - KBS Miscanthus M7-2 | ecosystem: Host-associated > Plants > Roots > Rhizosphere > Soil ...
CTGCTGTCGCACACTTCGACTCAGATGGAAAGATAACGCTCTGGAGTTCCACACAGACTCCGCACTACGTTCATCGTGCCCTCGCGAAAGTTCTCGGGCTACCGGCGAGTCACATTCGCGTGATTGCAACGCCGAATGGCGGTGGCTTTGGTGGTAAGAGCGATCCGTTCAACCACGAAGTCGTGGTTTGCAAGCTCTCGATGATGACCGGGCGTCCGGTGAAAGTGACGCTGACGCGCGAGGAAGTTTTTTATTGTCATCGAGGCCGGCATCCGGTGTTGATGAAAGTCAAAACCGGCGTGAAGAACGACGGCGCGATCACGGCCATGCATTTTCAAAACTATCTCGATGGCGGGGCCTACGGAAGTTACGGTGTCGCGAGCACGTTCTACACGGGCGCGTTGCAGACGGTTACTTATGACGTGCCGCGTTATAAGTTTCAAGGCGTGCGCACGTTTACCAATAAACCGCCGTGTGGTCCAAAACGCGGTCACGGCACGCCACAGCCGCGTTACGCGCTCGAAGTCCAGCTCGACAAAATCGCCGAGCAACTCCAACTCGATCCGGTCGAGATTCGCCGCAAACATCTCGTCGCCCCTAACACAGTAACTGCCAACTACCTGCGCATCGGCAGCATGGGTTTGGGCGCCTGTATCGACAAAGTGGCAGATGGTTCTCGTTGGAGCGAACGCTTTTCGTGGGATCCTCAGCAACGCAAGCTGCCGTACGGCAAAGGCATCGGCATCGCGTGTAGCTCGTATATCTGTGGCGCCGGACTGCCAATCTACTGGAACAACATGCCGCAGTCGGGCGTGCAGCTTCGTCTCGATAGACAGGGTGGCGTCTGCGTGATGTGCGGCTCGACTGACATCGGACAAGGATCGGATTCGATTCTGGCTTACATTGTCGCGGAAGTTTTGGGAATCGATCCTTTTGACATTCGAGTTGTTACGGCTGACACGGATTTGACGCCGGTGGACCTCGGGAGTTATTCGAGTCGTGTAACCTTGATGACTGGTAACGCAGCGATTCAGGCGGCTGAGCGAGCACGCGAACTGCTTGTGATGGCCGTTGCCGAGAAGCTTGGTGTTCCAATCGAGAATCTTTCACTCGCGGAGCGCCGCGTGTTTGATGTCGAGAATCCAGACGTTGGCGTTTCGTTTGCGGAAGCGATCGTGCTCGCGGAATCGAAGTTTGGGACGATCGGAACTGTTGGGTCTTACTCGCCGCCGCGTTCGCCCGGCAAGTTCAAAGGATCGGGAGTTGGCCCATCGCCGGCCTACAGTTATTCCGCTGCTGTGGCGGAAGTCGACGTTGATCCCGACACAGGTATTGTGGTGGTCGAGCGTGTCTGGATCGCGCACGACATTGGGCGCTCGATCAATCCGATGCTCGTGATGGGTCAGGTCGAGGGCAGTGTGTACATGGGTCTCGGCGAGATCCTGATGGAAGAGATGGTCTATCGCGACAATCGCAACGTCGTGCACAAGTTTCCATCGATGCTCGAGTACAAGAGTCCGACCACGATGGAGATGTGCGACGTGAAGACATACCTCATCGAAGATCCGGATCCGAATGGGCCATACGGTGCGAAGGAAGTCGGACAGGGACCGTTGCTGCCCGTGCCGCCGGCAGTCGCAAATGCTGTCTACAACGCAGTCGGCGTACGCATCGACGAAGTACCAATCACACCGGAGAAAGTCCTGCGCGCCTTGAAAGACAAAGCCCGCGGACGCGACGGCCGCTACGGTCCCGATTCGGTCCCACCCGTCTCCTGGCCCGAGCCGTTGAAAGTGTTAACGCCCGCAGAGGGTGGGGACGGCAGCGAGATGCCGAGAGTTGCTGTGCATTCTTAGATACGTATTGGAAAGAGGAGATAGGCTATGCATAAGAAGTCAGAAATCCCGCCCACGGCAGTGGGCGGATTCGTTCAAGTCCTTTCTTTATCAAAGTCTTCTGATGAACATTGAATCCCGCCAACGGAAGTTGGCGGATTGTTCAAGTCCTTACTGAGGTCGGACTTGAAGTATCCGCCCACTACCGTGGGGCGGGATTACAACCGATTTTAGGAGTGCGTTTATAGAAAGGACTTGAACGAATCCGCCCACTGCCGTGGGCGGGATTTAGATTCTTTGTGCGAAGCATGGGAGCTTAGGACTCTAGGTTATGGATGAAATTCGCGAGAATGACGTTGTCGCTTTACTGGTCGATCGCCCCGGTGAAGGATTGCGTAGGGGAGACATCGGTACGGTGGTACACGTCTTCAATGGTACAGCAAATCATCCTGGTGGATTCGTAGTCGAATTTATTTACGAATCAGGAACTACTCAAGCCCTGGCTGATATCGTTGATCCTTCGCACATACTTAAACTGCATTTTAGGCCTGTTCGCCAAGCAGCATAAAACTAGCTCGCCATGATGCGATTGCCGAAATTCGAGTATCACGTTCCGCAGAACATCGCGGAAGCAGTGAGGATTATGGGCGATGCCGGGCCTGCGGGGCAGTTCGTTGCCGGCGGTACGGATCTGTATCCGAATATGAAGCGCCGGCAGCAGATGCCGAAGACTGTGATCTCAGTGATGCGCCTTGCTGAGCTCAATCAGATCGCGGGGGATGGACAGAGTGGGTTGCGTATTGGTGCCTCCGTGACTCTCACCGACATCTGTGACAATCCGATTATCAATCGCGACTATCCTGTAATTGCCAAAGCCGCTCGCACCATCTCGACTCCGATACTGCGAAACATGGGAACCATCGGCGGCAACCTGCTGCTCGACACTCGCTGCAACTACTACGATCAGAATTACGAGTGGCGAAAAGGCATTAACTTCTGTCTCAAGAAAGACGGCGACGTTTGCTGGGTCGCACCCGGAAGCTCGAAGTGCTGGGCGGTTCAGTCCTCGGATCTCGTTCCAGTGATGGTCGCGATCGGCGCGAAGTTGCGTTTCGCTTCAACGCTGGGTGAGCGAGTGATCGACGCTGCAGGCCTCTACAACGACGACGGTATCGATTACCTCCGCAAGCGTCCGGACGAACTCCTCGTTGACATTCAACTGCCACCAACCAACGGCTGGCGTGCTTCATATCAAAAGCTACGTCGCCGCGGTGCTTTCGACTTTCCAGTCCTTGGCGTGGCCTCATGGATCTCAACTGAAAGCGACGCCGTGACGGACGCTCGCATCGTACTCGGCGGCATCGCACCTTCTCCAGTCGAGATCAAAGAAGCAGCAACGGCATTGATCGGTAAGCCATTAACAGACGAGCCAATCCAGGCCGCGGCCGAAGCTGCATACGTTAAAGCACGGCCACTCGACAACACTGACTTCGTCTACCAGTGGCGCAAGCAAATGGCGCGTCAGTACACATTGCGCGCACTGCGCGACCTCTTGTGAGATCCTGTTCAGCAATCCTCCTCGCCGCTGGGCGCTCCAGCCGCATGGGCGCGTTCAAGCCACTTCTTCCCTTCGGAAACAAAACCGTCATCGAATGCTCCATCGACTCACTCCGCGACGCGGGCGTCGAAACAATCGTCGTGGTGCTCGGCCATCGTGCAGATGACTTGCGCGCCAAACTGACCGGAGTCAGATTCGCCATCAATCCCGATCCCGACAGCGAGATGGGCGCCTCGATAGCTGCGGGTGTACGCGAACTTCCTGACGAGACGCAGGCAACCTTGATTGCCCTCGCCGACCATCCGGCCGTACCCGCTGCCGTCGTGTCAACCATCATCGACGAATGGACGCGAGGCGCTCGCATCGTTATCCCGACCTGGCAAAATCGTGGCGGTCACCCAGTGCTTGTCGACCTCAGCCTCAAACCTGAACTGTTGAACCTGCCGGAAAGCGGAGGTCTGAGAGCGCTGTTCGACTCACATCGGCAGGCAGTCCGGCGTCTGCCGGTAAACTCGCCGTTCATTGCTCGCGACATGGATACGTGGGATGATTACACGACCCTACATTTGGAGGCCACGGGCAAACCGGCGCCCGAACCCCCGCGCAGCTAGACCAACGTAACTCTGGAAGCCCTCATCTAACGCACTAAGTCGAACGTAAACAGGAACGTTCGGCGAAGGAGAGAGATGGTTCGCAGCCACAAAAAAGCACAAAAGACACAGAACGGCAAAAGAGTTCTGGCCGGGTTGATGACCTTGCTGACAAGTTTCGTAGCGTTGGCGCAGAACCCGGTCAACCAAAAGGTGGACTTCTCACTGCGCTCTATCGACGGACAGACTGTTACTACTGAAAGTCTTCGCGGTGAAATTGTGGTGCTGGCGTTTGGCGCATCGTGGTTGCCGTTGTCCAAAACACAGCTTCAGGGAGTCAGAAAACTGGCCGATGATTATAGCAATCGCGGCGTGGTGGTTTACTGGGTAAGCACCGAGTCAGATGATCCGAAGTCGAAGAATTTTGCCAGTGACGAACAACTACGCGGATTCTCCCAGAAGTACGGTCTGAAAGTGACTGTGCTGCGAGATCACGACGGAGTAGTTTCCAAAAAGTTTGGTGTAGACCAACTGCCGTCGATCGTGATTCTCGATAAAGAAGGGAATATGTCTGGTGGACCAATCGGTGGTCTCGATCCCAGCGGGAATCTCGCCGGACAACTTGCTTCGAGGCTCGATAAGCTCCTCTAAACCTGAGCCACAGATTTACGCGGATGAATGCAGATCTGATAACCTCTCCTCACAATGGCTTTCACTCTTATCAATCCCGATTCTCTCGGCACGCCGAGTGGTTACTCGCATGGCGTCGTTGCTGATGTCCACGGTAAACTGCTCTTCATCGCCGGACAAATCGCGTGGGACGAAAAGCAGAAGGTAATTAGCGCCGACTTCGCCGAACAATTCGATCGGGCGCTCGCAAACGTCGTCACAGTTTTGAGTGCTGCTGGTGGAAAACCGGAGCACGTCGTGAGACTCGTCATCTACGTCACTGACAAAATCGAATACCGCGAACGTACGAGAGAAGTTGGCGAGCGTTACCGGAAGCATCTCGGTAAGCACTTCCCCGCGATGGTGCTGGTCCAGGTCGCAGGTTTACTGGACGATGCTGCAAAGGTTGAAATCGAAGGCATGGCGGTACTTCCGGCATGAATCAACCAACAACTTTTCTTTACGAACAGGATGAACAAGGTATCGCGACGATCACATTGAACCGCCCTGAGCGGCTCAATGCGTTGACTTTTGAGGTCTATCGCGAGCTTACGGATCTGTTCGCTGCGTTGCGCGATGTGCCCCAGGTAAGGGTTGTGATAATCACGGGGGCCGGCCGAGCGTTCTGTTCCGGTGGCGACGTTCACGACATCATCGGCGAATTGTTTAGCAGGAACATGGAAGGGCTCCTTGAGTTTACGCGCCTGACGTGTGAGCTCATTCAAAATATTCGCGCGCTGCCGAAACCCGTGATTGCGAGTTTGAATGGCACTACCGCGGGCGCCGGCGCCTGCATTGCTCTTGCTTCCGATATTCGTTTCGCGAGTGAAAGTGCAAAGATAGCTTTCCTATTTGTTAAGGTGGGCCTTGCGGGGACCGATATGGCAGCGTCGTATCTGTTGCCGCGAGTAGTTGGACTTTCAAAAGCCACGGAGATGCTCTTCACGGGAGATTTCGTCAGCGCCACTGAAGCCGAACGCATTGGTTTGTACAATCGCGTCGTGCCCGCTGGTGAACTGGCGGCAGCCACCCGAGGGTTTGCGGAAAAGTTGGCTCGCGGACCGGCGTTTGCCCTCGGTAAGACAAAAGAGATGCTCAATCGCGAACTCGATATGGATTTGCAAACTGCACTCGAGAGCGAAGCACAGGCACAAGCCATCTGCATGCAGCACCCTGATTATCGTGAAGCTTATGAAGCATTCGTAGCGAAGCGCGAAGCAAAGTTTAAATGATGGATCGACTGATTACAGAACTTCCCTTCTTCACTCCCGAACACCACGATCTCGTGCAGACTGTGACCCAGTTTGTGACCCGGGAGATCGAGCCGCGTGCGTCAGACGAAGAAGATGTTGAAGGCCTGGCTCGAGAGTTCGTCCAACTTTTAGCGCAGGCCGGAATCCTGAACTACGCGATTGCCGAGTCGAAGCTCGACGTTCGCTCCGTTTGTTTGATTCGCGAAGCGCTCGCGTATTCTTCGTCACTCGCTGATCTCGCTTTCGTCATGCAGGGCCTTGGCACCTACGCGATTGCGTGCGCCGCACCCGATCACGTCCGCGACTTCTGGCTCACTCGTGCTGCAAATGGAAAGGCAATCGCCGCTTTCGCACTCACGGAGCCAAACGCCGGTTCAGATGTGTCGGCGATTCAAACCACCGCACGGCGTGACGACGAAACGTATGTAATAGATGGCCGCAAGCGTTTCATTTCCAACGCCGGCATCGCAGACTTCTACACCGTGTTCGCGAAAACAGGAACACGCGAAGACGGACGTCCCGTGCTTTCCGCTTTTGTGGTCAGTTCAAAGATGCAGGGATTTCGTGTCGTCGAACGCACGTCGATGATAGCGCCGCATCCGATCGGAGAAATTGCATTCGATGCGTGCCGCGTGCCTGCGGAAGACATGGTGGGGAATGAAGGTGACGGTTTCAAACTCGCAATGGAAACCCTCGACACGTTTCGCGCCAGCGTCGGAGCAGCAGCCTGCGGCATGGCTCGTCGCGCACTCGATCACGCCGTCCGCTATGCACAGGCGCGCAAACAATTCGGACGTCTACTCGCGGAGCACCAACTGGTCCAGGCTAAACTCGCCGACATGATCACTGAGCTCGACGCGGCACGACTCCTCGTCTATCGCGCCGCCTTTGCGCGCGACACCTCCACCGGCCGAGTGACTCGCGAAGCCAGTGAAGCGAAGCTATTTGCCACGGAAGCCGCGGGAAGAATCATCGACAGCGCGGTCCAAATTCACGGCGGCGCCGGCCTCGTCAGCGGCACAGTTGTCGAGCGCCTCTACCGCGACGTCCGCGCCCTCCGCATCTACGAAGGCACCTCCGAAATCCAAAAGCTCGTCATCGCCGGTCAACTGCTGAAAGAATAACGATGAAACCGCTTTCGCCAGACACAACTGTGGATGCTCAGCGCAAACATTACGAATTGATGCAGCGGTTATCCCCTGAGCAAAAACTCTCGATGGCGTTTGCACTCACTGACGCTACTCGCCAGCTCGTTCTGGCAGATCTAAAGCACCGGTATCCTGACGCAGACGCTGAAGAACTCAGACGCAGATTCATCGCCCGTGTCCTGCCTCGCCAAGACGTGATTCGCGCCTACGGCTTCGATCCCAAAGCGGAGGGTTATTGAGCTCTAATGGATCTGCCGCTTTCCGTGTTGTCGCAAATGACAACCACTCTCGAACAACAAAGGATTACATATGCCCTGGTGGGCTCCTTTGCCAGTTCGTTACACGGCATGTATCGGTCCACCGCCGACATTGATATCCTCACAGATATTAAGACTGAAGAAGTTAGTCGGCTTTTTGAGGCTTTACGAGATAGTTTTTACGTGGATGAGCACACAATGCGCGACGCCGTTGCTCAATCACGTTCGTTCAATGCCATCCATTTCGATTCAGTCTTTAAGGTGGATATCTTCGTTGCCGGCTCCGACGAATTTGCTATTGAACAACTCAATCGCAGGGTTTTAAGAAGACTGTCTCCTGACATAGAGGAAACAGTCTATGTCGCAACTGCTGAAGATACGATTCTGGCGAAACTTCAGTGGTACCGGGCGGGACACGAAACTTCGGTCACGCAATGGAACGATATATTGGGCGTTTTAGCGACCTCCCGCAACAGTTTGGATGTGGAGTATTTGAACCATTGGGCCGGGCGGTTGAGCGTGACTGATCTGCTGCAAAGAGCTTTCACGGAAGTGAAAGAAGACTAGTCTACGATGAAGATCAACATCATCGGTGGTGGGCCGGCGGGGTTGTATTTCGCGATACTGATGAAGAAGGCCAACGGCGCGCATCAGATCACGATCTACGAACGTAATGGGCCGGATGATACGTTTGGGTGGGGGGTTGTTTTCTCCGGGAAGACGCTTGCTAATTTGCGAGCGGCGGATGAGGTTTCACATGCGGAGATAACGAGAGAGTTTGAAGCGTGGGACAATGTCGATGTTGTTCATCGCGATGGCAAGGTTTCGATTCACGGCAATAGCTTTTCGGGAATTGCGCGGCTTCAGTTGCTCAAGATTCTTCAGCGGCGGGCCGAAGAACTCGGTGTCGACGTCGAGTTTCACAGCGAGATTCACGATGTTGAAGCACTGCGGCAGGACTGCGATCTTTTGCTCGCCGCCGATGGCGTGAATAGCACGGTCAGATTGCGTTATGCGGAGCGACTTCAGCCGGAACTCGATGTTCGTGCTAATCGCTACATCTGGTACGGCACGGGCCAACTCTTCCACGGATTAACCCTCACGTTTCGCGAGAATAACGCCGGCGTTTTTGCGGCACACTCTTACAAATTCAATCGCACGACCAGCACGTTTATCGTCGAATGCGATCCGCTGACATGGGAAAACGCGGGTTTTGAAACGATGAACGCGGTTCAAACACTGGACTACCTTGGCGAGGTTTTTACACAGGACCTGAACGGTCACAAACTGCTCTCGAACAATTCGAAGTGGATCAACTTTCTTCTGGTTAAGAACCGGAACTGGTTTTACGAAAACGTGGTCCTCATCGGTGACGCGCTTCACACCGCGCACTTCTCGATCGGTTCAGGGACGAAGCTGGCCATGGAAGACGCGATCGCGCTCGCCGACTCATTCCAGCAAACAAGCAACGTTTCAGAAGCATTGGCCCACTTCGCAGAAACACGCCGACCAGTGATCGAAGATTACCAGTCAGCAGCATTTGAAAGCATGCGCTGGTTCGAGAACGCTGCTTCGTACATGCACCTGAGTCCGATGGAACTAGCGTACCTCCTGATGACGCGCAGTGGACGTGTGACTTACCACGATCTAAAACGTCGTTCCCCCGAGTTCATCAATCAATACGAGTCAGCCACAGATCTACACGGATGACCATGGCGGTGGCTCCAGACGCCGTCGTCCCTCATCAACCTTTGCAATCCCAGGCGCATCAAGATCGATCCGATCCCATAACTTGCACGTTACCGGCCGGTGCGCCTGGTCCAGCGCTTCACAGTAGTTCGTGTACGTACAACGTCGCACCTCATCGCCACGACCAAGTCTCACCTTGAGAAACCAATCCGGATCGGCAAGCGCCTGACGAGCCATGCCAACAATATCCGCCTGACCCAATCGCAGAATCTCTTCGGCGTGATCGAACGTCGAGATTCCTCCAGTGGCAACAATCGGCTGCGTAAATCCAGCGTCATTAACTGCCTTCTTGATTGCCGCGACGAGCGGGACACTTCGTCCAAATGGCCCGGTAGCATCGGAAAGCACCGTCGGCATGCACTCGTATCCACTCTGGCCCGTGTATGGATAGACAGCCTGGCCCACCTTCGGTTCCTGCGCGTCTTCAAACTTCCCGCCCTTCGATAACGACAGGAAATCAAACCCAGCCGCCGCAAACTCCTTCGCGTAGCACATCGCATCCTCGACTCGACTGCCGCCCGAAATAGCTTCATCAGCAAGAAAACGCACACCAACGACGTAATCGTCTCCAACACGCTTTCGCACCTCACGATAAACTTCGAGCGGCAGACGCACGCGATTCGCGCGCGATCCACCATACCCATCCGCGCGATCGTTCTGCGCGCTCAAAAACCCCGCCATCGTGTAAGCGTGCGCGTAGTGAAGCTCAACTCCATCAAAGCCGGCCTCGCGTGCTCGCACGGCGGCCGCAGCAAAGATGCCCGGCAACTCGTTCGGCAGTTCGCGAATGTGTTGCAAGTGAGTATCGGTAACCCGCTCACGATATCCGAAACGAAGCGCTTCCAGTTCACGTGGCCGAAGCACGAATTCAACGATCTCGTCCTCAGCATTCTGCAGATACTCGCGTATCTCTATCTCCGATTCGGTAAGCCAATCCGTATGCTCGGTAGTTTCCGCCAATGCGCGACGATGATGATCGTCTACTACCAGAAAACGTTGAAAATATTTTGACTTCTCCGGTCGTCGCTTGACCGCGAGGAAATCGATGATCTGAATAAACAGCAACGTCTGCCCGCCACTCGCTTCACGCACGACATCGACGAGCTTGCGCAAACCGGGAATAAATCGATCGTCGCCAATCCGAAGTAAAGGCCCGCTCGGTATGTCGCGCACGCCTGTGGCTTCGACCACAAGCACTCCGGGCCGTCCTTCCGCAAAACGCTGGTACCAGTCGAGGTTTTCCTGCGTAACAAAGCCGTCTTCAGTCGCGCGCCAGGGCACCATCGCCGGAACCCACGTGCGGCTGCGAGCTTCAAGGTTGCCGATGGCGACAGGGCTAAACAGTCGAGAGCTGGCAGCCTCATCTGCGGTGGGCCACTGCGTTTCGAGTATCGGATGTTTGATTGGATTCTTAAATTTCCACATCTGTTTATCCACAGATTACACGGATTACACGGATTAGCCGAATCTGGTACATTAACTGCAGCAGGAGGTCGATGCTTGTCTGACGATTTATTAAAGTGGCGTAGTGAGTTTCCCATTCTCGAAAAGACCGTTTACTTGATCTCGCACAGTTTGGGAGCGATGCCCCGAGCTACATATGAGCGGCTACAGGAGTACGCGGACATCTGGGCGAGTCGCGGCGTGCGTGCGTGGGCAGAAGGTTGGTGGGACATGCCCGTCACCGTGGGCGACGAAGTGGCGCGCATCATCGGCGCCGATCCGGGCACGGTCGTAATGCATCAGAACGTCTCCATCTGCCAGTCGCTTGTTCTTTCTTGTCTGAAACCGACGCCACAACGTAACAAGATCGTCTATTCAGAGCTCAACTTTCCATCGGTGATGTACGTCTACGAGGCTCACGCGCGCGACGGTAGTCTCAAAATTGACGTCGTTAAAACCGACGACGGCATGACTGTTCCACTCGAACGGCTGCTCGCCGCGATCGACGAGACGACTCTGCTCGTTCCCTTTTCTCACGTGCTTTTCAAAAGCGCGTTCCTCCAGAACGCCAGGGCCATCATCGACAGAGCACACGAAGTCGGCGCGATGGTCGTGCTCGACACGTACCAATCGGCCGGGACAGTCCCTTTCAGCGTTAAAGAACTAAATGCTGATTTCGCGACGGGTGGATCAGTGAAATGGCTTTGCGGTGGACCAGGCGCGGGTTATCTGTACGTCAGGCCGGATCTGCAAACCAAGCTCGAGCCCAAAACCACCGGTTGGATGGCCCATGAAGCGCCATTTGCTTTTGACACGTCGCTCAATTACGCGTCGAACATCACGCGGTTCCTGCACGGGTCGCCTGCTATTCCCGCGCTCTACGCAGCTCAATCGGGCTATCGAATCATCAACGAAATCGGTGTCGAGAGGATTCGCGAAAAGAGCATGCGTCAAACGCAGTATCTGATTAATCTGGCAGAAGAGGCGGGATTCAAAGTTACAAGTCCAAAGGATGTTAGTCAGCGCGGAGGGACAATCACGATTGCTCACGAGCACGCAGGAGCGATGACAAAGGAACTCATTCGCCGCGAGTTTATTGTCGACTACCGGCCTGGCGCCGGCATTCGCATCTCACCACACTTCTACACGACCGACGAAGAGCTCCAGCTAGTTGTCAAAGAGATGAAGAAGATCGGCGAGACCGAGAGTTATCGCGAACACGAAGCAGCGGGGGCAGCGTTCTAAATGCCCAACAACTACGGCGACAATCCGCCTCTTTCTTACAACAAGTATCTCCGTGTTCAGGATCTAATCAATCTTCAGGATTGTCTTTCGTCGCCCGCTCATCACGACGAACTCCTGTTCATAACGGTCCACCAGGCGTACGAACTTTGGTTCAAACAGATTCTGCACGAGCTCGACGCGGCCGTACAGTTACTCGAAGATGATCGCGTACCGGCAGCCACGCGTGCAGTGAAACGCGTCGTCGAAATTGAAAAGTTGCTTGTGAACCAGATTCACATTCTCGAAAGCATGACGCCGATCAGCTTTCTCGCGTTTCGCGATCAACTCAATCCCGCCAGCGGTTTTCAGTCGATGCAGTTTCGAGAGATTGAATTCTCCTCGGGCTTGAAAGACAAGAGTATTCTGCGCGAATTCGAGAATGATTCGTTTGCTCACGAGCGTTTGCAGGCACGCATGGCCCAGCCGTCACTGGCAGAATGTTTTTACAGTGTGCTGGAGCGTCGCGGCCTGCGTGTTGAGACTTACGAGGAACGCACGCGAGCCGTGCTCGAAGTCTTGACTCACTTCGAAGATCGGTACGAACAGTTTCAACTCGCCGAAGCCCTGCTCGAACACGACGAATACTTCGCGCTCTGGCGCTCGCATCACATCAAGATGGTCGAGCGCATGGTCGGCGCAAAGCGCGGTACGGGTGGATCGGAAGGTATCGGTTATCTTAAAACCACTCTCGACAAAAAATTCTTTCCTGAAGTTTGGGAAGCACGCACCTATCTCGACGTCGGTCACGGTGAAGGCGGTTGTCCGTTTGCACACTGAGGAACGTAAATGGAGAAAGACAGACGATCGGCGCCGCGTGTGAGAGTCAAATTGCCAGCTCGCTGGGAAGGTGTGCTCTCGCGCGAAAACGCGACTGTTACCGATCTCAGCCGCAACGGCTGCTTCGTGCTTACCGGGGGCAACGTCGAGATGAAAGAACTCGTCTCGCTGGAGATTCAGCTCACGGATGATCAAAAGGTCCACTTCTGGGCTGAAGTTGTCAACCAGGCAGCTGAGATAGGCTTCGCGTTGAAGTTCAATTCGAGCAGCCCGGAAGACGAAGCTGCATTGACGAAGTTTTTGGAAGCCATCTTCCGATCGCAAAACCAGAAGACAAGTTAGACAGGATTACAGGATGAACAGGATTAACATGTAAATCCTGTTAATCCTGTAATCCTGTCAAAAAATATCGTGAGCAATCACTTCCCTGAACGTTTCAACATGGCCGACTACTTCCTCTACCACAACCTGGAGGAAGGTCGGGAGAACAAAGTCTGTCTTTACTTCGAAGATCAAAAGTGGACTTACGGAGAAGTCGCACGGCTCTCAAACCGCACCGGCAACGCACTCCGTGAACTCGGTGCAAACATTGAAGACCGCGTTTTGATGGTCCTGCCTGACTGTCCTGAGTTTGTTTGGACGTGGTTTGGAGCAGCACGCATCGGATCAGTGATAACGATGGTCAATCCGTTGCTGCCCGCAGCCGATTACGAGTACTACCTCGACTACACCCGAGCAAAGGTCGCGATTGTTCATCACTCGCTGCTGAAAAATTTTGCTGAAGCTGCTGCAGGTGCGCGCTACCTGCGAGGCGTTTTGGTTGTAGGCGACACGGAGCTGCCCGAAAGCTCGACCGTTAGATGGACCTCATTCGAGCACATCGTCAACAACGCGGAAGAAGAATGTACGCCCGCCGATACGCGCCGTGACGACATCGCCATCTGGTTATTCACTTCCGGTTCGACGGGCCATCCGAAAGGCGCGGTCCATCTTCAGCACGATCTGCCTTACAACACCGAAGTGTTTGCCAAAACCACGATGGGTGTGAGCGCTGATGATCTTACCGTCTCAGTGCCGAAACTCTTTTTCGGATACGCCACCGGCACGAATCTGCTTTTCCCGTTTGCCGTCGGTGGCGCAACTGCATTGTTTGCAGAACGGTCGACAGCCGAAAAGATGTTCGAAGTCATCAAACGCTACAAGCCGACAATCCTGACTACCGTTCCCACGATGATCAACTCGATGCTGAACATGGCCCAAGCTTCAGCAGACGATTTGTCGAGTCTTCGCTTCTGTTACTCCGCCGGTGAAGCACTGCCGAAGGAACTTTACGAACGTTGGATGAATGCGTTTGGCGTCGACATCTGCGACGGCATCGGCTCCGCGGAGATGTTTCACATCTACATCACCAACCGTCCCGGCGACATCAAGCCCGGGAGTCTTGGCCGCATAGTGGATGGTTACGAAGCAAAGATTGTCGATGCGGACGGCAAAGAAGTCGCGACCGGCAACATGGGGACGCTGAAGATCAAAGGCGACTCGGCGGCGCTGTGCTACTGGAACGCGCATGAGAAGTCAAAGGAAACTTTCGCCGGTGACTGGTGTACCAGCGGAGATCAGTTTCACGTCGATGAGGACGGCTACTACTGGTATCACGGCCGCACGGACGACATGCTCAAAGTTTCAGGCGTGTTCGTCGCCCCGGCTGAAATTGAAAATTGTCTGCTCCAACACGAGGCGGTATTAGAATGTGCAGTTGTGGGTCACGAAGCGGACGGCCTCGTAAAACCAAAGGCGTTTGTTGTTTTGCGTGAAGGTTTTGAAGCCGGAGATCAGACAGCGGAAGACATCAAGCAGTTCGTGAAGACCAACATCGCGATCTACAAATACCCACGCTGGGTCGAGTTCGTCAGTTCCCTTCCCAAAAACGATCGCGGCAAGATCGATCGTAAGAAGCTAAAAATCTAACCACAGATTATCTTCTCCGCTCTAAGTCGTAGTCGCGCAAGCGGCGATAGAGTGTGGAAGGAGAAATGCCGAGGATCTCGGCGGTCTTGCCTCTGTGCCAACCCGTCTGCTCTAACGCTGCGAGGATCTGCTGGCGTTCAACTTCTCTGAGCGAGCCCGGCGTTGATGCGGCAGGCGGAGGGCCCGCAGCCACTTCACCGTTAACAGCAGGCGCGGCCGGGGTCATCGCCGGCGCCGGCACCGCCGGCCGCGTCACTTCCGGCGGCAACTCCGATAGCGTTATGCGACCATTGTTCGACAGAATCACCGCGCGTTCGAGACAGTTCTTCAACTGTCTCACGTTGCCAGGCCAGTGATACAAACGCAGCGCCGTGAATGCGTCCTCAGTCAGTTCCGGCGGATGAGTGCCGGCAACGATTTTGAGCAGGTGACGCGCCAGGGGGTCGATATCTTCGGGCCGCTCACGCAACGGCGCAAGGCTGATCTGAAATCCATTGATTCGATAAAGCAAATCCGATCTGAACACGCCGTCGTTAACCACAGTGTCGAGATTCCGGTTAGTCGCCGCGACAATTCGCACATTGACCTCGACCTTACGAACACCACCAACCCGGAAGAACGTGCGCGTCTCGATCGCGCGCAGGAGTTTCGCCTGCAACTGCGCCGGCAGCTCCGTGACCTCATCGAGAAACAGCGTTCCGCCGTCCGCGAGCTCGATGAGACCAAGCTTTCTGCCCTTCGCTCCTGAGAACGCCCCCGCTTCGTAACCAAACAATTCCGACTCGAGCAACGACTCTTGAAACGCAGCACAGTTCAAATCTACAAACGAAGCGTCAGCACGATTCGAGAGCCGGTGAATCGCATGGGCCACAAGCTCTTTTCCGGTTCCGGATTCGCCCGTGATTAGTACCGACGCTTCCGAAGGAGCCACGCGCTCGATCAAACGGATCGCTTCCTTCATCACTTCTGATACCGAAACGATCTCCGGCAGCGCCGACTGCCGCGCGAGTTGTTCACGTAAACGGTTATTGTCGACGCGCAGTTTGCGTTTATCGGCAGCCTGCTTTACGCGAACGTCGAGCTCACTAATTGTGTAGGGTTTGGTGAGGTAATCGTAGGCCCCGAGCTTCATCGCCTCGACAGCGGTCTCGACCGTCGCCTGGCCCGTCAGCATGATCACTTCAGGCGGATTAGGTCGCTGATGTACGCGTCGAAGCAACTCCATACCGTCGATGCGCGGCATGTTGATGTCACACAGCAAGACGTCGACGTTGCTCTCCTCGAGCTTGCGCAACGCGGCCTCGCCGTCCGGCGCGGCTTGAACACGATAACCCAGCCGCTCCAATTCCTTCTGCAAAACAAGTCGGAGGTTGGCCTCGTCTTCTGCGATCAGAATTCGTGCCTGCTGTTGCTGCTCGCTCAACCTGTCTGGTCCTCGCTTAGCTTGACTGCGGAAAGGGTAATCGTGAAAGTGGTGCCTGTTCCCACGGTTGATTGCACGTCAAGAGTGCCGCCATGCTCGGTTAAGATACCATAACACACCGCCAGTCCGAGACCAGTTCCTCGGCCTATTTCTTTGGTCGTAAAGAATGGCTCGAAGATCTTTGGGAGGTTTTCCGGCGGTATGCCGACGCCGTTATCGCTCACTTCGACCACTACCTTCTGGTCCTCATTGCGCCCAGCGATCGTTAACACACCTCTCCCACCCATCGCGTCGAGCGCATTCGTCGCGAGGGCAATGAGGGCTTGCTGCAACTGGCCGGGGTCGCCCGAAACCGGAAGCAAGTCAGCCGCGACGTCGACTTTGAATTCGATTTGAGCGTCGCGTTTCTGGTGTGATAACAACCGGACCGCCGACTGAATCACGTCAGAGAGATTGATCGTCACGTGGTCTGACGTACGCGTGCGACTGAAGTCGAGCAGCCCCATCGTGATGCTCTTACAACGAAACGCTTCACTGCGAATCAGCCCGAGGTACTCGCGCAGATCTTGAAGTGCAGGCGAGCCGTCGAACTCGCCGTCATTGACACGAGCTTCGAGTGATTCGGCACACGCTGAGATCGTGGCGAGGGGATTGTTGATTTCATGGACCACGCCCGCCGCCAGTCGCCCAACCGCAGCGAGTTTCTCAGCTCGTGCGATTGCCCGATTCGCCTCCACCCGATCCGTGACTTCTTCGCCAACCGTGATGACGTGGCTGACCTTGCCAGTGTTGTCGGCCCACATCGGGATCTTACTGATGACCCAGTGACGAATGTCGCCTTTGGGTGATGGTGTCTCCTGGTCGATGCGTTCGATCTCGCCGCTTTCAAACACGCGTGCGAACTCTTCTTCCAGCACATCGCGGGGCTGTCGCGTGAGTACTTCAAAAACATTCTTGCCCAGCACTGAACCACGCGGAATACCCAACTCGCCGAGTTCGCGATTTCGATTCCACGCAACCACCCGATACTCGCGATCGATGGCGTACAGCGACAACGGCAAGCTGTCGACGATCGCTTCGATGAATCGCTTTTGTGCTTCACTCTCCGCTGTTCGTCGTTCAACTTCCCTCGCAAGACTTACAGACGTGTCGCGCGCGGCCTGGTAGAGCGAGCAGATGTGAGCCGCCAGCGAGGTCTGTTGCGCGGCTGCTTCGATCAAACGGCGCTCGGTGTCGCCACATTCCCCATGATGATCGAACGCGACGATCAGCGCGCCCTTCGATCGTCCCGCGAAACGAAACGGCGAGACAAACTCGACCGCGTGAACATCGTCGCGCAGCAGAAACGAACTCTTCTCGGTGATCAATAACGAATTTGCCGATTCCGCCGAGCGTAACCATAGTTGCCTTGCGTCGCCGTCGAGCAAAGTCGAATCGTCAGCGCTGCCTTCGCGGTCAAACACGCACATCGCATGCTTGTCGCGACCGACCGTCACATACGCCGCACACATCGAAGCGTCAATAGCTTCGAAGGTTGCGCCGGCAACACGCCGGACGAGCTGTTCCGGTTCGAGAGCGCGCAGCAGTCCGCGACCGATATCCGAAAGGAATCTGAGTTCGCGGTTACTGCCGATCAGGGCCCATTCGCGTTGCGAGGTGCGAACGTGCAGGCTGACGCGCGATAACAGTTCGCCCGGAGTTGAAGGCTTGGTGATGTAGTCATCCGCGCCGGCTGTGAATGCCTGTACTTTGCGTGCTTCATCGTCACTTTCCGAAAGCGCGATGATGGGCAACTTGCTCGTGGTTGGCTGAGCCCGAAGCAGTTTGCAAAGGGCGAGCCCATCGACGCCGGGCATCTCGAGATCGAGTGCGACGAGGTCGCAGCGCACGCCTTTGAGCACACGCAAGGCTGACGAAGCTTCGGTTGCAGTCACAACACGGTACTGGGCAGTCTCGAAGATTTCGCGGAGCCTGTCGCGAGCGGCCGCGTCGTCGTCAACTATTAGGAGTGTTGCGCTGTGATTTTCGGCGGGAGCTACCATGCTTTCAGCAGGGGCACGTCGTGTAGACACGCCTCAGTGCGATTGAAAGCGATGAGTGAGGATATGTCAAGAATTACTTAGAAGGGCGGAGAATTTTGCAGATCCGCGCTAATCGGCTCATCGCCCATCCGCGTCGATCTGTGATCTGACTTCATCCGGTACATCTCGTTATCAGCGGCCGCGATCAATTGATCGAGAGTCTCGCCGTGAACACCGAATGTCGCAGTGCCAATGCTGATTCCGACACTTGCAAAACGGTTCTTTCCGACTGCCAGTGAGAATTTCGAAACGGCGCTTTCGATGCGCATGCAGAGATCCTCAACCTGCGCGCCTCCCACTTCCTGCACGAGCGCAACAAACTCATCGCCGCCGCTACGCGCCAGGAAATCATACTCGCGCAACTGTCCCTGTATGAGATGAGCGACTTCGCGCAACACGCGATCGCCAATCTTGTGACCGTACGTGTCGTTCACATTCTTAAACTCATCGAGGTCGAGCATCATCACCTG
>Ga0068871_100001057_pt1 | contig 18467 bp, 18 predicted proteins | sample KBSMisM72_FD_72750 | JGI IMG/M metagenome (GOLD analysis project Ga0068871, IMG submission 72750) | Miscanthus rhizosphere microbial communities from Kellogg Biological Station, Michigan, USA - KBS Miscanthus M7-2 | ecosystem: Host-associated > Plants > Roots > Rhizosphere > Soil ...
AGTCACTCAGATGCCGGCGGCTGCTTCCTGCTAACTTGCGCTTCGAACTATGTCTCGACGATGCGAGGCGTGATGAAGAAGATCAGCTCCTGGTTCGAGCTGCTGACGGTTTGGTGCTTGAACAGGTTGCCGAGCCAAGGAATGCTCCCGAGCAAGGGAACCTGTGCCACGTTGACCGAGTTGCTGGTCTGGATCACGCCGCCGATAACGACCGTGCCGCCGTCGGTGACCAGAACCTGCGTGGTCGCCTGTTGCGTGATCAAGGTCGGGTTGCCACCGATCGTGTGTCCAAAGTCAGGAGTCGTGTTCTCGACGTCCACGTTGAGGAAGATTGTGTTTTCGACCGTGATCTGAGGCGTAACCGTAAGCCGCAGGAAGGCGTCGATGTAGCTCGTGGTCGGCGGTCCATTTAACTGGGCCTGGGTGACGATCGGGATGCGAACGCCCTGCCGCACGACAGCTTGAATGTTGTTCTGGGTGACGACACGGGGGCGAGACAGAATCTTCAACAAGCCGCGCGACTCTGCCATCGTGAGCACCGCGTCCAGTCGAACGGCATTGCTGGCATTCACCAAGCTGATGCCGCTAGTCGGCGCCGCCGCCCCAAGGTTCGAGAACAGCGGAATCTGGACCCCTCCAGTGCCTCCACTCACAACCGGGTACAGCGGATTCGGCGTATTCCCCACGCTAAGAGGAGACGTTCCAACCGAGGTCGCTCCACCGATGCCGGTGGGATTGTTCCCCCACCCAAATCCGAGCTGAGTGCCTATGTCACGCGCGAAGCTGCGGGTGGCAGCAACGACGCGAGCTTCGATTTCGACTTCCTGTGTCTTGCGATCGAGTTGCGCCAGCAGGCGGTCGATCGGCGGGATCACGGAAGGAATGTCGTTGATGATGACGGCATTGGTCCGGTCGTCGGACTCCATGTGTCCACGCTGGCTAAGGAACTTCTTGAGTGTCGTAACCACGTCCTTGGAGTGCGCGTAGCTCAAGAAGCGGGTTACGGTGACGGTATCGACCGCGAGCGCTTCGGCTTCGGCCTGTGCACGGCGGGCTTCGGCTTCCTTGCGCAGCGTGTCGACGCTAGCGATGCGGAGAACATTGCCATCGAGCTGGCGGGAGAGCGTGTTGTTCTTCAGAACGATGTCGAGCGCCTGATCCCACGGCACGTCATCGAGAACGATGGTCAGCGAACCTCTCACATCGGGGTCAAGTACCACATTGAGGCCGCTAATTTCGTGAATGAGGCGGAAGAAATCCTTCAGATCCACATCCTTGAGGTTGACCGAGATCGGTTCACCCGTGTACTTGGGACCCGAGGATGCGGGGTGGGTCTTGGCTTTCTGCTCTGCCGCGAGGTTGACCGCGGGTTCAATCGCGGAAGAGGACGGAGTGGTTGGCGCCGCGGCGGACGGTTGCGAGGTTTGCGCGGACGGTTGCGAGGTTTGCAAGGATCCACTCGCCTCTGGCAGCAGGCTTCCTGCCGGGCGCTCCACGAACTTGGAAGCCGCATTCACGGCTTTCTCTTGTGGATCGCTCTCTGCCTTCTTGGGGGCGTACGCGGGGCTGAGCACTACGAAATCCTGCGCGTTGGCCTTTGCCACTTCCTGGGAAGCGGGCGCGTTGTGTTGCGTTTCAGCCACCACTGGCGCCTTGGCGGCTGCGGGGGCTTGCGCGCGAGCCGTCTCACCGATCTTGAGGGTCAGCTTCTGGCCCGGACCGGGAACCAGCTCAAACTTGCGGGGACCTTCGAGGTCCACCACAACGCGGGTCACGGCGTTGGCATCGGTGCCGATGCGCACGCCCTTGACGCCCTCGCTGCCCACGGCAATACGGCCGCCGGTGGTAGTGAGCATCGTATTCGGCAGGTCGACAACCAGCCGGTCAGGCGAAGCGAGCGTTTCGACCTTGGGCGCAACTGCTCCCTTGGTCGTCATCTCGACGCTGACGACGCCCTGGTCACGACGAACCGTGACCTTTTCAAGCGCGGCGCGTGCCGCCTCGCTGCCTGGAGTCTGCGCTTGTGCCACTAAAACGATGGCCAACAGCGCTGCTATGGTTCCCAGCATGTGCTTTCGCATTTCCCGTCTCCCCGCCTGTGATCTGCTTTGAACTTGAATTGAACTTTTCATCTGCCGGTCTCGCTTATGCCGCCGGACGAATAATGGTTTTGGTGACGTCCCGCGTTAGTTCCTTGCCCAGCTTGTCGCGGAACGTTTCTTTAAAGATGATCGAGTCCGACGTGATCTTGGTGACATATCCGTTGAACACGGGATCGTTCTCGCGAAGGAAATACGCTTTATCCATCGTGTTGACGACCACCGCAATCATTCCGTTCTCTGACCTCACTACGCCGCGCAGGGCGATCTGATCAATCGCCAGGCACCGCTTGCCCGTGCTGCAGCCCGAACCTGCAGCTCCCATGTGCACAATCGGACTCACGAAAGGATCGCGGTGCGCAACTGCACTGACATTCTTGGGTTCCGCCTTCTTCGCCTCGGCGGATTTGCCTTCGTTCACCGCCACCACCGCGCCCGTTTTCTTCTCTGGCGCCTTTACGACGGCGGGCGCAGCTTTGGCTTGCGCCTCAGGCTTTTTCTTGCTGAAAGGATCTCCGCCCTTGGCAGAGATTGCGCCCTTCCCTGGCGAGGCGGTCTTCACCGATGGTGCCGATTTCACGGCCACGACCGACCCCTGGGTTGAGGCCTTGGCAGGCAACGGTTTGGCGGAAGTTGCCGCCGCTTTGGCGGGAACCACGGCCACAGCCGGTTTGGCGGAAGTTGCCGCCGCTTTGGCGGGAACCACGGCCACAGCCGGTTTGGCGCTGGGCTGGACTGCGACAACGGCGGGTTTCGCCGCCGCCTTCGCCACCCCTGCGGCTGGCTTGGCCTGCGCCGCCGGAACCGCCACAACCCTCACATTGGCCGGTTTCGAATTGTTGATGGCCGGGTTGGTCTGAGCCGGTTTCGCCGCACTGGTGGCCTTGACCGGTGAGGTTGCCTTTTCCACCACGGTCGGGGCCTGTGCCATCGCAGACGCCGCCAGTCCAAACAACAAACACAACACTAGGGTTTGCTTCATAAGGTCCTGCCCTTTGCCGGCGCTGCAGCGGCAGCGGCGCCCTTACCGCTGGCTGCTGCTGGTTGCACGCTGGCGCCTGCATCGTGGCTGAAATAGGTCGTCGCGACGCAGGTTGCGATAACGCTCTCATTGGCCGCGTACTGATAGTTGTGCCTGGCTTTTGCTTCTGAGCCCTTTTGGGTGTTCGCCACCAGCAGGTCGGAGACATTCACGATGCGTTCCAGTTTCGACACCTGGTCGAAGAAGTTGCGCATCGAGTAGTACGAGCCATCGAGTTCAATCTCAAACGGCACTTCGGTGTAGAACTCTTTGCTCGAAGTCGGCCTAGCGGTATATCGCCGCAGTTCAACCCCAGCCTTCACCGCCTCGGCGCTCAACATCTTCATGAACCCATCCACTTCTTTCTCGTCAGGAACGATGCGGCGCTCGATTTCGAGCTGCTGCATCAGGTTCGCAATCTGCCGGTCGATGTCAGCCAGCTTGGTACGATACGGCTCAAGCTTGGCGTTCTCGTCCATCTTGGCCGTGAGAGCAGCCTGTGCGGTTTCGTTGGCTGTGCGCTGCGTCTTGAAATAGGTGAAGTACAACGCCGTGCATACCAGCACCGCGCCACCTAGCGCCAGCCCCCATTGTTTCGATCCAGAAATTTCGCCCAAGTTCGCCATAGTGCGTCCGCCTTACGATTTACCCTTCTCGCAGGTCAACGTGAACTGGAACGCCTGCATGTCTTTCACGTGCTCGTCCTGATACGTTTCTTTGATCTCGATGTTCTTGAAGTAACCGGTCTTCTGCAGATTTGCGATCAGGTTTGCGACCGCGTCGGTGCTGAGCGCGGTGCCATCGATCGCAATGCTCGCACCCTGGTCCTTCATGGTGCTAAGCCAAACTGCCTCGGTGTTGCTCACGGTATCGCCAATGGTGTTCAGCAGGTTCATTGGGTAGCCGCTTTGGCTGGCGCGCAGCTGGTCGATCACGTCCACGCGGTGCTTGTAGCTGTCGGCCTGCCTCTGACGCTCGAGATACTTGGCTTTGACATCGGACAACTCACGGTTCTTTTGCTCCGCCACTTTCATCTTGGCCGCGATGTCCTGCGCCTGATGATCGAGCCGGTACCAGGTGTAGCCGTTGAAGCCGGCGGTGAGTGCGACCGCGACAAAGACCTTGACCATCGGTGACCCGACGCTGCCGATCTCGATCGACGGCGACGAGACAGCCGCGCGGCGGCTCTTCGGTTTCGGTGTGCCCAGCAGATTGATGCGGATCATAGTTGTTCAAAGCTCCTCAGGGCCAAGCCGACTGCCACTGCCAATTGGCCCGCGTTCCCGTCGATCAGTTCCATCCCCATTCCCTCCGCGGGAGGCGCAATCTTCTGGAACGGGTTCAAAATGTCCACCGGCAACGAAAACTCTTGCCGCAATGCTTCGAGCAGGCCCGGCACTTTGGACGAGCCGCCTGCCACGTAAATCTTCTCGATGTGCTCGCCAGCAGCGCTGGCCCGGAAGAAGTCAAACGTCTTCTGGATTTCAAGCACGATAATTTCCGTTACCTGCTGCAAGATCGGTGTCTTTGCGTCTTCGCTGACCGTGCCCACCTTCCGGCCGAGCTTCAGAGCTTCGGCGTCATCGAAGCTGAGGTCGAGTTCTTTTTGCAGAGAGTCGGTGTACTGATGCCCACCAACGCTGACGTCGCGCGGGAACAACGGCGTGGTCCCCTTCACGATGTTGATGTTCATGACGCTCGCCCCGAGGTTCAGCAACGCCACCACCTGGTTGGGTGAGGGGTCGTAGTTGTACTCGTAGCAGTTCTGCAGCGCCAGCGCATCGATGTCCACGATAGCGGGCGTTTTCCCGGCCATCGAGAGTACGTTGGTGTAGTTGAGAATCTTGTCCTTCTTCACCGCCACCAGCAGCACGTCCATGTGGGGCTGGCCCTCATCCTCGGAGAGGATCTGGTAGTCGAGGTTGACGTCGGCGAGGTCGAAGGGAATGTGCTGCGCCGCTTCCTTTTCGATCGTCTCCCCAAGTTCGGCGTCGCTCATCGAGGGCAGTGAGATCTTTTTGACGATGACGGAGTGTCCACTCACCGCGGTCGCCACGTTCTTGGTCTTGATCGAATTGTCGGCAAACAATTTCGAGATCGCGCTCGAGACCGTGCCCGAGTCCACGATCATGGAGTCCACGACAATGTCTGGTGGCAGCGGCTCCAGGCCGAGGTGGGCAACTTCAATGCCCCCACGACTCTTCTTCAGCTCGACGGCTTTGATGCTCGAGGAGCCTACGTCCAGGCCAACGATTGACTTCGATCCGAATCCAAACATGTGCCCGCCTTTAAGTGGCAGCCTGCGCGGCTGCTTTTGCTTTGGTAGTGTTGCCTGTTTCTGCTTCGCTCGACTTCTCTTCCATCCACTGGTCGAGACGTGATTTCTTGAACCGCCAGCGATTGCCCAGCTTGAAAGCCGGAATCTTCTGCTCGTTGACGTACTTGTAGAGCGTGTCCGGACTAACGCCGAGATACTTCGACGCCTGGCGGATATTCATCACTTCTGGTGAATCGGCCATAGTTTTCCTTGGCCACAGAATCGTTCGTCCGCCCATGGCTACCGGGCTGACTTCCTGGAAGGGAGATCCACTCTGAAGTTGCTCGGAGCGGATTCAGTGAACCGAGCATATATCAACCGCAGTTCTCCCCCGAACATGCCCAATGTCCGTGTTCTTCCGTGTTTTTGAAGGTTTCCTGGAACGCGGGAAGAACGGAAGTTGCAACTCTCGTCAATAGGTAGGAGGCAAAAAGCGGCAAGCTACTACAGAATGGACTCGCTTGCCGAATCGCCGGGGTAGGCACCAGCTGCACTGTAACTGAAGTTCACTAGACGGTACCAAGGTCGTTGTACCCGGGAATGGGGTGGAATGCCGGCAATCAGCCGCGGGGTCGAAGAGATTGGAAGAAGCCCCACTCAAACCCGGCTTGAGCTTGAGTGGGTTCCTCCTGACGTATTTGTCGGGCGATGGCGCTCGCGTCTCAGTAGCGCCCCCCACCCGAGGCGATCACGTCGTACGGCACGTCGCGAGGGATGTTATAGCGGGCCATGATCTCCTGCATGTGGCCTTCTTCTTTCGCCATTCCATTGCGATCGTTCTCCTGGCGCTCGTGCAGCCAGTGTTGATAAGACTTGTCGAATTTCTGTTGGTCATCAGAAGACAAGCGGCTTTCAAAGTCGCGATGGTTATAGCGTGGAGCATAACCGTTGGCCGAAGCGATCTCCGAAAAGGAAGTGTTCGGCGGAATGTTATATCGCGCCATGATGTCTTCCATTTTGCGGGCGTGCTTCTCGATGTCGTCGCGGTCATTCTTCGCACTCGATTCCTGCCACTTGCGATACTCCTCGTTGAACTTCCGCTGATCATCCGGCGAGAGTTGATTGTAGGTTCCCGCATAACTGTGGTCGCGGTAACCACCTTGGTAGCCAGGAGGCGTGTTTTGTGCCGCAACCTCTCCGTATGGGGTGCCCGAAGGGATGGCGTAGCGATTCATGATGTCTTGCATGCGTTGTTCCATGCTGACCATGTCATCGCGGTCATTGCTCTGGCGGTCTTGCAGCCATCGCGAGTAATAGCTGTTAAAGTGATCCTGATCCTCAGGCGACATACGTTGTGCCTGCGCAAAACATGGCAAGCAAAACAGCAGCGCCAACGCACAGATTCCAAGTAGTCTTTTCATAAGTAATCCCTCAGCAGTAAGCGATTGTCTTCGTTTCGGTCACTCGCCTATGACTGCTCCTTAGGCACCCAAGGTTGGTCGGAAATGCCTCTCTAACGAATCCCCGGGCCCATTCCTCAGGTATTCCTCGTAAGGCAACCCGCGCTTTTTCTTCAAAAAGCTTCCCTCGGACTAAGAATTGATGGCATTGGGGGAGATCACAGCATGGACGCCGACGAATTTCCTGCGGAGACATTCAGAGGCGGATACGATGCTTCCGAAAGACGCCGATCCGCCAGTTCTGCAGAAGAACCGGACTAAATGAAAACAGGGCACCCGATGTGCCCTGTCTTCGATGCGGTTGCAAGCGAGCTAACGCGACGCGATCTGCTCGTAAGGGATGGCTGGGGGAATTTCATAGTGCGACATTACCTCTTGCATGCGCCGCTCCATACTCGACATTTCGGAGCGATTGTTGGTTCGGCGATAGTCCAGCCAGCGGCTGTAATAACTATCGAAACGACGTTGATCATCGGGCGAGAGGCGTCCGCGCCAGCGGTCCGCTTCCCAGGAATCCCAATCCCGGTCGCCGGCGTTTGATGCCACCCAGAAATAAGGGGTGCGCGGCGGTATGCGGTAGTGAGCATAGACGTCCTGCATGCGCTTTTCCATGCTTCGCACCTGATCGAGGTCATTTCGCTGACGATAGTCCTGCCAGCGCAAAAAGTAGCTGTCGAACCTGCCCTGATCGTCGGCTGACAACTTGCCGCGCCATGGATTCTGACCGGAGCGCGCATTTGACGACACACGCCAGAAAGGCGTTTCGGCTGGGATGTTGTAGTGACGATAAATGTCCAACATGCGCTTTTCCATGCTGACCACTTCGTCGTGATCATTCCGCTGGCGTGAGTCCTGCCAGCGCGAGAAGTAGCTGTCGAATCGCCGCTGATCATCGGAAGAGAGGTTCCACTGCTGCCATTGCCGGTATTGGGCAAAAGCGGGCAAGGCAACGGCAAGGAGAAGAAAGGCTATGCCGAACAGTTTCCTCATAGCAGACTCCCTGAGCGAAGTTTGTTCAGCACTGGATGGTATGACAAACCAGAGCAAAAGCAAAGGTAACTAGAAGGGCGCGCCGGCGGTCCGACCGCAGGCTAGTATTGCGCGAGTTCCTTCATCGCAACATACAGGTCTTGCACTTGCGGCAGCATCACGCTTTCAAGCACTGGCTGGTAGGGAACGAAGGCATCTTTGGCGGCCACCCGTTTTACCGGCGCATCCAGGTGCTCGAACAATTCATCAGCAATGCGGGCGGCAATCTCGGCTCCATAACCCCAGCTCAGCGTGTCCTCATAAGCAACGATGACGCGACTAGTTTTGGAGACCGACGTCCGAATCGTCTCCCAATCGAATGGGTTCAAGGTGCGCAGGTCGATGAGTTCCACCTTGAGTCCTTGCTCGCGATCGAGCCGGTGCACCGCCTGCAAAGCGCGTGGAACAACCGCGCCATAGGTAATTACCGTGAGATCGGTTCCAGGATGTACCACCTTCGCTTTGCCGAAGGGGATCATGTAATCCCGTCCAGGATAGGGCGCGCGGCCATAGCTTTCGCGATAAAGCCGCTTGTGCTCAAGGAAGAGCACGGGATCGTCAGAACGGATGGAAGTTCGCAGCAAGCCGGCGGCATCGAGCGCGTTCGACGGAAACACCACGCGCAGCCCGGGGATATGGGTGAAGATGCTTTCTCCGCACTGCGAGTGATAAATGGCACCGCCCGTCAGGTAACCGCCGATCGCCACCCGAACCACGCAGGGAGCAGAGAACGCATTGTTCGAACGCCAACGAATCACGGGCAGCTCGTTGCGCAACTGCATCATCGCCGGCCAGATGTAATCGAAGAACTGAATTTCGACCACCGGCTTGAGCCCTCGGATGGCCATTCCCGTCGCCCGTCCCACGATAGTGGCTTCTGCCAACTGGGAATTGAATACCCGCTCTGAACCGAATTCGCATTGCAGGCCGGACGTCAGCTTAAAAACGCCACCCTTCCCTTTCACCATTTTCTGGCGCAGGTACTCTTCGCGGCTGCAATCGGCCACATCCTCCCCAAACACCACGATGCGCTCATCGCGCTTCATCTCATCGTGGAGAGTGGCATTGATCAGATCGGCCATGGTCTTCGGCGCTTGCTTCTTGTCGTTTCCAGACGCTTCAAGAGGCGTGCTCGAAACCTGGGTTTCGAAAGCCGCAGAGGTCGGATCGAGCTCTGGGGAATAAACATACTTCTTCACCGATTCAGGATCCGGGGGCGCTGCCGCCAGCGCCTGGTCGGCCGCATCCTGTATGTGCTGATCAACTTCCTTTTCGAGCTTGTTGATACTCTTCTCGTCGAGAATGCCTTCCCGGATCAGGAACAGCTGCATGCGCGAAATCGGATCGCGGGCAGCATCTCTCTGGCGCTCAATATCGGGACGGTAGAGCTTCTCGTCGTCCGAGAGGGAATGCGAATAAGGACGAATCACGTGGGCATGCACGAAGGCAGGGCCTTTGCCGGCTCGACAGTGCGAGGCGGCCCGCACGAACGCTGCATAGCTGACAATCGGATCGGTTCCGTCGAACTCCTCGAAATGGAAGTTGGGGAAGGTGCTGACCAGTCGCGAGATATTTCCCCCCGCCGTCTGCACTTCGACCGGCACCGAAATGGCGTACTCGTTGTCTTCGATAACGAACAATAACGGCAGCTTCTTGTTGGAGGCGACGTTGAGAGACTCCCAGAATTCACCTTCGCTGGTCGTGCCATCGCCCAACGACACATAGGTGATCTCGTCTCCGTGAAACCTCACGTTTTTGAACTCGCGGTAGTCGCCGCTGGCGCTTTCCCTTGCTTTCGGATGATTCGAAAGGAACCTCGCCGTCTCGGCACAACCCACCGCTTGCAGGATCTGCGTACCGGTAGCCGAGGATTGAGTGACGATGTTGAGCTTGGGATAGCTCCAGTGCGAGGGCATCTGGCGGCCACCGGAACTGGGGTCGTCGGCTGCGCCCACACTCTGCAACAACATTTCGTAGGGCGTGGCGCCCAGGGTCAAGCAAAGCGCCCGGTCGCGATAATAGGGATAGAACCAGTCGTACCCAGGCTTCAGCGCGAAGGCGGCGGCAACTCCGACGGCTTCGTGTCCCGCACCGGAAATCTGGAAAAATATGCGCTGCTGGCGCTTCAGGAGGATCTCGCGGTCGTCGACCCGGCGAGACATGTACATGAAGCGATAAGCGTCGATAAGCTGCTGACGGGTAAGGCCTTGGTAGGACTTGGGCGCTTTGCGCTCGGCGACGAGGGACGGTTTAGGGTCAGTCTTGGTAGTCGCCATCTATACCCTTGGGGGAAAAAACCGCAACGTCATTGTAAATCAGCCTTGATCATTTAGCACAACAAACACTGAGGACAGGGCAGTGTCAGATCAACGTTTCCTCTCAATTCGCCAAAACCAGTAATCCCCAGGGGCCCCTTCCAACTTTGATGTTCCTGACTACTTGTTGGGTCGCAAGGTCCACCACAGAAATATCATTGGAAGGACCATTGGCCGTATAAAGCGTTTTTCCATCCGGCGAAAGCGCCATTCCCCACGGACGTTCCCCCACGGCAAACGAACTGCTGACCGTGTTGGTCGACGTATCTATCACGAACACCTTATGGCCTCGGCCCGTGCTGACGTACAGCTTGGCCGCGTCCGGCGACAGCAGCAAGCCCATAGGCTTGATCACACCCCGTTCGCCGAGCGTAATGGTCTGCGCCACTTCTTGCTTGGCCGTGTCCACCACGACGACAGTGCCATCGTTCTCGGCATTTACGTAAGCGCGAGAGCCATCGGGCATGAACACCACGTTGCGTGGCCGCCGCCCGACCTTAAACGATTTGTCGATCCTGCCAGCCGCAACGTTGAGAACCGAGACCGTGCCCGTATCTTCGGAGGTGATGTACACCAAGCGGCCATCCGGGCTCACGCGCACCCCTTCAGGCTCCTCTCCTAAGGGGAAAGTCTTGACTACCTTGCCCGCCGCCGTGTCAACCATGCTGGCCTTCGAATCGTCTTCGTTGGAAACAAATATCTGGCTGCCATCTTTGCTAAGGTCAAAATTCTCCGGATCCGATCCACTCTGGATGAGCCTTACCAGCTTGTTCTGGCGGACGTCAAAGACGCCGATTCCGTCCGCGCTTTTATCAGGTGGCGGGAGCTTGCTCTCATCGACTCCAGGGCCGGCAATTGGCGAGCCGCTCAAGGCAACATAGATGGTCTTCCCGTCAGGGCTGGCGTGAATCCCGCGCGGCCGCTTGCCCAGCGGAATTGTAGCCGCCACCTCCAGGGTGGAAGAGTCGATCACAGTCATGTCTCCCGAAGCTTCATTGGTGACATAAATGCGATAGTCTTTTTCCCCGGATCTGGAAGAAGATCTGGAGCAACCACCCATCAGCAGGCTTGCCGCGATGGCAGTGCAAAACATGAATTTGGACTTAAGCATTGATTGCATTTTCCCGGTTAGATGCAGTGCGTCTCTAGATTGTGCGATGACCGAGCCAAAAGGGCAAACCTCCGGTGCAGTATTGCCTGTCATTGGGAGGTACTGGATGTAGTCGCGTGGCAGGATTGGCCGCTTCACGACTCTGATGACGAGAGTGTTGATCCCCAGCCGAGTCGAGGGACTATGTTCAGTGTGGAAGTGGCGCGATAGCGCACTTCCTGAAATCCCTACAACGCGTTTCTTCGGGCGATATTCCCCAACACCGCACCGCTGGGCTTGATGGTCCGCTTCTGTGTCTTCAGGTCGACCGCCACGATGCCGAACTTGGGGGTGAAGCCTGACATCCATTCGAAGTTATCCATCAGCGACCAGGCAACGTATCCGCGTACGTCCACGCCATCGTCGATGGCACGCTTTAGTCCCGTTAGCGCGCGCTGAAAGTACTCCACCCGGCGGCTGTCATCCTCGGTGGCAATACCGTTCTCGGTCACGATAATCGGGACCTTTGTTTCTTTGCTGGCATAGCGAACCACGTGTTCCACGCACTCGGGATAGAACTCCCATCCCACCTGGGTGAGTTCCGCGTCTTTCGGGGGTAGCAAATCCTTCTTACCCACGATCGATCGCGAATACATCTGCACACCCATGTAATCGCAGTGCTTCGCGGCCTGAAGCCAGGGCGCGTAGACATCGGCCCGCTTCTCTTCGAGGTGACTGTCTTCCGTAGCTGGCTGATCATCGGTCATGGCGAGGTTGAATCCTACGGGCATATTGGGTCGAGCCGATTTGATTGCGTCTTTAGCTTTTGCGTGGGCGGCCAGCAAACCAGCGCGCGATTTTTTGCCGTCACCCATAAAAAGTCCGGAAAAATCGGGCGCATTCAACTGCTTTCGAGCATTCGCCAGGCTGGCATTCATCATATCGGCAATGCTCATTCCTCCCGGCGCGCCCGGCAGATTGAACCAGTTCAACAGTTGGGGAATGTCCGGTTCATTCATGGTAGAGGCATAATCGATGAGATCGCCCATATGCTGGGTGACCTTTTCGCAGTAGCGGGCATACAGATCGGCGGCCTGGGGATTCCCCCATCCACCCTTCATCGCGAACCAGCGGGGCAGTGAAAAGTGGTAATAGGTGAGCAAGGTGGTTAGATGGTGTTCTTTACAAACCGCCAGCATGCGCCGGTAGTGGTCAAGCTCGGCGTTGGAAAAGAAACCTTCTTCCGGTTCGATACGGGCCCATTCGATGGAGAAGCGGTAAGTGTTGAAGCCAAGATCGGCGAGCATGCTGATGTCTTGCGGGTAGAGATGGTAGTGGTCGCAGGCATCGCCCGATGGCTCTTTGAACATACCCTGCGGTAGGTGTTCCAGTGTCCAGAGATCGCTATTGATGTTGTTGCCTTCTACTTGATGAGCAGCGGTGGCGCATCCCCAAAGAAATTTTTCAGGAAAAGCTTTGCTTTTGTCGGTTGCCGAGGCAGCGGTCGCCTGAGCAAAGGGCAGCTTGGCCATTCCACCAACAACGGCAGCGGCAGAGGCACCGCGTAGCAGCTCACGCCGGGAGATTCCATTCAGCTCACTTGCAATGCTTGAAAGGCTCAGCTTCTTCATCTTGAACTCTCCTGGATGCGATGGCCAAGAGTATATGCCACTTCTGTTACAGGGTTACCCATGTCTGGCTGATGCTGCGAGATATGGAGAAGCGCAACGGAAGCTCAACTTGTCATATACTCCTGCAAACCCTGGAGCGCTTATGAGACGCAAACTCTATTTCGCCGTCCTGCTCTGCCTCATGCCTGCTGCCTTAGCCCACGCCGAAGACCTGTTTGACATCAAACCCATGGCCGACGGCGTCTATGCCGCTATCGCCAAACCGGTTTACAAAATCAACTGTAATGCGGCCATCATTCTGCTTGGAGACTCCGTGTTGGTGGTGGATACGCACTCCAAGCCTTCGGCCGCGCGCGCACTCATCGAGCAGATCAAGAAGCTCACCGATAAACCGGTGCGTTATGTCGTGAACACCCATTTCCATTGGGACCACTACCAGGGCAACCAGGCTTATCCCAGTTCATGGCCGGCTGGGGTTGAAATCATTTCCTCGCAAGCCACGCGCGAGAACATCGAGCACCGCGGTATCCCAAGGGTCAAATACGAAATTGCCACGATTCCTAAGGATATTGAGAAGCTGAAATCTGATCTCGCGAGCGCCACCGATGCGAAACAGAAACAGGAACGGCAGAGCAATCTTCAGCAGGCTGAAGCCTACCTGGCCGAACTGCAGAGCATGCAAATCACTTTGCCAACGCTGACCTTCGACCGAAGTCTGATTCTCCACCGCAAGGCGCGAACCGTGCAGATTCTTTGGCTGGGCAATGGACATACCAATGGCGACGTCTGGGTCTATCTGCCGAAAGAGAAGATCATTATTTGCGGCGACGCGCTGCACGGCTGGACGCCCTTCATGGGCGACAGCTATCCCTTCGACTGGATTCAAACCCTCGACGCCGCGGAGAAGCTAGATTTCGATCAGGCGCTTGGCGGCCACGGCGACGTCATGCACGGGAAAGATAAGTTTGAGTTATGGAAGGCTTACTTCCACGATCTGCTGGACGAAACTGCGAAAGTCTACGGCGACGGCGCCAGTCTTGAAGACGCCAAAACACAAGTCTCGAAAACCCTGGTTGCAAAATACGCGTCAAGGTTCGACCCTGATTTTCCCAAAAGCGTAGGAGCCAATGTTACCAAGGCCTACCAGGTAATAGCCCAAGCTCACTGAAGAACAAGCTCAAAAGCCCCTGCCCGGGCGAAGCTTGAACGTGGCACCCATAGTAAAACTAGAGGGTACCCCATTCTAGTCTCGACGGTTTTTTGGGCCCGACTAGGACGGGGATTTTTACAAGGAGCCTAAAAGAGAATCCATGGACATACGATCAATTCAAAAGCCATTGAAGGACCAGTACCGCCGCGATCCCTCCTCCTCGCGCATCACCTTGACCGCCAAGGGGTCCGCGACCGCTACTCCTATGTCGTGCTCGGTTGACATCGGACGCGCCATCTACCAGGCCGAAGCTCACACTGGAGTGGGCGGCACCGGCGCCGCGGCCTGCTCGGGAGATCTCTTACTCGGTGCCTTGGCTGCGTGCGCGCAGATCACCTGCCAACTGGTCTCAACCGCCATGGGAGTTCCCACGAAGCACATCGACGTCACGGTCACCGGCGACATGGACTTGTCAGGAACGCTGGGTATTTCCAGAGATATTCCCGTCGGCTTCGAAGCCATTCGCCTTCAATTCAACCTCGACGCCCCGCAGGCGACGCCCGAACAATTGAAGTCGCTTCAGGAAAAAACAGAACAATACTGCGTAGTGATGCAAACCATGTTGCGGCCGCCGAAGATCGAAAGCCAGTGGGTGACAACTGCTAGTGCCCAATAAGTTAGGCCACCCGTGCCGAAAACCAGGATTCAATTTCGCGTCTTCCGTCTGATTGTTGCCGGCTTGGCGCTCTCCTATGCATGCGGCTGTGGCGGCGGCTCCATGGGCGTCCGGACGCCCATGGCGGTAACAGTATTTTTCCCGAATCCGTTGGTGACCGTGCCGCGTAACGGATCTCAGGTCATTCTCTCCATCTTTATCATGTCCTCCAGTGAGACCGCGGTGGTGACGGTCAGCGGACTTCCGGCGGGCGTCGATGTAAAGTACTCGTCTTCGGATACAAATCCTTCCGGCTCTCTGGCGTTTACCGCGCTTGCGACAACTGCTGTGGGAACTTACACCCCGATAGTGAGTGTGAACTCGGCTAGTCAAATCGTGACCGCGACATTCACCCTCATCGTCACGACGGGCTAACAGCTGTCGTCAAGGGCTTCCCCTTTTCTGCCAGCAGCAGCGCTAACAGCTTCGCCGGACCCGAAGTGCTGGCATTCCTCGATACGGTATGAAGCTCCCCGGGAGTTTCCAGAAACATCTCGCCGGCCGAATAGCTTGCTTCAGCTCCATCTCCAACCTTCGATCGGATCTCGCCTTCTAGCACATACGCGATCGTGATTCCCGGATGACTATGCGGCGGAGAACTTTCTCCCGGCCCATAAGAAACCTCGACCGCTGTTACCGCCCAATCCCTTAGCGCCACTTCCGGCAAGTCATGCTTGAAAATGACTTTGCTACTTCCGCCAGAGTTTTGCGCCCGCAACACCTGCGCCAGCAAGACTCCCGCGCCTCCCATCAAAACTCTACGAGTAATCATCGAAACCACCTTATGGAACACGAATCCCCGCTAAGACGCCATGAAAATCTCTGCAGGTTGTCCGACACTACCACGCAGAGGATACCCCACTTCGTGGGCTACTTGGGCGAAGCGAGAGGCATAAATGCGTGAAGCGAATACCTTTGTCTGCCCTGTGAGTTCGATCACTTAAACCGGTGACATAACTCACTGTTGTCCCAAACCCGTGCTGGCAAGCTATCTGGTGGCAGACAACTCGAAGCCGGAACTCGATGGGCACCGCATGCACAAGCTGAATATCGTGTTCCTGGGCTTTGGCCGTATGGGCCGGGCCGCCTTCGTTTCCCTGAATCAAATCACAGATAGACTGCGTCAGGAGGGAATTGATCCTTACCTGCGTGCCGTGTTCGAGGCGGATGAAAATCTGATTTCAATCCTGCCGGATCTCACCGGTGCAAAAGCGGTCTTTGTCGACACCAGAGCCGCCCGTCCCGTCGCTCTAAGTGACCTGCTCCACCAACCAGTAGGACTCAGAGCAGACGATGAATTTCTCATCTACGACGCCACTCCCAGTACCTGCCATCTCGAGAATCTGGTCGCCGTTTGCGAGCACTTTCCACAGGCCATCTATCTAGGAGAAAAGCCACTTTTCACCAGGCGTAGCGGCCTTATTGCTCTCAACCATTTTGGGGAGCAAATTCTTTGCGATTTCGTCGACAGCCAAAACCAAGCCGTACTCAAGCTGCTTGCCATGCAGCGCGGCTCATTCCGCATCGAGCGCCTGCGCTTCTGGCGGCTGAATTCGTCCGGCTTGCAGAAATTATTGGCCCCGCAAGACCGGCGGGGCATAGAAGGCGGAGCTTTGCTTGACAAGGGCATCCACGACATTGCCTTGGCCGCCATCCTGATGCGCAACCAGCAAATCACCGGCGCCAGTTGGACCGTGCGGGAAGCCACCAACCTGGCCTTTATGCCGCCAGCCCCTGACTCCGACGGACTAACCGACGCCGCCGGTTACGCCAGAATTGAGTCGCTTGGCCCGCCCCGCGCTAACGCCGAGTTCCATTACAGTTGGATCGGAGTCGAGCGTTTCGATGATCTCTCGACCAGCATCGGACAGCCATCGCTCCGGGCGCTTCTAAACCGCCATGGACTCGAAGAACCCTCCTGGCTCTGGCGCACGCCTGGAGAAGAGGAGGCCCGAATTGCCCTAGTCGAAGGAACCGAAGCCGGTCGCGACGCACGTCTGGTTGTCAACCTTCTGAGCCGGCCAGGCATTCAACCGTTTGTCTTCCACGCGGAACGGGAAGAATTCTTGGATCTGAGTTTTTATCGGTCTAGCGAAAGCCCTCTCGCCCGAGTTCTGAATCTCGCCATCCACAACTGCGTAAACCGGCTCCCGCTGTCGTGTTCGCCACTAGGAGCGGCGATCATTGCCCAGGCCCATCAGGCCTGTTTCGATATTCGAGACCAAGCGCTCGTTCAACAACCGCATGCAACTTCGGATTGGATGCAGTCGGAATGTATCCTCAACGTCTGAGCAACGGTGGGCTCGTTTCACTTGGGTCTGCGGCAGCACCAAAAGGGGGTTACCATCTGGTCGCGTCGTTTGCGAGTAGAGTGGGATGCAAGTACGCGTACAGCGAAGGCCTTAAATCACAAAAAAGAGTTCTCAAGCATTCAAAAGTCAGAGTGAAAAAAACCACTAGTGGCTTCGAGCCTCAACCCAAACGCCGGCTCGCAGGCCGAGTCACATAAGAAACGCCAAGCAGCGCTAAAAGTACCACGGGCAAAATCCATATCTGCATCCGCTCTCCCGACGCGCGAGCGGAGATGGTGGCCATAATCCAAGTGAAGGTGACGCCCGCATAGGCCCATTCTTTCAACAGCGCAAATCCGGGCACCAGCAGGACGATCGCTGCGGCGGGCTTGGCAATTCCAAGAACAATCCGGAGGTGTTGCGGATATCCCGACTTCACGAACCCGGAAACCACCTGCTCATTACCGGTCAGGTAGCTCAAAGCCATGAGCAGCATTACCCCAACAATCGCAGTACTCACCCAATAGGCAATCTTTCGACCCATGAATCCTCCCATTGCAGGAATTCCGCGCCAAACGGGCGGGCCCCCAACGACTTGGCAAGCAGTATAACTCTGGGATAGCGTCCATCAGGTTCTCTTTCCGGTCTCGCAAGTCCACATTGCGCCGGCCATGCTGATCGCGGAAGGAGAGTCAGCTTGTTCTTGTTGACGACGTTCATGGCGGAGGAATGGTGGTAGGGTCCCCCGGGGCAACTATTGCGTCTTCGGGTGACAGTCTTTCCAAGGTGAAAAGTTAAGGCTCGGCGCACGTCCTATCTGATAAAGTTGCTCGTCATTCGCGGGAGGTATGCCCATGAAGAAAGTTGGTCTTGTAGTCGCCGTTCTGTTACTTGCGGGCGCCTATGTTGGCGGTTATTGGCCGCAGCGGCAGAAACTGCAGGAGGCGGAGAAGAACCGCGCCCAGGCATCGCAACAGTTGGCATCCGCGCAGACTGTGGTGCACATTACCCGGTTGGAGAACGATCTGGTGGCATTGGTGGACCAGACGCAGAATCAGAATTACGGCGAAGCGCAAAAGCTTTCCAGCCGTTTCTTTAATGACCTTCGAGCCGAGTTGGACCGTTCTCCCAACGCGTCCTACCGCCAGACCCTGGAAACTATCTTTGCTCACCGCGATGCAGTTACTTCAGGATTGACGCGTGCCGATGCCGCTACCATCGGGCCTCTGCGTCAGAGCCTTAACGAAATTCGCCAGCTTTCCGAGAACCTGGTCAGCCAAGTGAACCTCTGAGCATTTGCCCGCATCTTTGTACCTTCTTCATGTGAGAAATTCGCCTCACGCAGCCTGGCGGGCAGGCATAGCCTGTGAGGATGTGAATGGAACCTCTTGCGCAATGGACCGACTGGT
>Ga0068871_100001058_pt1 | contig 18456 bp, 14 predicted proteins | sample KBSMisM72_FD_72750 | JGI IMG/M metagenome (GOLD analysis project Ga0068871, IMG submission 72750) | Miscanthus rhizosphere microbial communities from Kellogg Biological Station, Michigan, USA - KBS Miscanthus M7-2 | ecosystem: Host-associated > Plants > Roots > Rhizosphere > Soil ...
CTGGGCGTCTGCCGCGGGCGGATCGCCTCCGCAGCCGGCCAGCACGACGACGCTCAAGAGAACGAGGCTCGCTCTGATGATCATGGGAGGACGTCCTTGTTGACGGTGAGAGACAGGCGCGCCTGGGCCCGCCGGTAGGCGGCCTGCGCGGAGTAGTAGGTGTCCATGGTGTCGTTGAAGGCCCGCTGGGCGTCGAGCACGTCGAGCAGGGACGTCGCGCCGGCCTGATAGACGTACGTCACGCTGGCCCTTGCTTCCTGCGTGGGCGCCAGCAGGTCCTGCTCGATGTCGGCGAGGAGGGAACGCGCCGATTCGAATTCCTGATACGCCGCGGCGACTTCACCCGCGACGGCCGTTTCTCCGGCACGCACGGAGCGCCCGGCCTTCTCGTGTTCGGCTTCGGCCCGCGCGATTTCGCCCTGGTTCCGGTTGGAGAAGGGCAACGGAACACTTACGAAGAAGCCGAGCATGTTGCCCTTGCCGTTGACGCCTTGTTCGCGCCGGTACTCTGCGCCGAGTGTGTAGTCGACCTTGCCCTGCGCCTGTTCCAGCCGCAGGTCGGCCACGCTGCGAGCCTGATCGGTGCGGAGCGCGAGCAGGTCCGGCCGCGCCTGCGCCGCCTGCTGCAGCGCAGGCAGGGCCGGCGCCGCCGACGGCATGATGCCGAGCCGATCGTCGATGTCGACCGGAATGTCGTCCGGCTGCTTGCCGAGCAGCGGCAGCAGCTTCAGCCGGGCCTCGCTGACGGCGAGCTGCGCCGTCCTGACGGCGCTGCGGTATTGCAGCATGGCGACGCGCGAGCGCGTGACCTCGAGCTGGGGAATCGCGCCGCTCGCGAGGCGCTGTTCGTTCAGCTGCACGAGGCGGTTGAGCGACTGCAGGTTGTCCTCGGCGAGCGTCAGCTTGGCCTTCGCCTCCAGGACGTCGATGCTGGCGATCGCGACATCCAGCTTGAGACGGCGGACAGACTCAGCGAACTGCGCGTCGGCGAGCCGCCGTTTCTGGTCGGCGACGTCGATTCGGATATCGCGCTTGCCCCCGCGCTCGAACGGCACGTCCACGCGGACCGAGTACTGCGGCGGACCGGCGGCGTTCGCCGTGTCGAAGCCGGTGCCCAGCCAGTCCAGGCTCTCCGCGCTGGCGGACAGCACCGGGTTCGGCCGCAGCCGGGCCGTAATCGACGCCGCGTCGGCGACCGACAGGTTGGCGCGCTCGGCGAGCAGGGCCAGGTTGTTCTGGACGGCTTCAGCGATTGCCCCTTCGACGGAGAGACTGCGCAGCCGGTCCTGAGCGGCGAGCCCGCGCACGGACGCCGTGGCGAGCACCGCTGTGACCAGCAGTGAAGAATGAATCCTCATAGGCGAACTACTCCCGACAACGCACCAAACGGCGTAGCGTCCGCCTTGAGGCGGACGTCATCCGGCCGGCTGAAGCCGGCCGCTACGATTTAAGAGAGAAACCGGGCGGAGGAGGGAGGCGCGCGGGAGGAAAGCGCTGACGAGAGGATCGCCGGCTGAAGACGCGTCGGTTGAACGCTGACCGAAGATGGGCGTGGAACAGCAGCCGACCGGCGGACGGCCACGGGCAGGCCGGCTGCGTCATCCGGGGTGAGCCCCAGGTTCGCTGCTTCGTCGGAGGAATCGGCCGCGCCCAGCGAGTGGGCCAGTCCGACCTCCGATGCGAACGGCCGCGCGTCCGACGGGCTGAACCCGCCGCGACCGTCGTTCAGCCAGACGCCGACGACCTGGCGCGTCAGCGCGCCGCTGACGACGATGTCCAGATCGTTGTCGTGATCGACGTCGGAGACCCTGACGGTGAGCGCGTCCTGCTCGGAGTCGAACGCGACGGTGGCCGGCTCACGGCCGGAAACCGAGAACTCGATCCTGTACGACGCGCCGTCTATCGGGTCAGAAACCCTGTCGGCGATGGCCGCGTCGGGCGTGCCATCGGTGTTGAAGTCGCCGATGGCAGTGGACCAGCCCAGGAACCCCGCGGCGGTGCCAAGCCTGAACGCCGACAGCGCGGGAAGCGACGGCCGGATCGACGCGACAGGTGATTGAACCGCCGCCGCCACGAGCACCCGTCCGGGCCAGGCCGCGCCTGTCGTCAGCCAGACGCAGACGCCGGCGGCGATGGCGGCGAGCGGCCGAAGGCGGGTCAACCGGTAGGGCGTGTGCAGGGAGGCGATACAAGAACAATAGATCAACAGCGCGCGCGGAGCCAAACCGACCGCCGCGCGTAGTGTTATCATGCAGGGTTGAAGCCATGAAACGAGCCGAACGACAGCGGTTGAAGCAGAACGATCTGGGCGAGTTGACGCGCCACGCGCAGGAAGTGTTCGCCGATCGGAAGCGCGACGTGGGCTGGATCGTGGCCGCCGTGCTGGTCGTCGGCGCGGCCGTGCTCGGCTACTGGGCGTGGCACCAGCGCGTGCAGCAGGGCGCGCAGAAGCTCCTCGCCGATGCGATGGTCATCCAGGAAGCGCGCATCGGGCCGCCCGCGGCGGCGACCGGCGCGACCGGCCTGACGTTCCCGACCGAGCGCGAACGGGCGCAGGCCGCGCTCACCAAGTTCAAGGCCGCCGCCGACGCCTATCCGACGACGGACGCGGGGCTGTTCGCCCGCTACCAGGAAGCCTCGACGCAGGTCGTGCTCGGCAATCCGGCCGAGGCCGCCAAGGCTTATCAGGTCGTGATCGACGGCGCCGGCAATCGCCTCATCGGACAAACCGCGCGCCTGGGGCTGGCGGCCGCGCACGCGCGCGGCGGGCAATTCGATCAGGCGATCACGACATACAAGGAGCTCGCCCAGCGCAAGGACGGCGGGCTGCCGGTGGACGGCATCCTCATGGAGCTCGGTCGTGTGTACCGGGATGCGGGCCGCGCGGGGGAGGCCCAGCAGACGTTCAACCGCCTGCTCGAGGAGTTCCCCGAATCGCCGTTCAACGCCGACGCGAAGCGCGAGCTCGAGGCGCTGAAGAAAACCAAGGCTGCCTAGCCAGGGAACCGGTACGACAGGATCTTGTAGAGCAGCCTCGCGCACAGAAAGTTCGGCGCGACATTCCCCGGCATCGGGCACAGCTCGACGATGTCGCACCCGACCACCCGGCGCCGCTCGATGACGCGGCGCAGCAGTGCCAGCCCCTCGTACCAGCTCAAGCCGCCAGGCTCGGGTGTGCCGACGGCCGGCATGATCCCCGGATCGAAGCCGTCGCAGTCGATGGTGATGTACACCTCGTCGGTGAGCGAGTCCACCACGCGGTCCATCCACTGGGCGTCCTGCCGCATGTTGTAGTCGTAGAAGATCGTCGTCTTCAGCGAGGGAATTGCGGCAGCTTCTTCCGCCGAGAGGCTTCGGATGCCGACCTGCGTGCACCGGGCGTGCTCGAGCGTGCGGCGCATCGCGCAGCCGTGGCTGTGCCGCGTGCCCATGAACGAGTCCCTGAGGTCCGCGTGCGCGTCGATCTGCAACACTGAGAGGTTCTTGTGCCGTGCCGCGAGCGCCGCGACCACCGGCGGCGTAATCGAATGCTCGCCGCCAAGCACGACGGGGAACTTGCCGCGCGTGACGAGTTCCGAGGCCACGCGCTGGATCTCCTGCATCACCTCGTCCATCGACGCAAACCACAGTTGCAGCTCGGGTAGCGTACAGATCCCGATGCCGTGAACGTCGGTTTGGGTTTCTTCGTCCCACAACTCCATGTGCGACGAGGCGACGAGGATCTCGTGCGGGCCGGTTCGTGTGCCGGGCACGTACGAGGTGGTACGGTCCAGCGGAATGGGAAGAATCACGACGCGGGCGCTGTCGAAATCGGCGGCCGTCGAGCCGAGGAACGCTCCGGGGGTGACTTGCTCGTAGGCAAACGGCAGGTTCATGGCCTGCTCATTATATTGGTGCGCTCGACGTCCTTGAGAAACGCGAAATCGACGGTCGGGAGCGGATGAATGCCGCGGAGGTCGCGCTGCGCGACGATCACGTTGGTCTTGCACCACAGGCTGATGTACGGCGCCTGCTCGGCGATGAGGCGCTGTGCCCGGTTGTACAGCAGGCGTCGTTGTGCTTCACCGGTCGAGGTGGTCGCCTCGTCCAGCAGGCGATCGACGCGGGGATCGCTGAAGCCGCCCCGGTTGAACCCGGCAGGCGGCGTCTGATCGGAGTGGAAAACCCTCCGCAGAATGTCCGGGTCCGCGACGGCGCCGCCGGTCCACTGGAGAAAGTACATCTGGAAGCTTCCCGCGAGGACGTCGGCGAACAGCGTTGCGAACTCGTAGGTGCGAACCTCGAGGTCGATGCCAACTGCGCGCAGATTCTGCTGCACGACGGCGCCCTGCAGGCGGTTGAATTCGTTGCTCGACATCTTGAGTGTCAGGCGCAACCTGGGCGCCGGGCCTTCGCCGTCTGGGTCCGCGTAGCCGGCCTCGTCGAGCAGCGCCCGGGCCCTGGCGGGATCGTACGAGAACGCGAACGCGTCGGGATCGAAGGCCCACGAGATCGGCGGCAGAATCCCTGTCGCTGGAATCGCCATGCCGCGGCGCAGGTAATCGATGATCGCCTGACGGTCGATCGCGTACCCGATGGCCTGGCGGACACGGACGTCCTTCAGCACCGGGTCGCGCATGTTGAGACCGATGTACTGGTAGTCCACGCCGGGCGACTGTGTGGCCGCGAGGCGGCCGTCGCGTTCGAGTTGCATGATGATGTCCGGCGGGAGATCGTTGACGACGATGTCGGTCGTGCCCTTGCGAAGCTCGAGGCCCGCCATGATGTTGTCGGGCACGATCTTCAGCACGATGCCGTCGTTACGCGGGCGGCCGCGGAAGTAGCCGTCGTACGCGGCCAGGTCGAGGTGGTCGTCGACGGCGTACGACACGAACCGGTACGGTCCCGTGCCCACCGGGTGCTCGCGAAGCGATCGGCTGGCGCCGTCCGGGACGATCTGCGGGAGGACCAGCGCGACGGGGAACGAACCGAACGGCTCCCTCAGCCTGAAGACCACCGTGTACCGATCGGGCGCGTCGATGGACTCGAGCAGCTGAAACGCGCCCTTGTGCGGCGTCACGAAGTCCGGTTCGAGGATGCTCCGGAATGTGTACACGACATCAGCAGAGGTCAGCTCGTGGCCGTCGTGAAAGCGCACGCCGCGGCGCAGCGTTGCGACGTACCTGGTCGGCTCGGGGTTGTCGAGGCGCTCGGCGAGGTCGGGAACCGCCCGCAGCTGTTCGTCGAACGTCATCAGGCCGTTGTAGATCAGCTGCGCCGCCTTCTGCGACACATCGTCGGCGGCGACGCGAGGGTCGAGGTCGTTGGGCGCGCTGGCGACGGCGACGACGAGGACCTTCGGATTGGCGACGGGACGATGCAGGCACGCCGCCGAAGCGCTCAGGACCGCCACAAACAACGGCAGGCAGGGCAGGCGAGCCGGGCGGGCCTTGCCGGCCGTCATGTCTGTTTCTTGAGGTCAGCCAGCAGGCTCAGCGCTTCGAGCGGCGTGATGCGGTCGATGTCCACGGCGTCGAGCGCGGCCCGCAGGCGATCGTCGGCAACCGTGGGCGGCTGGAACAGCCCGAGCTGCTGCTGGGGCTCCGATGGGGTACCGCTCAGCGACGGCCGGCCGCCGCGGGCGAGCTCATCCCGCTCGAGCGCCCCGAGGATCTCTCGAGCGCGATCGATGACGGCCGCCGGCAGGCCCGCGAGCCGCGCGACCTGGATGCCGTAGCTGCGATCGGCGCGGCCCGGAACGATCTTGCGGAGGAAGATGATGTCGTCCTTCCACTCCCTCGCGGCGACGTGAAAGTTGACGATGCCGGGCGTGGCATCCGCCAGGTCCGTGAGCTCGTGGTAGTGCGTGGCAAAGAGCGTCTTCGGGCGCATCCTGGAATTGGTGGCCAGGTGCTCGGCGACCGCCCACGCGATGCTCAACCCGTCGAAGGTCGAGGTGCCTCGGCCAATCTCGTCGAGGACCACGAGGCTTTTCGACGTCGCCGTGTGCAGGATACTCGCGGTCTCCTGCATCTCGACCATGAACGTGGACTGACCGCGGGCGATGTTGTCCGACGCGCCGACGCGCGCGAAGATGCGGTCCACGAGCGGGATCTTGGCTTCGCGGGCGGGCACGAACGATCCGGCCTGGGCCATGATGCAGAGCAGCGCCACCTGCCTGAGATACGTGGACTTGCCGCCCATGTTGGGGCCAGTCAGGATGACGAGCTGGCAGGCCCGGCCATCGAGCGTCACGTCGTTGGGCACGAAGGCGCCGCCGGCCATGACTCGCCGTTCGACCACCGGGTGACGGCCGTCGAGGACCGTCAGCTCGTCGCCGTCGTGGATGTGCGGCTTGATGTAGTTGTTGACCGCGGCGACCTCGGCCAGCGCGGAGAGGACGTCGAGCGTGGCGAGGGCCCGGGCCGACGCCTGGATGCGCGCCGCCTCTCCCGCGATGCTGCGCCGCAGCACGTCGAGGACCTCGAGCTCGCGCTCGACGATCCGTTCGTCGGCCCCCAGCACCTTCTCCTCGTACTCCTTGAGCGCGGGGGTGATAAAGCGCTCGCCTCCGGCGATCGTCTGCTTGCGGTGATAGTCCGGCGGCACCGCGTGCAGGTTCGACTTGGAGATCTCGATGTAGTACCCGAACACGCGGTTGAAGCGGACCTTGAGGGACGAAATCCCCGTCCGCGCGCGTTCGCGCTCTTCCATCTCGGCGATGACCTGCTTGCCCGACCGGCTGATCCGCCGCAACTCGTCGATTTCGGGGTCCCGCCCGTCGCGCGTGAAGCCGCCTTCCCGTGCCAGCGCAGGAGGTTCGTCCACCAGGGTGCGCTCGATGTCGTCGCGGATGTCCGCGAGATCGTCGAGCTCTGCGAGCAGCGACTGAACCAGCGGCGCCCGCAACTCCGAGAGGACTGCGCGCACGCGGGGAATGACCGTGACCGACAGCCGGAGTCCGACCAGATCGCGAGGGCCTGCCGTGCCAAGCGCGGCCCGCGCGAGCAGCCGCTCGAGATCCTGCACGCTCTTGATCGCGTCGCGAAACTTGCCGCGGTCGGTCGTGAGAAACGCGAGCTCTTCGACGGCGTCCAGGCGATCGCGGATCGGCTCGAGCGTGACCAGCGGCCGGAGCAGCCACGACCGCAGCAGGCGGCTGCCGATCGAGGTGACGGTGCGATCGATTTCGTCCAGCAGCGATCCCTGGCGGTCCCCGCCGGCGCCCTCGATGATCTCCAGATGCTCGAGCGTGGTCGGATCGACGAGCAGCGCGTCGGCGCGCGGGCGGTAGGCGAGGGCACGCACGTGCGCCAGGTCGACCTTCTGCGTGTTTCGCAGGTGGTTGACGAGTGCGCCGGCAGCCGAGACCGCGGCCAGGTGTCCGTCCAGGCCGAACCCTTCCAGTCCACCGGCTCGCAACTGCGTGAGGAGGGTGCGGCGGGCCGACTCCGCTTCGAACATCCACTCGTCGATACGCGTGATCGGGATGCCGCCGGTCGCCACGGTCGCGGGCAGCTCGGCGCCCGCCGGGACGACGAGCTCGCGCGGCTTGAGGACGGCGATCTCGTCGGCCAGCGCCTGCAGGCCGTCGGGACCGTCGTACTCGGCCGCGCTGAACTCGCCCGTGGACAGATCCAGCAGCGCCACACCCAGCTTGACGATGCGGGCCGCCGTCGCGGGCTCCTGCGCGATCGCCATCAGGAACGCCGGCTCGCGCGCATCCAGGAAGCCCGCGTCGGTGAACGTGCCGGGGGAAACAACGCGCACGACCTCGCGCTTGACGAGGCCCTTGGCCTTCCGCGCGTCTTCGACCTGATCGCAGATCGCGACCCGGAAGCCCTTTTTCACGAGGCGCGCGATGTACGTGTCGACGGCGTGGTAGGGGACGCCGCACATCGGGATGCCGCCGCCGTTGGCGTCCTTCGAACGCGACGTCAGCGTGATCTCGAGGGCGCGCGAGGCCACGAGCGCGTCCTCGTAGAACGTCTCGTAGAAATCCCCCATGCGGAACAGCAGGATCGAATCGCGGTACTGCTCCTTGGCGTCCAGGTACTGCCGCATCGCCGGAGTCGCCGACGCTGACATATGCTTAAAGTCTATCGCATGCGTGTGCTGGCCCTGGACACCACGGGACGCGCCGGAAGCGTGGCGCTCGTCGACGACGGACGGATCGTGCGCGAGCACGAAGGCGACGCATCGCGCACGCACGGTGAGCGGCTGCCTGGCGAGCTCGCTGCGCTCGGCGCGCCGTTTGACTCGGTGGACGTCTTTGCCGTCGCCAGCGGGCCGGGATCGTTCACGGGCCTGCGGATTGGCATCGCGACGATGCAGGGGCTGGCGCTGGTGAACAGGCGGCCGATCGCGCCGGTCTCGGCGCTCGAGGCGCACGCCCAGCTGGCAAGCCGATCGGCCGGCGCCGGCGCACTCGTCGCCTGCTGGATCGATGCGCAGCGCGGCGAGGTGTTCTCCGCGCTGTACCGCGTGGCCGAGGCGCCGCTGTTCACGCCCGAGCGGCTCGTGGAACTCGAAGCGCCGTCGGTCGCCGGCCCGCAGCGGACGCTCGCGGACTGGGCCGCTTATCCCGTGCAGTCGGTGATCTTTGCGGGCGACGGCGCTGCGCGCTACGAGGGCGCGCTGCCACGTACTGGAGAGCTGGTCCGCCGCGCCCTTCCGATGCCGATCGCCGGCGTAATCGGTTGCATGGCGGCCGTGCGCGCCGGGCGGGGGCTGGCCGTGCCGCCGGAATCCGTCGCCGCGCTCTACGTCCGCAGACCCGATGCCGAACTGCACCGGGACCGGTCCGCCCACCGTTGAACCCATGGCGAGCTGCATCATCGAGCCCCTGTCGTCCGCGTCGGAAATCGACGAGATCCTCGCCATCGAGGAGGCGTCGTTCTCCAGTCCGTGGACGCGCGAGATGTACGTCGCGGAGCTCAACAACCCGGGCGTGTCCCACTTCTATCTCGCGAGAACCGGCGCGCGCGAGACCGTCGGCTTCTGCTCCTTCTGGCACGTGCTCGAAGAGCTTCACATCAACAACCTCGCCGTGTTGCCCGCGCATCGCCGGTCGCGCATCGGCACGGACCTGCTGCTTCGTGTGCTCGGGGACGGCGCGCGGCTCGGCGCGCACCGCGCGACGCTCGAAGTAAGGCGCTCGAACGAGCCCGCCCAGAAGCTGTACGAAAAGTTCGGCTTCACGATCGCCGGCGTGCGGCGCCTCTACTACAGCAACCCGCCTGAAGACGCCCTCGTGTTGTGGCGTGACGGATTGCCGTAGCTTGCAAGGCCTCTGGCCTTGTGTTACGTTCCCGTCATCATGCAACCGCACGGTCCGATTCGAGCGTTTCGTCCTCAAGCGACAAAGGAGGCCGGGCATGAATGAGCAGTCACAGCATACGGACGAGGAATACCACGATCTCGCCGCCAAGCACCACGAGCTCGATGAACGCCTCAGCCAGCTGACCGCCAAGCACTACCTCTCCGAACCCGAACAACTCGAAGAAGCCACTCTCAAGAAGCGGAAGCTCCAACTTAAAGATCGCATGGAAGACCTTCGCCGGCGCCGAACGGACGCCCCTTCCCAGCCGCACGTCGGCTGAGGCGACTCACATCCGGCGGCGCACTCGGCTGAGGCGCATTGTGCGTCAGCCGTCGCGCCGCCCCCTTATCTTGCATATCGATTCCGCGGGTTTTCCCTTCATCAGTGGCGCGCTGGCACTGGCCGTGCTGGCCGGCGCGTTCGGCGGGTGGCTGTTTGCCGTTCCCTTCGTGCTGCTCGCGCTGTTTTTCGCGTTCTTCTTCCGGGACCCGGAACGGTACGTTCCCGCCGCCGTGTCCGACAGCGACGTGTTGTCCCCGGCTGATGGCGAAGTGCTCGTGGCCGGCGAGGCGATGGCCGATGCGACGCCAGCCGGGATTCCGTCCGGATCCTGGCGCCAGGTCAGCATCTTCCTGTCGCCGATGGACGTGCACGTGAACCGCGTGCCCGCGTCCGGGCGCGTGACGCGCGTCGTCTTCACGAAAGGACGTTTCCTGCCCGCGTACCGCCGCGAGGCCGCAACGGTCAACGAGCGCAGTGAGATCTGGATCGACCACCAGGGCCAGCAGGTCGTGGCGCGTCAGATCGTCGGCATCCTGGCGCGCCGCGTCGTGTGCCGGCTCCAGGAAGGCGCCAGCGTGAAGGCCGGCGATCGGCTGGGAATCATGAAATTCGGATCGCGCATGGACGTGTTCGTGCCGGCAAACGCGGCCATTACCGTGAAAATCGGTGACAAGGTGCGCGGGGGCGAAACCGTCATCGCGGTGCTACACTCCAGTTAGCGTGCTGACACAGCCCGAGGGACGCGTCCGTTTCTTCCGCCGTGCCGAGGACCGGCCGCGCCAGCGCGTGAGGCGCGGCGTGTACCTGCTGCCCAGCCTGATGACGATGGGCAACATGTTCTGCGGTTACGCGTGCGTGGTCTACGCGGCCCGCGGCGAGTTCGAAACCGCGGCGCCCTTCATCGGCTTCGCCATCGTCCTCGACATGCTCGACGGCCGCATCGCCAGGCTGACGGGCACGACCAGCGAGTTCGGTGTCGAGTTCGACTCGCTCGCCGACATCATCTCCTTCGGAATCGCGCCGGCGATCCTGTCTTTCTCGTGGGGGCTGGCGTCGCTCGGACGGCTTGGCTGGGCGGCGGGGTTCCTGTTCGTCGCTGCGGCAGCGATGCGCCTCGCGCGTTTCAACATCCAGTCGGCGGCGGGCGGGGACAAACGCTATTTCGTCGGCATGCCGAGTCCGGCCGCGGCTGCAATTCCAGCGGCGACCGTCTACGCCTACCCATGGGGTCTGCTCGACTACCGCGCCGCGCTTCCCGCGCTGGCGATGGTCCTGGTGCCGGCGCTGCTGATGGTGAGTACGATTCGCTTTCGCAGCTTCAAGACGATCGATCTGCACGTGCGGCGGTCGTACACCATCCTCATTGTGATTGCGGCGGCGCTGGTTCTCATCACGACGCATCCCCGGTTCGTCCTGGTGGGAATGGCGTACGCGTACCTGGCCTCTCCGTTTGTCGGGATGATCGTCGCGCGGCTGCGGCCGCACAACCCCCCTAAGACGACATCGGCACCGTAATCGTCACGGTGGTGCCCACGCCCCGGGTGCTGCTCAGGCCGATCGTTCCGTCTATCAATTCAATATTGCGCTTGGCGATCGTCAGGCCGAGGCCCGTGCCGGTGGCCTTCGTGGAGAAGTAGGGCTCGAACATCCGGGCGAGCGCGTCGGGCTCCATGCCGACGCCGGTGTCGATCAGGTCGACGGAAATAACCGGCGGCCGCGCCTCGGCTCGAATCGTCAGGCGGCCGCGGCCCGGCATGGCGTGCAGAGCGTTTTCAATCACGTTCGTGATGGCGCGGGCGAAGAGCGTGCGATCGATCTGCGCATCCGGCAGATCGGCGGGCACCGACACGTCGATGGCAATCCGGCCGTCGAGCCCCGTGCGGTAGGGCGTCACCACTTCCTCGATGATCGCCGCGAGCGGCGTGGGTTCCGGCCGCGCGGTGGGAGAAGACGCGAAGCTCGAGAACTCGGACGCGATCTGGCGCAGCAGCGACACCTGCGTGAGGATCGCGTGCACGCAGTCGTCGAGTACCGGCGACAGGGGCCGGCCGCGGTCCACGTTGACGCGCCGCGCGTGCTCGGCCGACAGCTGGATGGGCGTCAGGGGGTTCTTGATGTCGTGCGCGACCTGCCGGGCCATGTCCGCCCAGGCCTCCAGGCGCTGCGTGCGCTCGAGATCCGCGCGCTGGCGCTTGAGGTCGTCCGCCATCCGGTTGAAATCCTCCACGAGCCGGCCCAGCTCGTCGGCGGACGCGACGGCGATGTGCGCGTCCAAATCTCCACGCGCGATCCGGCGCGTCGCGTGGCTCAGGCGATTGATGGGATCCGCAATCCGCTCGGCCATCCAGTACCCGATGCCGGCGCCGACCAGGCTGAAGAGAACCGCGCCGAAAATCACCTGCCGATCGAGCTCGTCGATCTGCCGCTCGATCTCGAGCTTTCGCAGCGGCAGGGGCACGGTGACGATCCCTTCGCGTCCTCCCGCACGGATCGGCGCCGCGGCCTCCATGTAGGTCGAGTCCGCGAGCTGCTCGACGCTCACGAAGGTCGGCAGCCGATCGAGGACGATGCGGCGGTAGACCGCACTGGGCGTGCGGGGCGAGAGCAGCCGCGAAGCGAACAGGTCGCGCTGGCTCGTGGCCTCGAGGCTCGACCGCTCGAACAGGTTCACGTCCTGATCGATGGCGCGGCTGACCAGCACCATGATCTGATCGTCAATCGACGTCGGGCCGGCGGGTCCAAGCACGGTCGCGTAGTCTTCGACGAGCCGCTGTGCGACCGTCGCGGTCCTGGCCGCGGCCTCTTCGACACCGGCGCGCGCCTGCGCGGCAAAGTATGTGCGGACGGCGAACGCGAGAATGGCAACCGGCACCACCGCGCCGGCGACGTAGGCGAGGAACAGCTTCCGATAAAAACTCGAGCGGAACTCGCGCAGCAGTTCGCGGCCGTTCGCCGGGCCGATAGCGGCCACCAGCGCGAAGAGCGCCGCACCCGCAACGAGGACCACGTACAACGCGCCGGCCAGCACGATGAGCTCTGCGAGGCTGACGAGATGCCCGAACCAGGTCAGCGCGGCGTACCCGAGGGCGTAGATGCCGCCGCGATCGCTCGCCAGGTACACACGGAAGCGATCGTCGTCGCGGGCCAGGGTCGTCCAGAATCCTTCGCGCGACGCCACCGCGCGCGCGAACGCTTCGTCCGGCAGCGGCCAGATGCCGGTGCCCGACACGTACGTGGGCGCGCGACTCCAGCCATATCCGACAAGTTCCACGTCGTTGCCCTGCAGCCCCTCGGCCGTGGCGCTTTCCGGACGGAGCGGTTCGAGATACGGGTTCTGGGACGAGAAGAACGGAAGCGTCCGGTAATCGAGCATCGTGCGCACGACGATGGCCCCTCGAACGACCCCGTGGTCGCAAATGCCACGGCCGGCCTGCGGGACGTGCCGCTCCAGAGAGCCGAGGGGCAGCACCTCCTCGAAGACCTCCCAGTTGCAGCTCGCCGTCTCGTGACGGCGAGTGGTACGTTCGGGCAGGAGTGAGAAGCGGCTCACCAGGTCGCCCTCGCTGTTGTACAGCTCGACAGAGGAAGTGAGCCGGTAGGTCGCGAGCGCGGTTCTCGACCAGACCGCGAACGCGCGGTCGATCGTCGGCGTGGCGGGCGACAAGCCCGATACGTAGTCAGCGAGGTTGGGCAGGGCGTCGATCTGATCGAGCGCCTGGTAGAGGCGATCCTGGAGATCCTTGCGCTGGCTGGTCGCCTGTGGCGCGTACGTCGACGCGATCAGCCGTTCCTTCGCCTCCGTCGCGAGGAAGAAGAGCGACGGATACATGGCGAGGGCCGGCATCGCCAGAGCGACAAAAAGGGCCACGAGCCGCGCGGCCTGGGAACTGCGCCGCGAGCGGCGCGACACCCGTTCGAATGCGGCGACACACAACCCGCAGGCCGCCAGCGCGATGATCCACGGCACGAGCGGAATCGACTCGACGCTGGCGTGAATCGCGGCGACCGCGACGGCGGCGCCGGCAATCCATCCGAACATCGCGGTGGCCCGAAGGTCCCAGCGCCGGGGCCGCCGCCAGAACACGCCCGCGGCGTCCGCGGCCATCGCGGCGCCCCAGAGAACCGCGGCGTGGAGCAGCACGAGGCCGAAGCCGACAGACAGTCCGCGAATGCTGAACGGATGCAGCGAGAAGTGGACGACGTCGATGTTTGTCCGGGCGACGACTTCCTGCAGGAAGCGCTCGTATCCGGCCAACACCGCCGCAGCGATGAAGCCGGTCGCGACGTACACCGCCGCGATGCGGGAGTCGCCGACGGCTTGAGGGTTGTTCCTCAACCACAGCCGCGGCCGTGGATGGGCAAGGCGCCGCCTGGCGAGTGAGTCGGCCGCGAGCCCGACGAAAGCCGCGGCGGTCAGGGCGGCGAGCAGGACGTAGGCCGGCGATCCAAAGGGTTGAGGGCCAGCGACCGACGACACGATCCACAGGAGCGACGAACGGGCGATCAGGAGAATGAGGACGATCGCCCCGGTTGCCCAGAGAAAATCACGTGTCGTACGCGCGCGGCGGCGAAGGTCGAGCAACGGCCCGGCGCACAAAAGCAGGGCGATGACGATGACGAGCGCGCTCGCGGCCAGGGTCCGCGCGCGCCACCGCGAGCGTGCCTCGGACAGTGCCGCGCGGGACACGCGAGCCTCGACCAGAAGCCCGCCCGCAGGCGATGGAATCAGGAACCTGGCCGCATCGGCTCCATCGTCGGGCGGACCGGGGCCTTCGAACTCCGTGCGAATCGAAACCGGGACGAGCGACGTGGAGACAACGGCGACGCCGGCGGCGAGTCCGGTCGTCGGCTGCAGCCCCGACAGCGACTGTTCGACCACGACGGTCGCCTGGCGGGCGCCGGGCCGCTGCGGATCGACCACGGGTTCCACGCGGACCAGCCGCGGTCCGAGCGCGCCCGGTGCAACAAACAGCGCGGCCGGGCCGCTCGTTCGCTCCTTCGCGAGATCGAGCACCCGTCCGGCCCAGGCGAGCGGCCGGCCGGCGAGGTCATAGACCGTGATGCCGGTGCGCCCTGCCTGGTCGGCCGGCAGCGCATCGGACACGACGTCAAACAGTTGGGTTGCCGTTGCCGGATCGCGCTGCGCGAGCTGGATTGCGGTTCGTGAGGCGGTTACGCGGGCGGCCATCGCGCCGAGGGCTTCGGCGCTGCCGTCAAACTGGCGGCGGAATTCCGCCTCGACGCGAGCCAGCGCCTCGTCGTCGGTCGATCCGAACCGGCTGAGCTCGAGCGCGCGGCCCGCAGCGGCGGCGATGAGGGCGCCGAGCAGCCCGCCGACAACGAGACGTCCGGCTAGCGTCCGCATGACATTAGTGAAGTCTGCCGCATCGCTGACGCGACGGTGGCCCGACCAGCATACAATTGAAGCACATCGCCCCAATGCGGCGAATTCCCCGAACGTGACCCTCAAGCTGCTCCTCAAACGCGGCGCGCTGCTGGCCGTCGCCAACTGGCAGGCGGTGGCGATCCAGTTCTTCGCAGAGACGACGTTTCAGGTGCTGCTGGCCGTTCCGATCTTCGGCGCCGCGATCCTGGTCGCGGTCGCCGTGGGCACCGACCTGGGCGACCTGTTGCAGGGGAATCTTCGGGAGATCGCCACCAACATCGCGCGCGCGCTGACATCCGAACCGATGGCGCTCGGGTCCTTCCTGGTCGCGTTCGCGATTGCCCTGGCTGGCGGGTCGGCGCTGACGTGTCTCGTCAAAGGCGGGACGCTCGACGTGCTGCTCGCGGCGAACGACGCCGCCGGCCCGATCGAGCGCGAACCCGTGACGTTCGACAGCCTTCGCGGCGCCGCGCAGTTCAGCGTGCCGCGGTTCATGAGCGGCTGCGTGCGGCTGTTCCGGTCGTATCTGGCGCTCGGCCTGGTGCTGGTGGCCGCGTATGCCGTTTCGGGCGCGGTGTACCTGGCGTGCGTCGTGTACGGTTACCGCGCGGCGGAAGGCGTCGTGAGCGTGATCGGGTGGACGGCGATCGCCGCGGTCGCGACCGTCGGGCTGATCCTCTGGATCACGCTCGTCAACCTGGTCTATCTGTTGACTCAGATCGCGATGGCCGCCGACAACATCGGGCTTGCCGATGCGTTTCGCGCGGTCGGACGCTTCGTGCGTGTGGAAGCGTCTGCGCTGTCGCGCATGTTCCTGATCATCCTCGCCCTGGTCGTCGGCGCGACGCTCGTCTCGGCGCTCGCGTGGTCGGGCGTCGGCCTGATCGCGTTCGTGCCGCTCGTCGGCCTTGCGGTGGTGCCGCTGCAACTGGTGGCGCTCGTTCTGCGAGGGCTCGCCTTCGAGTACATCGGGCTCGCTGCAGCGGGTGCGTACCTGACGCTCTACCGCCGGATGCCGCATGCCGAACGCAGCGACGCCGGCCTCGGCCTCATCGAGACCTCGGTGGGGGCAATGGGCCCAGCGGCAACGGCCCAGGCGGGCCCAGGGGTGACGCCGTCGGGTTCATCTGGACCAGGCCCGGCAGCGGCGTGAGCGGCGCGATCGCCGGATCGAACGAGTGCCCCAGGGCGACGACGGTCACGCCCTTCACGATGTCGCGCGCCACGGCGATCACCACGGGAAACGCGCGGGACACAGGGGTGAAGAGGTGGGGCGGCGCCGCCAATTCACCGGCGAGCGCGAACTCGCCCGAGGTCTTACCGTCCTGGTCATGGTACGCCCGCAGCATCGGCGCCGGTCCTGAGACGAGGATGGATTCTGCGGCATGCAAAGGCCCGGTCGCAGGACGCAGCGGCAAGGGGATTTTCCAGCGTTGCACGCCGCTCGACTTGTTCAGGGCCCTCAACACGTTGTCGAGTGACACGAAGTAGGCCGTGCGTTCGTCCACGACCGGGAGGCCGATGACAGGCCCTCCGGTTTGCCAGCGCCACTCGACCTGTCCGTCCTCGGCGCTCAGGCAGTAGAAGAACCGATCCTGCGAGCCGAGATACAGCCGGTCGCCGCTGACGAGGATCTCGTTGGCGGGGCCGCCGAGCCGCCGCTCCCAGACAACCGCGCCCGTGTCGACGCGCATGGCGACAACGTGGGAGTCGCCGCCGGGGAGGTAGACGTATTCGCCCCCGAGCGCGGGGCGCGCGTGCGCGACCGCTCCCAGGTTGCGCCGCCACAACAACGTGCCGTCGGCGGCACGGAAGGCCAGCAGCTCTTTGTTCGTGGTGGCCACGAGCAGCCAGCCGTTGTCCCACACCGGAGGAACCGCGACCATGTCCGCCAGCGGCAGTTCCCACGCGGACGTGCCGTCGGCGGCGCGCAGCGCCGACAGGCCCCCGGGCCTGACCACGAACACGAGGTCGTCGCCGGCGGCGGGCTCGAACGTGGTGTGGATCGTGGTGAGCCAGAGCCGTGCCCCGCTCGCGAGGTTATACGCGGCGAGCTGGTCGCCTTCGAGCGGAAAGTAGGCGCGCGTCGCGTCGTAGGCGGGCGTCGCGGTGAGGCTGCTGTTGAGTGCGAGCGTCCACACGGTCTGTAATGGAAACAGGGGGAGCGGCGTGCGGTCGTTGGCGGCGTACGTCTGTTTCACTCGCCGCGTTTGCGCTGAGCTGAGGCCCGTCAACGCCGTGATGAGGGCAAGTGCACTACAACATATTGTGGTCAGACGAGTTGCCACCCCGTTATAATAGCGGCTAATCGCTCCAGTCCTTCGAGAAGCTCCAGGCGGGTCGTTTCGGTGAGCCACCAAACAATCGTCGTTCTCGACTTCGGGTCTCAGTACACACAGCTCATCGCCCGGCGGCTTCGCGAGCTCTCGGTGTACTCGGAGATCTGGCCGCCGGATGCCCCGGCCGAGAAGATTCGCGCCAGGCGTCCGGCCGGGATCATCCTGTCCGGCGGTCCCAAGAGCGTGTCCGATCCCGGCGCGCCGAAGTGCGATGCCGCCGTTTTTGATGTCGGCATCCCCGTGCTCGGGATCTGCTACGGCATGCAGCTGATGGCCGACACACTCGGCGGGACGGTGGCGCCCGCGCGCCAGCGCGAGTTCGGCCACGCCCTGGTCACGGTGAACGGACCGGCGCCGCTGTTTGCGGGTGTGCCGGCGGAGATCCGCGTCTGGGCGAGCCACGGCGATTTCGTGGAGGCCGCGCCCAAAGGGTTCTCGGTCGTCGCGACCAGCGCGAACGCGCCAGTGGCTGCGATGATGGACGAAACGCGCGCGCTGCACGCGCTGCTGTTCCATCCCGAGGTCGTGCACACGCAATTCGGGCTGGAGATACTCCGCAACTTCGCGTACGGCGTGTGCGGGTGCACGGGCGACTGGACGATGGCGTCGTTTGTCGAGGAAGCGACGGCGCGCGTCAAAGCGCAGGTGGGGGACGGGCGCGTCGTGTGCGGGCTGAGCGGCGGCGTCGATTCGACCGTCGCGGCGCTCATCATTCATCGCGCGATCGGCCGGAACCTGACGTGCATCCTGGTGGACAACGGCGTGCTCCGGCAGGACGAGGCCGCCCAGATCCGGAAGCGGTTCGAGCGGCTCAACCTTCCGCTCGTCTTCGCCGACGCGTCGGAACGGTTTCTCGAACGCCTGGCGGGCGTCGTCGAGCCGGAACAGAAGCGCAAGATCATCGGCGCGACCTTCATCGACGTGTTCGAGGAGGAGGCGGCGAAGCTCGGCCGGGTCGATTTTCTGGCGCAGGGGACGCTCTATCCAGACGTCATCGAGTCGGTGGCCATCGTCGGGCAGTCCTCGCTCATCAAGAGCCATCACAACGTCGGCGGCCTTCCGGAGCGCATGCGGATGAAACTCGTCGAGCCGCTGCGTGAACTGTTCAAGGACGAGGTCCGCGAGGTCGGCCGGAAACTGGACCTCGA
>Ga0068871_100001059_pt1 | contig 18450 bp, 13 predicted proteins | sample KBSMisM72_FD_72750 | JGI IMG/M metagenome (GOLD analysis project Ga0068871, IMG submission 72750) | Miscanthus rhizosphere microbial communities from Kellogg Biological Station, Michigan, USA - KBS Miscanthus M7-2 | ecosystem: Host-associated > Plants > Roots > Rhizosphere > Soil ...
TTTCATTACTTTTGTCTCTCCTAATAATTCTCATATGGCTGTTCTGGTTAATAAGAATTCCAAAGTGATTGTCCAGGGTTTTACGGGCACGGAAGGCACTTTCCACGCCACGCAAATGATCGAGTACGGGACACAGGTAGTTGGCGGCGTCACGCCCGGCAAAGGGGGCAGCAAACACCTCGAAAAGCCAGTGTTCAATACCGTAGCAGATGCCGTTAAAGAAACCGGCGCCGATGTGAGTATCATTTTCGTTCCTCCCGCTTTTGCGGCAGATGCGATCATGGAAGCAGCAGAAGCAGGTATTCAATTGATCGTTTGCATTACCGAAGGAATTCCCGTGCAGGACATGGTGAAAGCCAAAAATTACCTGCAGGGAAGAAGAACACGGCTTATCGGACCGAACTGCCCAGGCGTCATCACAGCCGATGAATGTAAAGTGGGCATCATGCCGGGCTTCATTTTCAAAAAAGGCAATATCGGAATCGTTTCAAAATCCGGAACGCTTACATACGAAGCTGCCGACCAGGTTGCGAAATCCGGTCTCGGCATCAGCACAGCCATCGGAATTGGCGGAGATCCCATTATCGGTACCACCACGCGCGAAGCCGTTGAATTATTTATGAACGATCCCGAAACACAGGGAATCGTCATGATCGGTGAAATCGGGGGAGGCATGGAAGCCGAGGCTGCAAGATGGATCAAGGCCAATGGAAAAAAACCCGTGGTAGGATTCATTGCGGGTCAAACAGCGCCTCCCGGCCGTCGCATGGGTCATGCCGGTGCCATTGTGGGCGGAGCAGATGATACCGCCGCTGCTAAAATGAAGATTATGCGTGAGTGTGGAATTACCGTGGTAGACAGCCCTGCTGATATTGGTAAGACGATGGCTTTGGCGATGAGTAAGAACGCCGTTACTAATTAAAAAGTAAAAATTAAAAAGTAAAAATTTAAAAGTGGGGATTTCTACTTTTAAATTTTGACTTTTTACTTCAGTAATTCATCCATATTTCGATCATTATCAATCTTCCCTCTTACTTCGAGCATGCGCATATCCTTGGCGTCGCGAAGGAATTCTGAAGCAAAAATGAAATCGTTCAATTTCTGGTTCTTGCTGAAAATGATTTCTGAATTGTTTCCTTCCCATTCTTTAATTCCTTCAAACATATACAGGATGTGTTCACCGATTTCCATCACGCTGTTCATATCGTGCGTGTTTACCACCGTGGTCATATTGTATTCCTTGGTGATTTGGTGAATCAGCTTATCTATAACGAGTGAAGTTTGAGGATCGAGTCCCGAATTGGGCTCATCGCAAAAGAGATATTTGGGGTTCAGCACGATGGCTCTCGCAATGCCCACGCGCTTCTTCATGCCACCACTGATCTCTGCAGGGAACTTTTTATTGACCTCGCCCAGGTTCACTTTGTCCAGTACTTCGTTTACGCGTTTCAGTTTGGTCGAAAAACTGTCCTTCGTAAACATATCGAGCGGGAACATCACGTTCTGCTCAACCGTCATACTGTCAAACAGTGCAGAGCCCTGGAACAGCATACCAATTTGTTGCCGCAGCATTTTCCGCTCATCGTCATTCATTGTGGTGAAGTCCTTTCCATCGTATAAAATCTCACCTTCGTCTGGTTCAAACAGTCCTACCAGGCATTTCATCAATACGGTCTTGCCGCTACCACTGGTTCCAATAATGAGATTTGCCTTACCTGTTTCCAAAACGGCGCTTACACCATTAATTACAACTTTATCGCCAAATCCCTTCTTTATGTTTTTGAATTCAATCATGCAGGTTATGGGTGTTTGTCAAAGCAGGAGTGCTGCGAGTATGTAGTCTGAAAACAGGATCATGATACAACTCGTCACCACGGCTGTAGTACTGGCACGGCCAATTTCCAGCGCGCCACCCTTCACATAATATCCAAAGTATGCGGGTATGCTCGAAATGATAAAGGCGAACGTGTAACCCTTGACCACTGCAAAAAAAACGTTATACGGAACAAAAGCCTGTAGCAAGCCTTTGTCGAAACTTTCCGCGGAAAGAATATGCGACGCAGTACCTGCCAGCCGTCCGCCCCATATGCCTAGCACCATCGCAATGATCACCAACAAGGGAATCATGATGAGGGCCGCCAGGATCTTGGGCATGATCAGGTAAGACTTGGTATTAATACCCATAATCTCAAGGGCATCGATCTGTTCGCTAACACGCATGTTTCCCAGTTCACTCGCAATCTTGCTACCCACCACACCGGCCAACACAATACAGGTAAGAGTAGGCGCAAATTCAAGGATTACCGTATCTCTTACAATTTGTGCGATGGTGGATATGGGAATAACCGGACTTACAAGCTGGTAAGCAGTTTGAACGGTTGACACAGCGCCGATAAAAACAGAAATGATGAGCACAATTCCCAGAGAACCGATCCCGATATCATTGCATTGGTGCATGATTTCCTTCCAGTACATCTTGAAATTCTCTGGCCGGGTGAACATGCCTTTGATCATTAGCAGGTATCGCCCGAACTCGGTAAAAAAGGTCATGGGGTGAAATTAAGAAATAAATGATTAAGGTTGGCGATTGGAGGTTGGTGGTGAATATCTGACCGCGTTGAATCCTGAATCCTGAATCCTGAAATCATAATTGCTTCAGATCCGAAATAATCAACTCCTTCAAATGCAGATCCATGAGACGCCCCATGGTCTTGCATTTCATGAAGGCCTCGTTTTTATAGTGGTCTGACAACTCCCTTGCCAGTTGCGCGATTTTTTGGGGCGTCGATAATTCGTCATTTAACAAGGCATCCCTTAAATCGCGTAGCCGGTGCCGTTGCGATTTGATGCGCCTGAAAATCTGCGACCTCTCTTCCTGTTGATATTGGAGGATCACTTCGGGATGCAGGTGTTCCTGGACCAGTTCCACGAAGACCAGGTTCTCCTTAAAAAATTGTGGCAGGTAAATATTCTTTCTGCCCTCATAGCACTGCTGGTCGAAGTCGATGGCGCGAATCCGGAACTGGATATCGTCAAAATCCTGGGTGATGTCAAAAACGAAATTGTAGCTACGCATATCGCCCAGCAGTCGCACAAAACAGCGCTCATTGAATTTCACAAATTCCTTGGCGATGCGTTTGGGGTTGAATTCCTTTCGATTGATATAATCCTTCGCAAACACATCCCCGGGTATACCCGCAATATGTTCTTCCACCAGCGTATCGTCATCTACCAGGTAGCTGATTGAATAAGGGGAAAGCAGGTGCTCCAGCTCCAGCCCGCAAATGCGCGAGGCATCGGCCACCTTGATGTAGAAGTAGTCGTGGACTTCGTTGTAGTTATTGACGATTTTGACGCGGAAGGGTTTCGAATTTCCAAAAACGCAAAAATCGATGCGTTCAATATGCAGGTGTTCCTCGGCCTGCGAATGCCCCGCAGATTTCAGTAACGAATAAACGCGTTTCAGGTTTTGATGGATTTCCCCCGACAAGCTCGGATGATAAAACACAGTTTCCCAAAGCGTGTCTTTACCCTCTTTGTCGTATAGCGGAATTGAATTCTGAAAATGCCGGAGGGTGTTATAGGAAACGGGCAGGTTACTCTCCCGGGTGTATCGCTTCAGGTATTTTTTAAAACTGCGGCTTACCTGGTAAAAGTATTTTTTCTTTGAGATCTGTTCGATCAGGTTCATTAATGAGTTTTAATGGAGAACGGTGGACAGTGGACAGTGGACAGAAAAAATGCACACTGTCTGCCGTCCACTGTCCACTGTCTACCGTCTACCGTCTACCGTCTACTGCCCCTTCTAAACATCATGAGTCACTTTTCTAAAACGCTTCCACCACTTCGACTTCTGTATGGCTTCAATGGTATTTACTTCCTCGCATTTCATTTGCGCATCGGTTACTGCAATCAGTACCATGTTGAAAATGCTTCTAACGGAGCTGCCTAATTGCAGCACATGAACCGGTTTCTTCAGGCCCAGCAGGACGGGTCCGATGGCGTCTGCTCCCCCCACCTCCTGCAGGAGGTTATAGGCAATATTACCGGCGCTGAGATTGGGGAAGATGAGGGTATTGACGTCTCCATCAATCAAATCTGAAAAGGGGTAATTGTCGCGCAATATCTCCTTATTGAAGGCCATGATGCCCTGCACCTCGCCGTCAACCTGCAAGGAGGGATTTTTTTGTTTAATCAGTTCCCTTGCCTCACGCATCATAATGGCCTCGGCGCCGTCGCTGCTACCGAAATTCGAATAACTTAACAATGCAATCTTCGGTGTAAAACCGAAGGAGCGTACTTCCTTGGCGGTCAGAAGCGTGATATCTGCGATTTCTTCTGCAGTAGGATGGAAATTAACTGTTGTATCCGCCAGGAACAACGGACCTTTTTTTGTCAGCATGATATACATGCCCGCAACCTTCTTCACCCCTTCTTCCACACCAATGACCTGTATGGCAGGGCGAATCGTATCGGGGTATTTCCTGCTTAATCCTGAAATCATGGCGTCTGCTTCACCCATTTCCACCATCATACAGCCGAATATGGTGCGGTCGCGCATGGCCTTTGCCGCTTCGTAGCGATTCACGCCGCGACGCTGCCGCTTTTCGAAATATTTTTTGGCAAATTCCTTGCGCAATTCGTCCATGTGCTCGCTTTTGGGATCGATCACCGGAATTCCTTCAAGGTCGATTCCATTCAGGTTTGCCACAGCCTGAACTTTTTTCGGGTCTCCTAACAGGATCGGGTAGGCGACGCCATCGTCCTGCGCCAGTTGTGCGGCCTTGAGAACTTTCACATTCTCTCCGTCTACAAATACCACGCGCTTGGGATCCTTCCTGGCCTTGCTGCCGATCACACGCATGAGCTGGTTATCGAGACCCAGCCTGCTGTTCAATTCGAGTTCATATTTCTCCCAATCTGTAATCGGATGTTGCGCTACGCCGCTTTCCATCGCCGCCCTCGCGACGGCGGGAGCTACGGTTGGCAACAAACGTGGATCAAGGGGTTTTGGAATGATGTATTCGGGACCGAATGAAATGTGCTTTTCGTTGTATGCGATATTCACAATATCGGGAACCGTGGTCCTCGTCAGTTCGGCCAAAGCCTTTACTGCCGCAAGTTTCATGGCCTCATTGATTTGCCTGGCGCGAACATCCAGTGCGCCGCGGAAGATGAAGGGGAATCCCAGCACGTTATTCACCTGGTTCGGGAAATCACTTCTTCCAGTGGCCATGATCAGATCTTTACGAACAGCCCGAGCGGCTTCATAACTGATTTCGGGATCGGGATTTGCCATTGCAAATACGATCGGATTTTTAGCCATGCTTTTCACCATTTCCGGCGTTATCACATTTCCCACGCTGAGCCCGATGAATACATCCGAGTCCTTCATCGCTTCTTCCAGCGTGAGATCGTGTCTTGCTTTCCCTGCAAACCGGGCCTTATTTTCATCCAAATCCTTACGGCCAATATGAATCACACCGCTTCTGTCGAACATTAGAAAATTCTCATGCTTTGCGCCCAGGGCTTCGTACAGGAGCACACAGGCCATTGCCGCCGCACCAGCTCCATTCACCACGAATTTTACTTTGTCGATTTTTTTCTTTTGAAGGTCAAGCGCATTGAGCAACGCTGCCGCGCTGATGATAGCGGTCCCATGCTGGTCATCGTGCATCACCGGGATGTTCATGACTTCTTTCAGCTTCCGTTCAATGTAAAAGCATTCCGGTGCCTTGATATCTTCCAGGTTTATACCGCCAAAAGTGGGTTCAAGCGATTTTACGATCTGAACAAATTTCTCGGGATCTTTTTCATCGATTTCGATATCGAAGACGTCGATGTCGGCGAAAATTTTGAAAAGCACTCCCTTTCCCTCCATAACGGGCTTGCCAGCAGCGGGTCCAATATCCCCCAGTCCCAATACTGCGGTACCATTGCTGATCACCGCTACAAGGTTTCCCTTGGCTGTGTATTTATAAACCGCTTCGGGATTATCGTGAATTTCTTTGCAGGGTTCTGCTACGCCTGGTGAATAGGCGAGAGACAAATCGCGTTGAGTTTTTGCTTCCTTGGTGGGTACAACTTCTATTTTTCCAGGTCGGCCCTTGGCATGGTATTCAAGTGCCTCCTGTCTTCTGAGTTCCTTTTTTTGCATAAGCTTTTATTTGATCGGTGGATCGAAGCCTGAATGGTGTTATTCGGGTGAAGTGCCTGGACTACGTTCAGCCCAAGCTAAATCATGATCGGGGCCATCGAACTATAGTTTAGGGTGATCAATCAAAGGTTTCCCCGTCCTGCAATTTAGCAGTTTTACCTTGATTGCCTGATTTACCATTGGGAATTAGGATTTTAGGTCTTGAAGCACCGAACTCAAAAATGAGCATAAATATTTGATGCAGCACTCACTCCGTTAATGTCGTCTTAAAATGTCGTTTCGCTCCGCCGAAATGGCTCTCTGAGACAATTAAATGACGGTTAAGAGTGAACCCATTGGGCAAAATTTACGTAATTTAGTAAGTTGATCTATTGCATTTTAAATTCCCTGACAAGGGCCTTTTCTCATTATTTATAAATCGTATATGCGAAAATTACTATCCTGGCTGTTGATTTCGGCAATGGTAGCTACCGTGGCTTGCAAAAAGAGCGATAATCCGACACCTCCACCGCCTCCGGTTGACACAACCGGCAACCACAACAACAATCCATCAGCAATGGATTTGATCCTGGATACTGCCTTTGGATATACCCAAGGCCTATATCTCTGGTACAAAACCATCCCCGATACGGTAAACGACAGGAGATTTACTGACCCGGATGGACTGATGACCTATATCAGGAATTACAGTATCGAGCCAGGATTCACCAAACCCGTTGATAAATGGAGTTTTGGTATCCTCAAAACTGACTGGGACAATACCAGTTCAGGCATCACCCAGGACTTCGGGTTGGGTGTCTTTTTCTTTCAACAGAAAGACCTTCGGGTTAAATATGTTGAGAGGGCATCGCCTGCCGGAATCGCCGGTATCAAACGGGGTTGGCAAATCACGAAGATTAATGGTAGCGTAAACATAGACGCCAGCAACCAGGCCAGCATCAACTATATTATTCAGAACGTTTTCCAGAGCAGCAATACGACGTTCACCTTCAAACTGCCCGATGGAACCACCCAAGATGTTAGCCTCGCAGCCGACACTTACCAGGAGCACCCGATCTTCCTGGACACAGTTTATAATAACGTAGGCGGTAAGACGGTGGGCTATATGGTATTTAATTCATTCCTGGGTGACGTAACTGAGATAACCAACGAATTTCAGCGAATCTTCACACGCTTTACCAACGCAGGCGTAAATGACGTGATCATCGACCTACGCTATAATGGAGGCGGCTATGTGGACCTTCAGTCCAAGCTTGCTGGTTACCTTTTGCCATCAGCAGCGAACGGACAGGTGTTGTTGAATCAGAAATTCAATGATTACTACACGCAATTCGATACAACAATAAACGTATCGAAGCAAGGCAGTCTGAATTTGAGCCGGATCTTTTTCATCATGACAGACAATACAGCATCGGCAAGCGAATTGCTGATCAATAATATGAGGCCCTACCTGGATGTGAAGCTGATTGGTCCTACCAATAGTTATGGCAAGCCAGTTGGATTTTTTCCTGTTCCTGTTAGCAATTGGTACATCTTCCCGGTTTCATTCCGCACCACGAATAAGAATGGTGAAGGAAATTATTTTGGCGGATTTGTTCCCGACAAGCAGGTGAATGATGGATTGGACAAGAACTGGGGTGATGTTGATGAGCTATGCCTTGCCAGCGCACTTAAGTACATCGGTACAGGAGCCTTCCGTTCTGCTGCCGCAGCAGAGCCTTATACGGATAAGAGTAATTTGAAGAAAGGGAATGATGGACTAAGCACCAAGGAATTCAAGGGCATGGTGGCGAACAGGCACATCGCCATTCATAAAATCAAATAAGTTACTGAACATAATGATATTTGAAAGAGCTCCAAATGGGGCTCTTTTTTTTGATTGTAGATTGTAGATTGTCGATTGTGGAATTCATTCAAAATCTACAATCCACAATCCCGCCCGTCCGAACGGAACGTTCGGACGGGCACAATCAACAATCTATTTCCTGCCGTATCTTCGATCCATGCTAGCAGACAAGATCAAATCACTTGCAAAAGACTATTCGAAAGATTTTATCGAAGTGCGTCATCACCTGCACGCACACCCGGAGTTGAGCTACCAGGAATTCGAGACCTCGAAGTTTGTGCAATCGAAGCTGAAGGAATTTGGAATTGATTTTGCAGTCAAGGCAAACACCGGTGTAGTGGGTCTCATCCATGGAAAGAATCCGGGAAAGAGAACCATTGCTCTTCGTGCGGATCTGGATGCGCTGCCAATTAAGGAAGAAAATAATATACCCTATAAATCAAAAATAGATGGGGTCATGCATGCCTGCGGACATGACGTGCATACAACCTGTTTGCTGGGCGCTTCAAAAATTCTCAATGAAACGCGCACCGAATGGGAAGGAACCGTCAAGTTGATTTTTCAACCCGGTGAAGAAAGAAACCCGGGCGGTGCCAGCTTGATGATCAAGGAAGGTGTTCTTGAACATCCTAAGCCGGAGGCGATTTTTGGTCTGCACGTTCATCCACAGTTGGAAACCGGTTTGCTCAGTTTCAGGGAAGGTAAAGTGATGGCAAGCGCCGATGAATTGTACATTACGATCAGGGGTAAGGGAGGTCATGCTGCCGCCCCGCAAATGACTGTCGATACCATTCTTGTAGCATCTCACCTCATTGTGAGTCTGCAGCAGATTATCAGCAGAAACAGAAATCCATTTTCACCCTCGGTTTTATCTATTACCTCCTTCCAGGGCGGCTATACGACTAATGTTATTCCGAGCGAAGTGAAACTGATGGGTACTTTCAGGGCGATGGATGAGGAGTGGCGATTTAAAGCGCATGAGTTGATACGCAAACAGGCGACAGAATTGGTGGAAAGTATGGGCGCCGAAATCGACCTGCATATCGACGTGGGTTATCCTTCTGTTTACAACAATGAAGCCCTTAACGCGCTTGCAGTGAAACAGGCCATACAATTCATGGGAGATCAAAAAGTGCAGGAAACCGAATTGAGAATGGGTGCTGAAGACTTCGGCTACTACTCTCAAAAAATACCCGGATGCTTTTTTCGGTTGGGCTCTGGAAACAAGTCGAAGGGCATCAGCTCCGGCGTACACACGCCCACATTCAATATTGACGAAAATGCCATTGAAATCGGCATGGGTATCATGGCCTGGATGGGAGCGAGTGTGGAGTTCAAGTAAAAATTCAAAATGAAAAATTCAAAATTGCATGGGACGGATCCCAGTCGTTTTGACTTCTAAATTTTGATTACTGACCTGCCTGCTTTCTAATTCTGCAGATCCCCGGTATCTAACGCCGCATCTCCTCTCACCTCAATCGTGGCTGGAATAATGAGGCTTCCACTGGGATAAAGCTTCTTCACCTTCTTAAATAAATTCTCCGCTTCAGGACGCGTGCGGCAATTGCCGATTTGAATCTTAAAATAGGGGGACTGATATAGGAAATAAGTCTTCTCTTCGGGGAATTCCTGCAACAGTTTGGTCTTGATCGTCATCGCTTGGCCGCGATCGTTAGTATTGATCACCTGCACCCGAAAGCCGGGCATGGTGTGCCGACTGTTCTTAAACGCCTCCTCATTCAGTTCGGCCTGCTTTCTAACCAATAAATCCACACGAGGGTCTTTCTGAAGGTCAATACTGGAAATTTTTACAGAATCCAAGCTCTGTGCGTGGGCGCCATACAGGCAGGCCAGGGCGAGCGTCAGGCCGAAGATCTTCTTCATAAACTTTGGGGTTTTTACCGTCCGTGAAATATGTTTAGGAACAAAGTCTCTGAATTCAAAAAAAATGCCATTGTTCATTTGCGCATCTGGTTTGCAGATTGTTTAACAGATTCTGCAACCCGCCGCGCTTTTCCAATATCCCTGCCTACCGGCACGCAGGCAAATTATCCAACGCATCCGGCGACGGCATTGTATCCGGTATTACAGCTTTGGAGATTGTTTAACAATTTCCACACTTGCACTGCATCCGAGCCTTGTGGCGCCGGCCTCTATCAATTGCCTTGCGAAGTCATAACTGCGAATGCCACCCGAAGCCTTGATTTGTACATTAGACGGTAAATGGTTCCTCATCAGTTGCACGGCTTCCACGGTAGCGCCTACAGGTGCATAGCCTGTGGAGGTCTTTAGAAAGTCGGCGCCGGCCACTCCATACAATTCGCAACACTTTATGATCTCATCTTCCTTCAAAACGCCCGTCTCGATGATCACTTTGAGTATTTTATCTTTGCTCTTCACGACCGGAAAAATGTGCCTGATCTCCTCAGCCAGGAAGCGCCAATCCCCATTTTTCAGTGCACTAATGTTCACTACGAAATCCAATTCGTCCGCACCATCAACGATGGCGAGAATGCATTCGGCCAGTTTTGATTCAATCGCATTGTATCCAAAAGGAAAGCCGATTACGGTTCCCGTTTTAACTTTGTCGCCCAGTATCGCTCTTGCTTTCTTCACATAAAGTGGCGGAATGCAAACCGCGGCAAATTCATATTCCAACGCTTCCCTGCAACATTGCTCCACATCCGCGAGTGTGGCCGTTGGCTTCAACAACGTATGATCAATATAGTTGTGAATCGGCTTCATTGTTGCACAAAGAAACAGCATTTGAACCCAAACCCGGTAGCGATTAATGAACCAAATTGGGTACATTTAGAATAGCGCAATTCAAAACGGTGAGACGAATCCTGCAATACCTGGAGAATTCCATTCGCAGATTTTTAGCCTGGCTGCTAACGCGGCCCGTAACCTGGATGGCCGAACGATTTTCGTCCGCACCGAAGCAGGACAAGGTTAATGAAGCGCTTTCGAAACTGTACGAAAATACCGTCGATAAGCAGGGTGGCAAAGGCAGTATGTTTAGCTTCGACACCAACCTGCAATCCATCATCATCTTCTCAGACCATCACAAAGGCGCACGCAACGGTTCAGACGATTTTGGCGTTTGTGAAGACAATTACCTCGCCGCACTGGATTATTACAACGACAGGAAATTTTATTATATCAGCCTTGGTGACACCGAAGAGCTTTGGGAAAATACCATCTTCCAGGTGCTGAAAATGAACAGGGCGACATTTAGAAAGGAGCGACTCTTCGTTGAACGAGACGCGCTTTGCAAGATCTACGGAAACCACGACTTACTTTGGGACAACGATCCGCTTGCGCCGATCTACCTCAAAAGAATGTATGGCAGGACTGTTAAGATCTTTTCAGGCATTGTTTTGCGAAGCACCTATGCCGATGGCTGCGCCATCGACATCTTCTGCACTCACGGACACCAGGGTGACAGCCAGAGTGATGGAAACAAATTCAGCAAATGGTTTGTATCCTATGTATGGGGTCCTCTCCAGTCATTCCTTCGCATCAATACCAATTCTCCCTCCACCAACGATCAATTGAAAAGCCTGCACAATCAATTCATGTACGAATGGTCGGCGGCCCAGAAAAATATCGTACTCGTCACCGGCCATACCCATCAACCCGTCTTCAATTCACTCACGCACCTGGAAAGACTTTACAAGGCCCGCCAGGAGTCCGTTAAGAAGGGGGACCCCGATGCCATTGCCGCTATTGACCGTGAAATCCCCAGGCGCAAGAGGGAATACGATTATGTGCAGATGAATTATGAAAGTCTGAAACCCACTTATTTTAATTCCGGCTGTTGCTGCTTTGAAGACGGCACCATCACCGGAATTGAAATTACAGATGGATTTATTCGATTGATAAAATGGTCAAAAGTAAATGGCGTTCCTACACGCATTATTGCGGAAGAAACAAGGCTGGCTGATTTAGCAGAGAAAATTCATGGTGGGATGCATGAAGAATTAAAAAGTAAAAAGTAAAAATTAAAAAGGAGACTGATTGCCTCCCCTTTTAATTTTTAATTTTTACTTTTTAATTTTCACTTATTCCTTCCCGTGGCAGTTCTTAAATTTCTTTCCGCTTCCGCATGGACAAGGATCATTTCTACCCACCTTGGGTCCCACTTTTACGGGCTCCTGCTTAACTGGGGCTTCTGAAGGATCGTGATAATTATTCTCAGTATCGATCATTTCGGGCCTGCCATTTCCCGCGGTTACCATTTCATCCTTCCTCACCCGCATCTTACTCATATCTGTCTTTTGCTCCCTTCCTTCTTTGATCGTATTCTGATTTTGCTCCATCGGAATGCCCGCATGACTCAGGAATGAAACCATATCCTTGTTCACATCAGCATCCATGCGTTTGAACAGGTTGAAGGCTTCGATCTTATATATCACCAGGGGATCTTTTTGTTCATGAACTGCGGTCTGCACACTTTGTTTCAAGTCGTCCATCGAACGCAGGTGTTCTTTCCAGGCCTCGTCAATAAACGCAAGCGTGATGGTTCTCTCCAAGGCGTTAGAAAGTTCCTGCCCACTTGTGTTGAGTGTCTTCTGCATATTTGAAAGCACCTGCACCGACTTACGGCCATCACTAAACGGTACCACCACATTTTCAATATGAGAGCCCTGCGCAACGCGAATGTTCTGGAATACAGGCAGGGCCTGTTTATTCAGATCCTTTACTTTTTGCTGATAGTGCGCAATTGCTTCTTCGTATAATTTACCTGAAAGCTCGGCGGCATTTCCCCTGCTCAGTTCTTCAGCGCTAATGTTGGTGTCGATTCCAAAATTGACAATGCACGCCAGTTTGAAATCTTCATAATCTCCCTGCTCCTGGAACGAACTAATCAATCCTTCTGCAACGGTGTAAAATGCGTTATCGAGGTCAAGTGCCAGTCGCTCCCCAAACAGGGCGTGGTTGCGCTTGCCATAAATAACAGTACGCTGCTTGTTCATTACGTCATCGTATTCAAGCAGACGCTTACGAATGCCGAAGTTGTTTTCTTCAACCTTCCGTTGCGCACGCTCAATTGACTTTGTGATCATGCTGTGTTGAATCACTTCACCTTCCTTATAACCCATCCGGTCCATTAAGGAAGCGATACGCTCACTGCCAAACATGCGCATCAGGTCATCTTCCAGCGAAACATAAAACTGGGTGGTACCGGGATCACCCTGACGCCCGGAACGACCACGAAGCTGGCGGTCCACGCGGCGGCTTTCGTGTCTTTCGGTACCAATGATGGCCAAACCACCTGCATCTTTCACTCCGGGTCCAAGTTTAATATCGGTACCACGACCGGCCATATTGGTTGCAATCGTAACTGCAGACGAAAGGCCTGCTTCTGCAACCACCTGCGCTTCACGGGCGTGTTGCTTGGCATTAAGTACATTGTGCGGAATCTTTTTTACCTGCAGCATCTTGCTCAGCAATTCACTCACTTCAACTGAAGTTGTACCCACCAACACCGGCCTGCCTTCAGCACGCAATTTTTCAATGTCTTCAATAACGGCCTTGTATTTTTCACGTTTGGTTTTGTACACAAGGTCTTCGCTGTCTTTCCTGACTACCGGAATATTTGTAGGAACGGTAACCACGTCCAGTTTATAGATATCCCAGAATTCACCAGCTTCCGTTACGGCAGTACCCGTCATACCGGCAAGCTTGTGATACATACGGAAAAAGTTTTGCAGTGTAATCGTGGCATAGGTTTGCGTTGCGGCTTCAATCTTCACATTCTCCTTCGCTTCAATCGCCTGGTGCAATCCATCGCTATAGCGGCGTCCATCCAGTATACGTCCAGTTTGTTCATCCACAATTTTCACCGCACCATCCATCACCACATATTCCACGTCTTTGTCGAACAGCGCATAAGCTTTCAACAATTGCTGCACGGTGTGAATTCGGTCTGCCTTCAGTGCATAATCATTCAGCACCTGCTCCTTCGCTTTCAATTTATCTTCAGGAGTAGTGTCTAATTTGTCAACTTCAGCAAGCTGGATTGACAAGTCAGGCAACACGAAGAAGTTAGGATCCTCACCGCTGCGCGTGATGAAGTGCAGACCTTTATCTGTGAGGTCAACCTGGTTATTTTTTTCGTCGATGTGGAAATAAAGTTCCTGGTCAACGATGGGCATTTTCTTTTGCTGATCAGCCAGGTAAAAATTTTCGGCCTTTTGCATTTTCACTTTGATGCCGGGTTCGCTCAGGTACTTGATCACAGACCCCGTTTTGGGCAAACCGCGGAAGGCACGAAACAATTGCAGTCCACCTTCATCTGCGTCATCCTTTCCTTCTGCAATTAATTTTTTTGCCTCGATCAATGACCTGTTCACAACCTGCTTTTGGGCATCTACCAATTGTTGCACACGTGGCTTGAGCGCCTGGTATTGCTGATCATCACCGCCCCGTGCAATAGGGCCTGAGATGATCAAAGGCGTACGCGCGTCATCGACCAATACGCTATCCACTTCATCCACCATCGCAAAATGGTGTTTGCGTTGTACCATTTCATCCGGAGAATGAACCATGTTGTCACGGAGATAGTCAAAGCCGAATTCGTTGTTCGTGCCATAGGTAATGTCTGCGAGATATGCCTGTCTCCTTTCTTCGCTATTGGGCTGGTGCTTGTCGATGCAATCAACCGTAAGCCCTAAGAATTCAAACAGAGGTCCATTCCATTCACTGTCTCGCTTGGCGAGATAATCGTTCACAGTTACAATGTGAACGCCTTCTCCGGCGAGCCCGTTCAGATAGGCGGGCAGAGTAGATACAAGCGTCTTACCTTCACCGGTAGCCATCTCCGCAATCTTTCCTTCATGCAGCACGGTACCACCAATCAATTGCACGTCGTAGTGCAACATGTTCCAGGTGATCGCCCCACCCGCTGCTGTCCAGGAATTTTTGAAAATGACCTTGTCACCTTCAATCTGCACATAATCCTTTTTTATACTTAACTCTTTGTCGAGTTCGGTAGCGGTTGCTTTGAGTTCAGTATTTTCCTTGAACCTGCGCGCAGTTTCCTTCATCACCGCAAATGCTTCCGGGAGGATCTCCTTCAGCACCTCTTCAATTTTTTTATCACGATCCTTTTTCAGCTGGTCAACCTGTTGGTAAATTTCATCCTTCGCAACAATGTCCTGAAAATCGGTCTCATCAGCTTTTGTATTGAGTTGCGCGATTTCGCCGTCGATGCCCGAAAGCCAATCTTTTATGCGGGATCTGAATTCAAGGGTTTTTTGCCTCAATTCATCATTCGACAATGAGCCATAACTATTAAAATGGGAATTAATCTGATCTACTAAAGGCAGGATTTTTTGAACGTCTTTTTCCGACTTGCTTCCCCCAAAAATCTTCGATAAAAAACCTAACATGTGATTGGGTATTAATAAAATAGTTGATTTGAAACCAAATAGATAGTATACTAGACAAATATGGTGCTGGAAAATAAGAACAGGCCATATTGACAGCGGCACAAAGTTAAGGAATGGCGGGATACCGGGGCTACTGGTCTACACAATCTGTTTATTGATCTAATTTTGGCAGTTTGGGCCGGGCCAAACCCTATTTTTGTATTATGCGCAAAATCAAGCTGAGTCCGTTCTCAGCAGTTTCTTTACACATCTTGTTCTGGGCTTTTTATCTATTGCTGCCATATATTTTGCACAACCCCCAGGAAAGAGCAGACAGGTACAGGTTCTGGGCCGGAAGATCCACGATCATGAACCTGTTCTGGCTGGTGTTCTTTTATGCCAATGCCTTTGTTTTCATTCCGCGCATCCTGAGAAAATGGGGAATTGTTTGGTATATCCTCACCCTCCTCGTCTCCTGTATGATCATTTTCACCCTGGGGAATTTGATCACGATTGAATTCTTTCCCGATAAAGAGTTTGTGTGGCGGTCATATGTTCCGTTCATCTTTTCATTCATCTCATTCCTTGCGATGAGTTCGAGTTATCGTTTGATCGCCGATAACTTTGTTAAGGAAAGAATGAACAAGGAAAAAGAAAGTGAAGCCCTGAAAACGGAGTTATCGTTTCTCAGGTCACAGGTGAGCCCGCATTTCATGTTTAATGTGTTGAACAACCTGGTGGCACTGGCCCGATTGAAATCAAATCAAATTGAGCCTTCGCTGATCAAACTTTCGCACCTGATGAGATATATGCTGTATGATTCAGACCAGGACACGATCAGCCTGGAAAAAGAGTTGGAATATCTGCACAGTTATATCGACCTGCAACACCTTCGTTTTGGTGACGATGTGAAAGTGAACCTGGTCACCGAAGGGCAAATTGCCGGCAGGATGATTGAACCCATGTTGCTCATTCCATTCGTGGAGAATGCCTTCAAACATGGGATGGGAATGATTAAGGATCCGTTTATTGATATTAAGCTGAAGGCAAACAACACGGGTCTTGAATTTGTAGTAAGCAATAAGACATGTACCGAACCTGAAGTCAAAGACAAGAATTCAGGTATTGGACTGAACAATGTGAAACGCAGGCTGGAACTTCTTTATAAAGATCATCACGAATTGATCACCGGTAAAACAGGGAATGTGTACACCGCCGCTTTGAAAATTGCGTGGAAATGATGAGATGCCTCATTGTTGACGACGAAAAGCTCGCGCTCGACCTGATGGAAGACAATATCCGCCAGGTTCCCTTTTTGCAATTGGTGGCACGATGCAAGAATCCGCTTGACGCCATGGAGATCCTCAACAGCGAATCCATTGACCTGATCTTTCTCGATATCCAAATGCCGGGCATCACGGGTATTCAATTTCTCCAGAGTTTGAAGAATAGCGCAATGGTGGTTTTCGTGACCGCCTATGAAAAATATGCATTGGAAGGATATAACCTGGACGTTCTGGACTATCTCGTAAAACCCGTTTCGTTCGAACGATTCCTGAAGGCCGCCAACAAGGCGCTCGAACTTTTCAATCTCCGCAACAACCAGTCAAAGAGCAGTGGAGAGCCCGCCGATCACCCCGGATACATTTTTGTCAGTGCAGACTATTCCCTGGTAAAGATTAATATCGAAGACATCACCGTCATCGAAGGTTTAAAGGATTATATCCGGATTCATCTTGGGCCTTCAGCCAAACCCGTGATCACGCGCATGAGTATGAAAGCCATTGAAGACAAGTTGCCTTCCCAGCAATTTATCAGGGTGCACAAATCTTACATCATCTCTATTCACAGAATCGCTTCCATCCGGAAAGGTCGCATCCTGATTGATCACCTGGAAATCCCCATCAGCGACAACTACAGGGAACAGTTCTTTAAACGAATTGAGGGTCCGGAACCCTCTTAGAATATATATGCATTTGTCGCATTGGTCGCGATTAAGCGAACGTTAGTATAATTGGTCAAAACCACTGCGATAAAATGTCAAAATTCGAGTGCTGAATATGAAATTCTACCTTCCTTACTTATTGATCTGTCTCTCGCTTCCGGCATTGTTGGAAGCCCAGGATATTCGGCAGGTCAGTGGTAAAGTTTGGGACTCCACAAATAATCCATTGCCCAGGGCTTCAGTCAAACTATTTTATCCAGGAGGGAAGGATACGTTACAAATGACCACCGACAGCAGTGGCCGGTTTCTATTCTCCCCGGTCGATACTTCCAAATTCAGTATTGCCATCAGCAATATCGGGTACATTGATTTCAGGCGATTCTATTCTTTTCCTTCCGACATGAAGAACATCAACCTGAATGCAATCATTATGAAGCGCGATGTGAAGACGCTGGAGGAGGTGGTCATTGGCGTTCCTCCCATCCAGATCAAAGAGGATACGGTGGAGTACAAGGCCGATTCATTCAAGGTGAAACCGAATTCCATGGTGGAAGATCTTTTGAAAAAATTGCCCGGTGTGCAGGTCGATAAGAATGGTAATGTGACGGCACAGGGGAAGCAGGTTACCAAGGTGCGGGTGAACGGAAAGGATTTTTTCGGCGGTGACGTGCAAACGGCAACCCGGGAACTGCCCGCAGATATTATTGACAAGGTACAGGTGATTGATGATTACGGTGACCAGGCCGCAGTTTCCGGCATCAAGGATGGTGATCCCGACAAGATCATCAATCTTCAACTCAAGAAAGACAAAAACAAGGGAGCATTTGGACGTGCTACTGCTGGTTACGGTACAGATGACCGCTATACCGGGACCATCAACGCAAATATGTTTTCAGACCGTTCGCAACTTTCACTCTTCGGAAACGCGAATAACACCAATAATAGCTTGTTTAATATCGGTGGAAATGGAGGTAGCAGCCAGGGTGGTGGTGGCACCAGCGGTGGTGGCGGTGGTGGCGGAGGCATCAGGGCAGGTGCAGGAACCGGTGCCCTGATTGCAGCTGGTGCGAACGCTATGGGGCTCGGAAGCACAAATAGCCAAACTGGCACCAACCAGGATGGTATT
>Ga0068871_100001062_pt1 | contig 18427 bp, 15 predicted proteins | sample KBSMisM72_FD_72750 | JGI IMG/M metagenome (GOLD analysis project Ga0068871, IMG submission 72750) | Miscanthus rhizosphere microbial communities from Kellogg Biological Station, Michigan, USA - KBS Miscanthus M7-2 | ecosystem: Host-associated > Plants > Roots > Rhizosphere > Soil ...
GTGGAGATATCTTCTTCGCTTAACGGATCATGTTTGTAAGGCATCCGTTCTTCCGGATCGCGGAGACCGATCCGTCTGATCATTTCACTATGGTCCGGATCTCCGGGGATGATGGCAAACTTTCCCGACTTTAATTTGGCCAGGGCCTCATCGCGAAATAATAAACTGAATCCTCCCTTTTGCCTTACTCCGCCATGGCAGGTGATACAGTTCTTGTTCAGAATCGGTTTAACCTGGCTGGTAAAATCAATGGGTTTCCGGCGGGTGCTGATCATAAAAATCACCATAGCCAGAGCAAGAATCGTTATTACGAATACTATTTTTTTCATTTGGCCTCCCCGATATAATTTTCACTGAGTCTGATCCTTCAGGCTGTTGTAAGTTAATTAATTACTTGCAGTTATTCCGATGGGATCTGAATGACAAATACGGCACCTTCTCCTTCTTTGGATACTACTTTCAGCTCACCGCCATGTGCTTTTACAATATCATAACTCAACGACAATCCCAGCCCCGTTCCCTGTCCCGTTGGCTTGGTCGTAAAGAAAGGTTGGAAGATCTTATCCACCAGACCTGGAGGAATGCCATTGCCATTATCCGAAACCCTGACTTCGACATGATCTTTTAGCTTTTTCGTGCTAACTGTAACGGTGGGTTCATACGCTTCCAAACCCAATTTTCTTTTTTCCGTCACAGCATAAAATGCATTGGTAATTAAATTCAATATCACCCGGCCAATATCCTGTGAAATGATATCAATACTACCGATCGTTTCATCAAAGTCAGTTTTCATGGATGCATTGAAGGAAATATCTTTTGCCCTTAATCCGTGATAAGCTAACCGCAGGTATTCATCTGCCAGGGCATTGATATTGGTGGGTTCCTTTATACCACTGCTGCTGCTGCTGTGCTGTAACATGCTCTTCACAATGGCATCGGCTCTCTTGCCATGAGTGGCAATCTTTTCCAGATTTTGCTGGATATCTGATGCGATTGCTTTTGCCGCGATCATATCTCCTTTTGTGATTTCGGCATTCATCTCATCCATCAGCTCATAGCTCACTTCCGAAAAATTATTCACGAAGTTGAGGGGGTTTTGAATTTCATGGGCAATACCAGCCGTGAGTTCTCCAAGGGAAGCCATTTTTTCTGATTGTATAAGCAGAGCCTGAGCGGATCTCAATTCTTTCAAAGCTTCTTCCGCTCGTTTTTTCTCCGCTTGCAGCTTAATCAAATCGAGTTTTGCCTGCTCTGTCTGATGTTCTGCCTGTTTCAGGTCGTTGAAACGGGTATAGGTCAAATCAAACACATGGGCGAAGCGCCTCATCACATTTCTGGTTTCATCGGAAAACGGGATATCACTAAAAACAAATAATCCTCCAGCCGGAAATAGGGTGTTAAAAAAATATTGCTTTATTTCTTCATTTCCCGACACCAGGGATTGGGAATCAGGCAGCTTGTAGTTAACACGGGTAAGCGCCTTATAATAATCATTCAGATCTTTTCCCTTTAAAATATATTCAAAATCCTCCTGCTTCAGCCAGGCATCATAAATACCCGCCAGGAGCGGATGTATGTCAAGAGACTCATCGCCGGATACCTGTAGCACTCTATTACCATCCGTTATCGTGGTCGACCAGACCTCGGCGCTACGCTTTTCGAGGTTAATGATTCCAATACCGCACCGTATAATGCCAGGATTCAGCTTGTGTAATTCTTCAAATACAATTGCAACCGAATTTCCAAGGTCATCACTTTTCTGCATTGCCATAGCCCTGGCTCTAACTCTTTCCAGTGAAGCTTCTATTTGCGATTCTCTGGCCTGTGATTCCGCCAGGCTCACATCCATATACCTTCGGTACGCGAGGCCAAAGACATTACGGAACCGTTTCAGAATATCCAGTTCCTTGTCAGCAATAGGTTTGAACGCCGAGATTCCAATCGCCCCCGATACGACGGAATAAAAATAATAATGGAGTGAACTAATATTTTCCATTTTCGGATCATCCGCTTCTCCATTCCCCATTCTCCATCTTCTCCATTCATTCAGCTCTTCACCGGAGATACTGAACCCGGCAAACGCATCGTCCGTTTTCATTATCTGGTCAATAAATTCCCTCGTCTTAGCGTGACCCGCAAAATATATTTTTGCAATACTTCCTCCTGCATAATCTGAAAAATCATAATTCAGGAACGACACGTTATCATTATTAAGGATAACGATCTGTGTATTTCTTAAGTCCGTAAACCCAAATTTTTTCAGTTCGGTAAAAAGGACCTCGCAAATACCGAGTGAATCCTCCTGCTTTCTCATACTCATGGTCACTAACCGCACCCGCTCCAGCGATGACTCAATTTCAAGACTGCGTTTCATCAGCTTCAGGGAATCTGTTTTCCTTTCCAGGCTTTTTTTCAGTTTCTCATTTTCCAGCTGAAGGGATGACTTAGACAGTTTTTTCATTTATGACTGCAATTTAATCTTTCCGTCACTTCGACAGGATCCTGGAAATTTCAAAAATCTCCGATCCTTTCAAAGCTCTGCAGATAATTCCATTCCCATGTCTTTCCGTCATCTGTAGAAAAAGCCTGGCACATGGTCGGTTTGTTCGGATTTCTGCGATCCCACCGGTATACAATGATGATGGGTTTGCCTTCCCAGGTGTCGCGTGAATAAAACCAGCCGATATCATTTTGAAAGGAACCGACCTGCGGGTTCTGCATGCTCACATCACCGGGCCATGCATAATAGATACTCCAGCATTTGGTTTTAGCATCAAACAAACGAAGGGTGAACGCTTCAAAATCCTGCCCGTCGCGGCTCATAAAGAAGGGTTCGATATTACCGGTACCCTGCATAATTTTAGAACATTTTAATCTGGCCGTGAAGGGAATCCATTCCGTGGAATTATGCAGCCTGGTCTTTAGCCTTGTACCATTCACTTTCCAGCTGCCGTAGAAAAAATCAAAGTCATGTAAGCCGGATGAACCGGCGGCCGTGATTTGCAGTTTCCCCTTTTCATCCACGCGGGCATTCACCATACCCGTATCAGTGGGGATGGCTGGCTGCGCGAAGATTGTCAGAGGTATAAGAAGTAAAAGCAGAAAGAATATTTTTGAAAGCATGGGATTGGTATTATTTAGCCGGCGAACAGCCGGTTTTTAAGTTAATATTTTATTGAATTGCTCATCCGGAAATCCGGACCAACGGTTAAATGACGCGCACAGGTCGCATTGAACCCCTAATATGACGTTTTAATACAGTGTAACAAAAAGAAAGTTTACGAAATTTATGTTCTAAAAAAATTAACTATGGAATTCAATATTAACATCGAAGCGCCAAAGGAAAAAGTGTGGAAGACCCTTTGGAACGATCAGACTTACCGGGAATGGGCATCTGCCTTTGCCGAGGGTTCATGTGCAGAGACGGACTGGAAAAAAGGAAGCAGGGTTTTGTTTACGGACGGGAAAGGTTCGGGAATGGTTGCCACCATTGTAGAAAACAAACCCAATGAGTTCATGTCCATCAAACATCTGGGTACGATCAAAGATGGTGTCGAGGATTTGGACAGTGAAGAAAGTAAACAATGGGCAGGAGCTTTTGAAAACTATACCCTTCGTGAATCCGGGGGGAAAACAGTTCTGCATGTCGAAATGGGTGGTGCGGATATTCCCAAAGAATTTGAGGATTACTTTTTGCAGACATGGCCTAAGGCACTGAATAAACTCAAAGCCTTGTCTGAGAATTAGTAAACCAGTTTATAACCAATTGATATCTTTCTTCACCAATAAAACTCAGGATCATGGAAACAGTAACTAGAAAATCAATCACAATAGAAAATACCGTCAATGCACCGGTCCAAAAAGTCTGGGAACTGTGGACCAGGCCCGAGCACATAACCCAATGGAATAACGCATCCGACGACTGGCATACACCACATGCTGAAAATGATGTCCGTACGGGCGGCAGATTCCTGTCCAAAATGGCGGCTAAAGATGGCAGTTTCAGTTTTGATTTTAGCGGTACTTATACGGATGTAAAGCCAAACCAGTTTTTAAAATATAATATTGACGACGGCAGAAAAGTGGAAGTTCTTTTTACACCTGTAGGCAATCAGACCCGGATCGTCTCAACTTTTGAGGCCGAAGAGGTCAATTCGATGGAAATGCAGAAGAGTGGATGGCAGGCCATTCTCGATAACTTTAAGAAGTACGCAGAAGCAAAAATAACTCAGCAGAAATAAAAGGATTTCTATACCCATATAGTCCGTAACATTCCCCAACATTTTGTTTTAACAGCATAATGTAGTTAGTTAGGTATATAAGGCAAACATTAACAGCCGGGTACTGAGGCATACTGTTACATTACACTGTTGCCGGTTATTCTACTGGCAGATAAATGAAAACAAGATGTCAAACATTGCACAGTTAGTTAATGAAGAAAAGAACATGACAACATTGAAAAAGAGTGTTCATGCATCAGGACTGAACGAGGTACTTAGTGGCAAGGGACCTTTTACAGTTTTTGCACCAACTGATATAGCTTTTGGGAAGCTCGACAAAGGCGTACTGGACAATTTATTGAAGCCCGAAAATATAACCAAGCTGGCCGATCTCATCAATCGTCATGTGGTAGAGGGAAAAATAAATTTTAAAGAACTGAAAGATGGCGAAAAGCTAAAAACAATGAACGGAAAACAATTAATGGTTCATGTGAAAGATGGCCAGACTACGATTGATGGAGTTAAAATCCTGGACCATGACGTGCAGGCGGCTAATGGAGTCATCCATTCGGTTGATGCAGTTATGTTTAAGAATTGAACAGCACTGTCCTGAACTGAAAAACCAGAAAAACCACCGGCAATCGCCGGTGGTTTTTTATTTAATATTTAACCCTGACCGGCTATTGAACTTTACCTGCAGCGTTCTCCATTACCACCTTAGAAAAAATGGCCGCATCCGTCTTGGCAGGCAGGTGTGAACAAAAGCCGATGCCTGCATAGAAAGGCGCATTAAAATGCAGTTTAATGGACTCCCCTACCTGGTGCATAGGTCCGCCATTCAACCCCACATAAAGGGAAAAACTGTCTCCGTGTTTTTCTATGCCGATGCGCGTGACCTTTCCGCTGATCAGGTCGGGCAGGCCCTTATTTCGCTCGTTAACCCTGACTTCCTTCATCATTTGCCCTTTTTCCGCGCGCCATGCCAGGTGCATTAGTCCGGCACCATGAATGGCAACCATGGCTTCTTTGGAATCATCATCCAGGCTCTGGCGAATGATAACGAATGCCTTGCGGTCACCATATCCTGCTGTATCCGGGAAATCAATATCTGCCGCCAGGGAAACATCGCCGGAGATTTTCTCCCAGAGAAAGCGGAATTCATCCCGTTGATACCAGACATTATACCCGGCAGACACTACAGTGTATTGTTTTGTTGCAGTATTATAGGTGGATGATCCCGGAACCAACGCAGCGCCGACATCACTTTGACCTTCGAATATTCCGATCCGGACATTTTCCGTTTTAGTTGCCCGGTGAAAATCCGCAGGTGGTGGCACCTGGGTATGCGTGTCTGATCCGGGAAGTGCCCAGTCAGGGACTACCACATTGGCCGGCGCCGACTGTGCAGATACCTTATACGAAGAAGCACAGATTATGAGAGTTGAAAATAAGATGGGGAAGCTGCCATATATGATGGCCCGTATAAATCTGCCGGCAGGGTGCTGTTTCCGGATAAATACTTTGGTAGGATGCATGGTGTTCGTGTTTTTGTTGATTTTGTCAGGCAAAAAGTTACAAACAAAATGCAGTGAAATCCTGTATGCAGGGCTTTATTCCGGGTGTGTTGTAGTATTGATGTGGTTAAAAGACCCTGTGCGGCGCATTATTATTCGTCCAAAAATTCTTCAACCAGAACAGCCGCTATTTCAGGCATCCTGCTGTCTTTTTTTGCAGTACATATTTCACCGATAAAGGAACCATGGATACCGGGTAAAATAACCAATCGTGCACCGGGTATTAATTTAGACATTTTTAATACATGTTCGGGGGTTACCACATCATGTTGAGCAGTCATAAGCAGGGTCTCTGCTTTTATTGATTCCAAATCCCGGTCCGCCATGTCTTTGAAGTTTTCCATCCTGAATTTGTCTTTCTCAAACATTACGGGTAATCGGCTTTTATCGGGAGCCACGCTTAAATACGCAGTCTTTAAAGGTTCCGGCATATTTTCCAGGGTGGCATTTTTCATGCCTTCAAAAAAGCCGGGGATCATTCCCTCTCTTTTATAATTGGAAGAAATAACAATTATTTTGTTCACCATGTCCGGATGCCTGATCGCCATCTGAAGGGCAGTTGTACCGCCATTACTAAAACCCAAAATATTGGCTTTGTTCACGTTGAGATATTTGAGCAGGCCGGTCACATCATCTGCGTCCTGTTCAAAGGATTCGGGCGTTTCCCTGTCGCTGGTTCGGCCATGGGCCTGCAATTCAACCGCTATCACTTTATTACGGGATGAAAGCTGCGGTAACAACTGGCCGAAAGTGGAATCTATGGTTGAACCGCCCCCGTGGATAAGAACCAGGGGTATCCGACCTTCACCATGAATCTCATAATACATGTTCAACCCATTTATCGGGGCATAGCCGGAAGGTTGTAATTTTTCCATTTGTAAATTTATTAACCTGTCTCTTGTCCAATGACCAAAGATCATTGCAAAATTAACCTATCCCGATTTTCAGCGGCTGTCTTCTTTAACCGTGATGTTCCTGCAAAATAAAAGGGGCGGAATTTTTCCACCCCCACTTAATAACTATGTCCTCAACCGATTACTGGATGTTGATCTGTCGGGAAACCTTCTGGGCGTGTTCTTTTTTTGGAATCTGAAGATGCAAGATACCGTTCTCATATCGTGCGGTTATTTTTCCGGCATCTACGGAATCATCCAAAGTGAAACGCCTGCTGAAACTTTGTTTTTTATATTCCTGCCTGAACCAACCTGCTTCCTTGTTTTCCTGTTTATCTTCCATCTTATTCTCAAATGAAACGGTTAGTATATCTCCTTCCAGGTCCAGGTGAAAATCTTCTTTCTTTAACCCCGGTGCTATCACCTCCATTTCGTATGACTTATTGGATTCCCTGAGATTCACCGGAACAGTTCCTGCTCTCCGCAAATCATTGCTCCGGCCTGATGACCAGTAATCCTCATCAAAGAAACGGTCGAAATTATTCTGGAAAATCTGATCCACAACAGATCCGAAAGTGACCGGCTGACGGCCATTGTCGCGTTTGATGATGTTGTTCATATGTTTAAATTTTAAGGTTCAGATTTTACGCTTCAATACAGGTGCCAATTGAATTCAGGAGGTAAATCTGGCAGGCGGTTGGCGGGAAAGCTACCGCGCTATTGAAAAAATTTCATGTAAAAATTTCATGGTGGCCGGGAGCGGATGGGGGAGATAAACCTGTCCCGGAAACAAATACGATAAGGCTAGCCATTGCCGGCGACATAAACATCGTTTCCTGAGACTACTAGTGCAGGTTATTGTTAAACCTGTATACTCCCCTTTCTTTTCACCGCCATGAACAGCTGTTTTACCGCACTTTTCGGGTGAATGGCCTAATTGCGCTTGAAGCCGCTGTAATTGCGCCCTAGTTTTGTTCTGGAAGCAGGAAATAAAAAAACAAACTGTAACATTTTTGAAAAACCTGCATCTTATTAATAACAAACCAAAAACAATAAAAACTTTACAAAATGAAAAAGATAATCTTAGCACTGGCAATAGTCCTTACAACAGGGTTAACCAGTGCCTTCGCAAACAAGGGTGAAGACAACAGCCAGGGCGCCCAGGTGTCCTTTAAAAAAGATTTCAGCAATGCCACGAATATCAGCTGGCAACTTGAAAAAGCATATGCAAAAGCCACATTCACGCTGAATGACCAGGTGATGATCGCTTACTACAGTAATGAAAACAATGAACTGCTCGCTGTGGTACGGAATATTTTGTCTCAGCAGTTGCCCATCAACCTGTTTACCAGCCTCAAGAAGGAATATAGCGGATATTGGATAACTGACCTGTTCGAAATGGCAGCTCCGGATCACACATCCTATTATGTTACTTTGGAAAACAGCAATGAAACCATTGTATTAAGTGCTCAGGGATCCAGTGAATGGACAGTGTATCAGAGAACCAGGAAAATGTAAGGTGAATCATTCGACAGGCGTTGACAGAATAAGACGAAGGCTTGGTTGGACAAACAAACTCCCGTAATAAAGCGGGAGTTTTTTTTGGCACTATTTAATTTCAGAATAAGAACCGTTTGCAATAGGTCAACCGGTTATAACATTTTAGTTTAAATTATTAGTATCATTCAACTATATTTAAACATATTTCTTCCACATGAAAAAAGGTTTGCTCTTATTAACAGGTTTATTCAGCCTGTATTCAGGATTCGCTCAGGAAAATATATCCATCATTCCGGAACCCGTTAAACTAACGAGAAACGCAGGATATTTTATACTGCCATCGAAAATCAGCATCAGCGCTGATAAAAACCCGGAGTTGAAACAGGCGCTGGCTGATTTAACCAATCGTCTTACAATCCCCACCGGTTACCATGCCGAAGTGAGTAACAACTCTTCTGCTGTTATCCGTATCATTCTGAATAAAAATGCAGATCCCGAACTTGGTAATGAAGGTTATCAATTGTCAGTAACCCCTAAAAAAGTTACGATCACCGCCAACCAGCCCGCAGGCATTTTTTATGGCGTGCAAAGTTTTTTACAATTGCTGCCTGCAGCAATTGCGAGTGATTCCCTGGTTAAGAATGTTACCTGGAACGCTCCCTGCGTATCTGTTACTGACTATCCGCGTTTCGGCTGGCGGGGACTTATGTTGGATGTAAGCCGTCACTTTTTTACTAAGAAAGAAGTGAAGAGATATATGGACCAGATGTCGGCATATAAATATAACGTGCTGCACCTGCATTTGAGTGATGACCAGGGCTGGCGGATCGAGATCAAAAGTCTGCCTCAGTTGACGAGTGTTGGAGCCTGGCGAGTGAAACGCTCCGGTCTATGGGGAGAGTTTTTGCCTGCGCTTGCTTATGAACCAGCTACAGATGGAGGATTTTATACTCAGGAGGACATGCGCGAAATGATCAGTTATGCAAAGGACAGGAACATCACCATCCTTCCTGAAATTGATGTGCCGGCACATAGCCTGGCCCTTATTGCCTCATTCCCCAATCTTTCCTGTACCCAATTGTCTTATAGTGTAAACGCAGGATTCCGAAGCCCGGTCAGGGATGATAATGCCCTGTGCATTGGAAACGATTCCATTTTCTCTATGCTGGATAAAATATTTACAGAACTGGCCGCTCTTTTTCCCAATGAATATATTCATATAGGCGGTGATGAAGCTTACAAGGGTTTCTGGACCGACTGTCCGAAATGCCAGAAACGCATGACGGACGAACATCTCAAAAATGTGGATGAACTCCAGAGTTATTTTGTAAAAAGAACGGAAGCCATTCTGAAAAGCAAAGGCAAAAAACTGATTGGCTGGGACGAAATACTGGAAGGTGGCCTGGCTCCTGAAGCAACGGTGATGAGCTGGAGAGGAATGAAAGGAGGAATTGAAGCAGCTAAGATGAATCACCACGTAGTGATGACACCCTGGGATTATTGTTATCTCGATCTTTACCAGGGTGAAGCCAGTGTGGAACCACCTACTTATGGCATTTGCAGACTTACCGATTCTTATACTTATGATCCCGTGCCGGACAGCGTCGATGAAAAATATATTCTTGGTGGACAGGGAAATCTCTGGACGGAAAGAGTACCGAATTTCCGCCAGGTGGAATATATGACCTGGCCCAGGGGGCTTGCATTGGCAGAAGTATACTGGAGCCCGAAGTCAAGCCGCAACTGGGATCATTTCATAGAAAAGATGGAAGCACAATTTCCCAGGCTGGACGCCGGAGGAATAAAATATGCGAGAAGTGCATACAACGTCATTTATACACCGGTAAGAAATAAAGATGGAAGAGGAGTTTCACTGAAGATATCTACAGAGATTAAAGGATTGGATATTTATTATACTTTCGATGGAACCAACCCAGATCCATACTATCCCAAATATACCGGCGAGCTGATCAATTTTCCTGTAGGAGCTACACAGATTACCGCCAATACATTCAGGAATGGCAAACAAGTAGGCAGACAGGTGACGATCAAAAAAGACGAGCTGACTGTCCGTTTAAATCAGGGCAGGCACCAGTATTAACTAAAAAACAAACATATTACCCCAGAAGATGATTCAACCCTTCCTTCTCAAATAGTATGCGGCCGATTTTCAGGTCTGACCAACCGGCCTCAAGCTTATAAGTAAATGCCGGAATATTATTGGTTAGTCCACATTCGATACAAAAGGTTGCTACCTGTCCATCTTTGATTTCCTCCATACTCTTCAGCTGATGCAGGTGAGTGGAAATTAAAAACAAACAGTTGGTAAATTTAATCAGCCCCTTAATGGTTGCAGTACTAATTTCCAGCGCGTCTTCAATATTTGTTCCCCTGAATAATTCATCAAAAACCGCAAAACATCGTTTGTTTTCGACAGCGTCGGAAAGAACATTCTTTAATGTGATTATTTCCGACATAAAATGACTGTAACCACTTACAATACTATCAGAAAGATTAATAGCCACGGAAATGGTCGTAAAAAAAGGCATTGTCGCTCTTGAGGCCGGTACTGCGAGACCCTGATGCCCAAGATAAACACATAAGCTAACGGCTTTCAGCAAGGTGGATTTACCTGACATGTTCGGTCCCGTTAACAAAATAACATTTCTGTCGGCTGCGAGATTGTTCCTGACGGGATCTTTTATAAGCGGATGATAAACTCCTTTTATTGAAAAAATCTTTTCTTCAAATGTCGGAAAGGTAAATCCGTGCCGGATGATACCTTCGCTGACAGACAGATAGGCTTCAAATACATACCAGCGTTTCCAGAAAGAGGCCGCCTGTCCGTTGGTCACTTTTTCAGTTATGATCTTCGTCAGTTCAACAATATGACTGATCCGGATTTTCTTTTTTTTACGATAGATAGATTCATAACGTTCCAGGTCAAAATCAATAAAAAAACCATTGATCCGTTCCAGTTCGGTAGCGTACTCCTTAGGAAAAAGATTTGTATCTATTTTACTTAAATAAGTAGAATGAATTTTATTAAAAAGCAGGATGAGTATAATGAGCTTTCCTCTTTTGTGATGTCTTTCTTTTTCAGAAAACATAAGTCTTCTCCTCAGGTGTAATCCTAAAAAAGATCCCGCAGAAAATGATTCAAAAAAATTATATACGTCTGATAAATTAAACTGCGAATAGGAATAATCTTTTAGTATTTCCCGGTTAGCAATAAAACCTTTCAACACTTGTTGTCTGAACGATATTTCAGACTCCGAGCCCACCGGTACCGTTAATATGTCGTGTACTTCCTTTCCGGAGTTCAAATTATAAGTGAAATCAAACAAGGGTAGAATTTCATCCTCTATATGTAAGTCATTATTATTTATCATTTAGTGTGTCTCTGATTTATCCGCGTACCCCACAGGTTAGCATCCGTTAAATATACAAATCTACGCGGCGATTTTCAGCACCGGTTGATATACCTTTAGTTCCGGATCATTGGAAAAAAAGATGGACCATTTATTCCAAACTGAGCCAGTTACGACGGATACAAAGCCAACTTATTGGCTCACCCGTTTCATTATTCTCCGTCTGCTTGGAGCTATCTATGCAGTAGCATTTCTCGTAGCCATAAATCAGATTATTCCTTTAATCGGATCAAATGGCTTGCTTCCCGTGGGAATTTTTCTGAGACGTGTAGCCGAAATGCTTGGATCAACAGGCGCCGGCTTCATGCGCCTGCCCTCTTTTTTTTGGTTCAATCATTCAGATGCCTTTCTCCTGACTGCGGCCTGGATCGGATTTGTGCTCTCCTGTGTTGTGATCTCAGGCTTCGCCAATGCCGTGCTACTTGCAGTGCTCTGGCTACTTTATATGTCTTTCGTTCATGTGGGACAGGACTGGTATGGTTACGGGTGGGAAATCCAACTTCTCGAAACCGGGTTTCTTGCAATCTTTCTTTGCCCCCTGCTTGATATGCGGCCATTTCCAAAGCACGCACCACCTATGCCGGTCATTCAATTATTCCGCTGGCTGATTTTCCGAATTATGCTGGGGGCCGGACTGATCAAGATCCGCGGCGACGAAGTGTGGCGCAATGGGACCGCGCTCTATTATCATTTTGAGACACAACCCTTGCCCGGTCCGCTGAGCCGTTGGTTTCATTTTCTGCCGCGCCTGGTATTAAAAATTGGCGTCTGGTATAATTTCCTGGCGGAACTCGTTGCGCCCTGGTTCATCTTCCGGCCGCGACTCGCACGGCACATCGCGGGATGCGTGATCCTGTTCTTACAGATCATCCTGGTACTAAGTGGCAACCTTTCTTTTCTCAACTGGCTGACCGTCGTACCCGCACTCGCATGTTTCGACGATGGCTTCTGGTCCAAAATTCTTCCCCGTTCATTTGTTCGCCGCGCGGAAACAGCTATCAGGGAGTCCGAGCCTTCGAAACCAATGAGGATCACTTCATGGATCGTCACCGGTATCATTGCCCTACTCAGCATCCAGCCTGTATTTAATATGCTGTCTCCCCGACAGATCATGAACACTTCATTCGATCCTTTTGATCTTGTAAATACATATGGTGCATTCGGGTCTGTGGGACAGGAAAGACTGAACCTTGTTTTTGAAGGCACCATGGATGAAGTGCCCGATGAAAAGGCGAAATGGATACCATATCCCTACAAGGGTCTTCCCGTCGCCCTTGATAAACAACCGCCGCAGATCGCCCCGTACCAACTGCGTTTAGACTGGCAAATCTGGTTCGCCTCTATGTCTTCACCAGAAGAATATCCATGGACATTAAACCTTATTTCGAAACTTCTTCACAATGATATTGGCGCGATTAATCTTTTCGCCGGCAATCCCTTCCCTACCAAACCACCGCGCTTTATCCGGGCTGAACTCTATCGCTATAGTTTTGCACAGCCCGGGAATCCCGAAGGTCTTATTTGGAAACGGGAACGCATGGGCGACTGGTTGCCCGCTTTATCTGCCGAAGATCCACGCCTGACTGAATTTCTTAGAAGCGGCGGATGGAATCCTTAAATTTGAAAAATATGTACTGCAACTGTGATAGAAAGTTTCGCCCATAAAGCCATACGATTTAACGAGGAGCTTCAATATAGCGGCGAACCCCTTCCGAACGGCATCCGGATGATGAACCCGTTTAAGGAATCTGATCAACCACTTCGTATAGCTAAAACTTTTTATCAGAAATATTATAATGATCTCGCACCGAGGCATCTTATTCTGGGAATAAATCCCGGACGATTTGGCGCAGGTTTAACTGGTATTCCTTTTACCGATCCGAAACGTCTGATGAATGAATGTCAAATCGATTACTCCGGGAAATCCGCCCATGAACCTTCTTCGGTCTTCATTTATGAAATGATTCACGCTTATGGTGGAACGGAGGCATTCTACAGGGATTTCTATATCAATTCCGTTTGTCCGTTAGGTTTTACTTCATCGACCGTTCAGGGAAAGGAAAAAAATTATAATTATTACGACAGCAGCGAACTCCTGCAGGCGGTTCATGCATTCATTGTTGGAAATATCCATACCCTGATCAGCATGGGCGTGAAGACAGACATTTGCTTTTGTTTTGGAACGGGTAAAAATGAAAAGTTTTTAAAACAACTTAACCGGGAATATTCTTTTTTTGAAAAAATCATCGCGTTAGAACATCCCCGGTTTATTATGCAGTATAAAAATAAACACAGCCAGGTCTATATCGAGAAATACCTGAACGCTTTCCGGGAGATAAGGCAATCATCATAAATATCAATACACGCGGTAAAAAAAACCGGGGAGATTTCTAAAGCAGATGTTCTTTTGCGTAACTATCCATTGAAAATTTTCCGCCGCCAGCCAGGGCAAATATTATCGATAGAAATAAAACAAAAATTGATAACAACAAATCCTGGAATGTGTGCGGCAAACTACTACTCAGATTAATAAACAGGATGGCTCCCAGTACAATGGGAATTTGAGCCCAGGCTGATATCCTTGTCAGAAGACCCAGAATGATAAACGTTCCTCCCAGCGTATGGACCCAACAAATAACCAGGGCCAGCGTCATATTCATGTTAAGCTCACCGAGCTTGCTTTCCTTGATTACAGAAAATAAAGGTTGGATAGAAGTGAGAAAATAAATACCGCGGATCGCGAGAATCATTCCAAGTGCTACCCTGAGTCCCAGGAAAGCCACCGGATGGCTATCTTCCCAATCAGATATTTTATTGGTTATGCTCATAAAAAATTAGTTTATGAATTCATAACAATACACAAAACTAATAATTCATTCCACAATAGTAAAATCTTAATGGCCCTCAACAGAATCCCATAGCGCCAGTTTTCCGAAAGTTAAAACTCTGATATACTTTACGTTGTGCAGGACAGTTGCCCCGCCGGAGATGTATTGGTTACGCCAAACTTGTTCCCGAATCAATAGACAAATATTTCATCCACCAGAAGCTGGGCCTTAGCTCCCGCGATGTATTCCCCCTGAGGAATTATGCCCTTATTTACTGCGATAACCTTTATGTACCTGGCGTTAGTATTTTTTATTTCTGCCCTGATCGAATTTATACCGTTAATAGGAAAATCTTTTTGGTTGTACACCTGTTTGTATTCCCTGCCATCTGTGGATACCCAAAAACTCAGATCTACCGGTTCCCACATCCTTTGCCAGTGATACTTAAGAATATTCATGCCTACCAAATGGATGGCCTGAGAACTACCCAGATCAATCACCACTTCCATATTAACGCCACTGAAACCAAACCACTGGCCATCATTATACCGGTTGCTCCCTTCAATTCCATTTACCAATGCAGACGGATCTCCGGGGTTAAAATTTTCTGCTGGTTGAAAACTGAACTGAACCGTTTTACCTACCGCTTTATGGAACAAAAATCTTTTATGGAAAATCCGCCCGTACTGCACACCATTTTGAAATACGGCAGCTTTTATCACCTGATCATTGTTAACTACAAGGATATCCTGATAAATCGCCGAAGTCTTACCTGGATCGCTCCCGTCTTTTGTATATCGGATAATAGACTTTGGCAATGTGGTATACAGGCCAACTCCCGTTTTGCCTTCTTCACGTTTTTCGATCCGGTAGGTGATCTCATCAAAAGTATTGGCTGAATGTATTTTCAGTTTCTGTAAAAGAATTGCCTGGTGTCGTAATCTGTCTAAAAAATTGGAATAATCCCTGTTTTCCTTTACCGACCAGGCTATCTCGGCCAGTGCCATCATTCTCGGAAACATCATGTATTCAGCCTTTTGTTCACTATCCATATACTCTGTCCAGACATTCGCCTGCACGCCGATAATAAATTTAGCCTGGGCGTCATTGAGCACCGGGGGTATCGGGTTATAATCGTATATCTTTTTCAAAGGCAGGTATCCGCCACCGGCAAGGGGTTCATCGTCATATAAGGACTGGTAATAATCCAGGTAAACATATTTTTCGGGCGTCATCACGACGAAATGGTTCTGCATGGCAGCCGTTATTCCACCCTGCTCACCCGTCCAGCTCATGACGGTAGCGCCGGGACTTAAACCGCCTTCCAGTATTTCGTCCCAGCCAATGATTTGCCTGCCGCGACTGTTCAGATATTTTTCAATTCGTTTGATGAAATAACTCTGCAATTCATTTTCATCCTTTAGATTTTCTTCAGACATGCGTTTACGGCATTTGAGACAATCATGCCATCGCTGCTTCGGGCATTCATCCCCGCCGATATGAATGTATCGGGAAGGGAAAAGACTTAAAACTTCGTTGAGCACTTGCTCCAAAAAGACAAAAGTTTCCTCGTTACCCGCGCAGTAAACATCAGAAAAAATCCCCCAGAAACTGGCTGTCTGGTAAGGGCCGCCGGTGCAACCGAGGGCAGGATATGCAGCCAGGGCCGCCATTGCATGTCCGGGCATCTCGATTTCGGGTATAATCGTAATATGTCTTGCCGCGGCATATTGGACAATTTCCCTTACATCATCCTGCGTATAGTATCCACCGTATCGCTTCCCGTCAAATACATGAGGAAGTTCTTTTTTATGACCAATCAGTGTTTCATTACGGTAAGCCGAAATAGTTTGCAATTCAGGAAAAGCTTTTATTTCTATACGCCAGCCCTGATCGTCTGTTAAATGCCAGTGAAACGTGTTGATCTTATATAAAGCAAGTATGTCTATCCATTTTTTGATTGATGACGCCGGGAAAAAATGACGGCATACATCCAGATGCATACCCCGGTAAGCAAAGCGTGGATGATCTTCAATCACACAACCGGGAATGGAATTGGTTCCGGTTTGCGTTGCCAACTGGATCAGGGACTGCAAACCATAGAATAGCCCCGCTTCATCATGGCCAGTGACAGCTATGTGATTTTGATTCACCTGCAGTATATAGCCTTCTTTAAAAGACACTCTTGCTGAGTCCAAATCCAGGCTGATATAATTTGACTTTGCTTTTTGCCTAGTCGGAATGTTAATTGGTGTGACCAGGTTAAGACAGCGCCGGAAAATCTCAATTTCCTCATTGCCTGTACCATTTCCTAAAAGCAAAACGGTCTCTTTAGAGATATGAAACGAACCTCCGGTCTGTTTTACCATGAATGGACGCGGGATGATATTCAAACTACCCTGTCTTGTGCTGTCAGGTGGATTTTGAAACTTTCTATCCATACTCCTGACGCCGGTAGCGATTAAAAAGCAATACAGAAAACAGGAAAGAAGAATGCCGGTTCTTTTCATATTCAATGAATAATAGAATTCAATCCATTGAAATTACGGAGATCACACTCTTATCTTATAGCGGGAACACTAAATATCCAAATTATTTTTAAAAGCATGCCCTTTCTAAATGACGAGAGATTGTGAAAGTATCGGGTTACAATTCCCTCGTCTCATCTGAATCTTTTCGCTTATTCAGTACGCAATGCGGTAACCGGGTTTGCCCTTGCAGATTTCCAGATTTCATAACTCACTGTCAACAGGGTAATGATCAGTAATCCCAACAGGCTAAATATAAAAATCAGGGGGCTGATCGAAACGCGGTATACAAAACCCTGGAGCCATTTATAAGCGAAAAACCAGGAAACAGGAATAGCGATCAGGCTGGCCACTATAAATATCCGGATAAATACAGATGCAAATAGAGTTACTACCTGCCTGTCGCCGGCGCCGAGCACTTTCCTGATTCCAATTTCCTTAGTGCGTTGTTCTGCGGTATAAGATGCCAGGCTTAATACTCCCAGTATGGTGATCATGATGGCGAGTACTGCAAATATTTTTGCCAGGGATGAAATCGTGCTTTCTACCTGGTACATGCGGTTAAATTCATCACTTACAAACCAATGATCGAAACCTGCTCCCGGAAACGCGAGCTTCCATTTTTTTTCTATACCGGCAATTTTCTCCTGGAATTTTCCCGCAGGTATTTTGATATAGGTGATTTTGTCAATTAGGTCAAGATGCGGATTAAGAACCAGGGGTTCAATAGGCTGGTGCATGGACCTGAAAGGGAAATTCTTCACTACACCGATCACCCGGTACAGCCGGTTCGTATCACGGTTATCTTTAACCATCGTGCCCATTACATCACTTATGGGCTTATTTAAAGCCTGAATAGCGGCCTCGTTCAGGATGAGGGAATTACTGTCATTGATATTGCCCTGCTGAAAATCGCGGCCGGAAATAAATTCCAGGTTAAATGTTTTTGGAAAGTCATATTCCACACTTAATTGGTTCCATTGTAAATTTTCATCCCCCAGCGCAGGAAATTTATAGTTGCGGCCTATAAATCCAAAATAGTCCAGCCGGGGTAAATGATTTGCCATGGTAACGTATTCAATTTGCGGATCTCCCAGTACCGAACGTTTAAAAGTTTCAAACCTTTCCTGCTGCGCAATCCCACCAAATCGTATGGCCAGTAACTGGTTGCCCTGTTCATTGAGTTTGGTGGTTTTTAGTTGATCCATCTGTTGTATAACAATAAGGGTATAAATGACCAGGCCAAGTGAAACGGTATATTGAATAGTGACCAGGCTCTTACGTAAAAATTCTGCACCCTTCCCTTTTATGATCTGTCCCTTTAATACTTTCACCGGTTGAAAAGCAGATAAATACAAGGCGGGATAAAACCCGGCAACAAAAGTCATAAAGAGTACAATCGACCCAATAAGCGTCAGCATATAAATATCCAATAAAGATCCCATGGTAAATG
>Ga0068871_100001073_pt1 | contig 18331 bp, 18 predicted proteins | sample KBSMisM72_FD_72750 | JGI IMG/M metagenome (GOLD analysis project Ga0068871, IMG submission 72750) | Miscanthus rhizosphere microbial communities from Kellogg Biological Station, Michigan, USA - KBS Miscanthus M7-2 | ecosystem: Host-associated > Plants > Roots > Rhizosphere > Soil ...
CGCGAGAAAGACGACGAGCCGCTGGTCGTCAAGATCCTGCGGCCGGAGGTGACCGCGGATCGTGTCGGCCTCGAGCGCTTCCTGGAGGAGTATTCGCTGGTCGAGCGCATTCAGAGCCGCCATGTGGCGCGAATCTATGGGCACGGCACGTCCGAGGACCACGCCTACCTGGTGATGGAGTTTTTCAGCGGAGGCGACCTTAACAAGCGCCTCGACGGCAGGGCGCTCGCGCCGGAAGAGGCGTTGAAGCTGTTCCGCGAGCTGATGTTCGCGCTCGGCGACATCCATGAGAAGGGCGTCCTGCACCGCGATCTCAAACCGCAGAACCTCATGTTCCGCCAGGACGGCAGCCTCGCGATCGTCGATTTCGGCATTGCAAAGCATGTCGACGGCGCCGACCGCACCGGTCACGGCGAGATCCTGGGCACGCCGCGCTACATGAGCCCGGAGCAGGTGCAGGGAAGGGCGCTCGACCTGCGCACGGACATCTACAGCGCGGGCGTGCTGCTGTTCCAGATGCTCAGCGGCTATCATTTGTTCGAGGGCGAAACCGCGGTGGAAGTGGCGCTGCATCACCTCAACACCTCGCCGCCTCCGCTACCGGACAACCTGGCGCGCTACCAGAGATTGCTCGACAAGCTGATCGAGAAGGACCGTGACGCGCGCTTCCGCAATGCCGATGAAGTGATCGGCTTCCTCTCGCGCACGTTCTACCAGTAGGCGCCTAGGGCAGCTTCGCCCAGATCGCCCGCAGCTGGTCGGGCAGGTCCTTCGGTGAAAAGGGCTTCGAGATTGCCCCGGCCGCCCCCAACCGGAGCAGCTCGTCGAGGTCGTGCTGCGAGGCCTTGGCGGTGATGAAGACGACGGGCAGCGAGCTGGTCTCGGGCCGCAGCTTCATCTGGCGGAAGAGGGCGGGGCCGTCCATCTTCGGCATCATCCAGTCGAGCATCACCAGGTCGGGCTTGAACGTCGTCATCGCCTCGATCGCGAGGGTCGGATCGCCGACGATCTCGACGGTCATCTTGCCGACGCGCTCCAGCGTCATGCGCACGATGCGCTGGATGTCCTCGTCGTCCTCGACATAGCAGATGCGGGTGAGCGGCGTGGCGGGCATGGTCTAGTTGCGGGTCACTTTCTCTCGGTTTGCCGCCGCGGGCAGCTCGAACCAGAAGCTGGTGCCGCCGCCCTCGCGGTCCTCGAAGCCGATATGGCCCTGCATCATCTCCACCAGCCGCTTGCAGATGGCGAGGCCGAGGCCCGTGCCGCCCTTTTGCCTCGAGGCGGTGGAGTCGGCTTGCGCGAAGCGGCCGAAGATGCGGTTGCGAAACGCGTCGGGAATGCCCGGGCCGCGATCCTGCACCGCGACCCGGATCGCCCATCCGTCGGTGCTCATCTGCACATCGACGGCCGAATCTTCCGGCGAGAACTTGGCGGCGTTGGACAGCAGGTTGGTCATCACCTGCAGCAGGCGCTTGCGATCGGCGAACACCGGGCGCCCGTCGAGGTCGCCGTGCGCCTGGAAGCGCACCTTGAAGCGCTCGCCGAAGGCCTTGTTGAGCAGCATCGCCTCGCGCACCAGCTCTTCCATCGCGAACACCTCGGGCGTCATGGTGAGCTTGCCCGATTCGATCTTCTCGATGTCGAGGATGTCGTTGATCAGGTCGAGCAGGCGCTGGCCGTTGCGCTCGGCGACCGTCGTGAGCTCCGCCACGTCCTTGTCGATCTCGCCCAGGACGCCGGAATTGATCAGCTGCAGCGAGCCGATGATGGAGGTGAGCGGCGTGCGCAGCTCATGGCTCAGGGTCGAGGTGAATTCCTTCTTCATCCGCTCGGCCTCGAGCTGCCGGGTAACGTCCTGGCCCTGGGCGATCACCGAGACGATGCTGCCGTCCGGGTTGACAAGCGGCGTCACCGCCCACTCGCACACCAGGTCCTGCCCGTCCTTGCGGGGGTTGCGGACCTTGATCGCGGCGACCGGCTCCCGCGAGGCGATCATTGCGTCCCACTGCCGATCGAACTCGGCGTGGTACTCGGGCCGGACGATGCGCTTCACCGGGCCGCCGACCAGCTCCGCGGATGCGTAGCCGAACAGGAGCTCCGCCGCCGGATTGGCCTGCGTGACGCGCGCCTTGTCGTCGAGCTCGAGCACGGCGATCGGCGCGCGCTCGGCAAACAGCGCCAGCTTGCGGCCGCTCGCCTCGACCTGGCGGCGCGCTTCATCGAGCTCGACCAGCTGGCGCTCGAGTTGCTGGTTAAGCACGCTGTAGTCGTCGGTCAGCCGGCCGTAGGCATGCCTCAGGCGGTAGCCGGAGTGGAATACATCGCTCAATCGATAGGCGATCGCCACGTTGATCGCGTAGAACATCGGCACGAGCAGCGCGAGCTCCGTGAACAGGCGATTGCCGAACGTGGCGAGCACGTACGTGAACGGTGCCACGATGCCGGCCGCGTAGATCGCGAAGATCGGCCAGGAAGCGGCATAGACGGGGATTCCGGCCGACATCATGCCGGCGAGCAGGAAGGCGAGGAACACCTGCTGCTCGTCGGCGTGCGAGGGGAAGAAGACGGCGCCGGCGAAGCCCCAGTTCGCGCCGTTGGCCAGCGCGGCGATGCCGAGCCAGCGCAGCCATTGCTCCGGATTGGTGGCGCGGTCCGGCGCCCTGCGGTAGGCGTAGACCAGGCCGGCGCTCGAAGCGGTGATGAACAGCACCAGGCCCCACCAGAAGAGCACCAGCTCCTCCAGCCGGTTTTCCCACAGCTCGAAGGTGGCGATGGCGCCGATGGCGAAGGTCATCAGGATGCCCAGCCACATCTGGCTGTAGAGCTGCTCGACGCGGTCGGCGAGCACCAGGCGCGGGTCGGCGCGATCGCGAATGCTGGCCGAGACGCGCCCAGCCGCGGAAGCGGTCAGCGGGTCGGCTGCCTGGACAGTCGCTGTGGGGGTGTGAGCCATCTTGCGCGGGCTGATGCCCTGCGCAATTCTAGCGACAACTCAGAGGCTTTTCCCGTTGCGGATTACCCCGACCGCGACGCCTTCGATGACCAGAGGATCGCGCCGCAGGTCGACTTCGATCGGCTCGAAGTCCGGATTCTCGGCAACCAGCTGCACCGCGTGGCCGCGGCGGCGCAGCCTTTTCACCGTGACCTCGTCGGCGAGGCGCGCCACCACGACCTGGCCCGTGCGGGCGTCGTCGGTCTTGTGCACGGCGAGCAGGTCGCCTTCCATGATGCCGGCGTCGCGCATCGACATGCCGCGCACGCGCAACAGATAGTCGGCGCGCGGCGTGAACAGATTCGGATCGACCTGGAAGCGCTCGGTCACATGCTCTTCGGCGAGCATCGGGCTGCCGGCGGCGACGCGGCCGATGACGGGAAGCTCGAGGAGCCGGCCGCGCCCGGCCGAGCGGCTGTCGCAAACCTTGATGCCGCGCGAGGAGCCGGCCGAAATCTCGATGGCGCCCTTCTTCTCCAGCGCGCGCAAGTGCTGCTCCGCGGCGTTGACCGACTTGAAGCCCATCCGCTCGGCGATCTCGGCCCGGGTCGGCGGGAAGCCCGACACCTCGGTGAGCTCGCGGATGAGGCGCAGGATCTCGCTTTGCCGGTCTGTCAATTCATCCATATGTGGCAATATATACAGTATGAAGGAGGATGTCCAACCGAGGAAGATCGTCCACCTCGACATGGATGCCTTCTACGCGTCGGTCGAGCAGCGCGATGCGCCGGAGTTGCGCGGCCGGCCGGTGGCCGTCGGCGGGCGCCCCGAGGGCAGGGGAGTGGTCGCCGCCGCGAGCTACGAGGCGCGTGAGTTCGGCGTGCGCTCGGCGATGCCGATGGCGCGCGCCGTGCGCCTGTGCCCGCAGCTCGAGATCGTCCGGCCGCATTTCGAGAAATACAAGGCGGCATCCGCGCAGGTCATGGCGATCCTGCGGGAGTGCACCCCGCTGGTCGAGCCGCTCTCGCTCGACGAGGCCTATCTCGACGTCACGACCAATTCGTTCCGCGAGCCGCTCGGCAGGAACGTCGCGCGGCGGCTGAAGCAGCAGATCAAGGACGCTACCGGGCTCACCGCATCGGCCGGCGTCGCGCCGAACAAGTTCCTGGCGAAGATCGCTTCGGGCTGGCGCAAGCCGGACGGGCTGACGGTGATTTCGCCGGAGCGCGTCGAGCGTTTCCTCGAGCAGCTGCCGGTGGAGGCCCTGTGGGGTGTCGGACCGGTCACGGCACGCAAGCTGCGCGACGCCGGCATCGAGCGCCTGGTGCAGGTGAGGACCTTCGACGCCGCGCAGCTCGAGCGCCTGGTCGGCGGCATGGCCGGCTGGCTCCGCAGCCTGTCCTACGGCGACGATCCGCGGCGGGTGACGCCGGACAGGCCGGCCAAGTCATCGAGCAGCGAAAACACCTACGCGGAGGATCTCACCGACATGGCGACCATCCGGGCGGAAATCGACCGCATGGCTCGCGAGAACGCAGAGTGGCTCGAGCGCCGGCGCCTGGCGGCGAAGAGCGTCGACATCAAGGTGCGCTATGACGATTTTTCCACCGTCACCCGCAGCCACACCTTTTCCCGGCCGACCAGCAACCCGGACGTGATCGCTTCGTGGGCCGCGCTGCTGCTCGAGAAGACGGAAGCCGGGCGGCGGCCCGTGCGCCTGCTCGGCGCCGGCGTTCACGGGCTAGTCGCCGAACAGGCTGCCGCTCCTGCCTCGTTCGGCGACGGCTGAAACCGGCTCGATCAGCGCCGGCGATTCCGCCGCGCCGCTGTTGATTTGCGCGCCCACGCGATAGGCGAGCAGGTCTTCATCGGGTGCCGGCGCGAGGAGCCCGTCGTCGCCGCCGAGCCACGCGGAGTAATCCCGCGGCGGAATGATCGCCGGCATGCGATGGTGGACTGCGCGCAGCGCGCCGTTCGCCTCGACCGTAAGGATGGCGCAGGTTCCGTCCTGCCACACGCCGGCGAGTCCGAAAAGCGACTCGCGCGAGGGACGGACGTAGTAGGGCTGCTTGCCGGAGCCGACGCGCTGCCACTCATAGAAGCCATCGGCCGGGACCAGGCAGCGCCGCGCGCTGCGACCGGCGGTCTCCGCGCGCAGGTTGTGCGCTTTTCCTCGCAATCCCCAGCGAAGCAGGGCGGCGCCATCGTTGCGTACGACGAGCACCTGAGCGGCGGGCGCGATGTTGTAGCGCGGCGTGAAAGCCGGAACCGAAGCGAGGTGGAACTGCAGCGCGACGACTTCGGGATGGCTGTGGAGGGCATAACGGCCGCACATGCCGTTAGGATAACCTCCGCGGTTACAATGGCCGCGGCATGATCATCCAGTCGCTCCTCGACACCGATCTCTACAAGTTCACGATGATGCAGGTGGTGCTGCATCATTTCCCCGGCGCGCAGGTGGAATACAAGTTCAGGTGCCGGACCGAGGGCGTCGATCTGCAGCCGGACCTGCCGGAGATCGAGGCGCAGATCGCGAAGCTGTGCACGCTGCGTTTTCGCGATGACGAGCTCGCCTACCTGCGCAGCCTCCGCTTCATGAAGTCCGATTTCGTGGATTTCCTCGCGCTGTTCCATTTCAGCGACAAATATCTTCGCCTGGGGCCGGGCGAGGGGCCGGGTGAGATCGACATCACCGTGCGCGGGCCATGGCTGCACACGATCATGTATGAGATCCCGCTCCTCGCCATCGTCTCGGAGGCGTACTTCCGCCGCACCCAGCCCAAGGCCGACCTGAGCGAGGGCCGCCGCCGCCTCAAGGCGAAGATCGACATTGCGCGCGCCGTCGACCCCGAGCTCGGCTTCAAGATCTCCGACTACGGCACCCGCCGTCGCTTCTCGCGCGGCTGGCAGGAGGAAGTGCTGAAGACCTTCAAGCGCGATATCCCGCAGAATTTCGCCGGCACCTCCAATGTGTGGTTTGCGATGCGCAACGGCCTGACGCCGCTGGGCACGATGGCGCACGAATACATGCAGGCCTGCCAGGCGCTCGGCCCGCGGCTGCGCGACTCGCAGACCTTCGCCTTCGACAAGTGGGCGCAGGAGTACCGCGGCGACCTCGGCATCGCCGTCGCCGACACCTACGGCACCGACGCCTTCCTGCGCGACTTCGACATGTACTTCTGCAAGCTGTTCGACGGCGCGCGCCACGATTCGGGCGACCCCTTCACGTGGGGCGAGAGGCTGATCGCGCACTACCGCAGGAATCGCGTCGATCCGCGCACCAAGACGCTGATTTTCTCGGACCAGCTCACCGTGCCGATCGCGATCGAGATCGCGCGCCGCTTCCACGGCCGCGCGCTGACGGCGTTCGGCATCGGCACCAACCTCACCAACGACCTGGGCTTCGAGCCGATCAACATCGTCATCAAGATGACCGAGTGCAACGGCCAGCCGGTCGCCAAGGTGTCGGATGCCCCCGGCAAGACCGTCAGCAAGGATCCGGGCTACCTGAGGTATCTGCGGCAGGTCTTCGGCCTCGAGCCCGCAGAGAAGATCTGAGCTCGACGCCGCGCACCGCGGTCGCGGTCCTCGCGGCGTGCTTCGCGCTCAACATGTTCGGCCGTGGCCTGGGCGACACGTACGCCGTGTTCCTGCTGCCGTTGGAGAGAGACCTGGGCTGGTCGCGCTCGCAGCTGACCAGCGTCTACTCGATCTACCTGGTCGTGCACGGCTGCACCGCTCCGCTTGTCGGCCTGCTCTTCGATCGCCTCGGGCCGCGCTGGGTCTACGGGACCGGCATGGCCAGCCTTGGCGCCGCCATGCTGCTCGCCGGCGGCCTCACCCAGCTCTGGCAGTTCTATCTCTTCATCGGCGTGCTGGTCGGCATCGGCGTCAGCCTGAACGGAATGGTGCCGGCATCGGCGCTGCTCGCCCGCTGGTATCGCGAACGGTTGTCGACGGCGATCGGCATCGCCTATTCCGCGCTGGGGGTCGGCACGGTGCTCCTGGTGCCGCTCGTCCAGTACCTCGTCGGCGAGCATGGCTGGCGCGCGAGCTACCGCATTCTGGGCTGGTCGCTCCTCGGCCTCGCGCCGATCGTCGTGCTGTGCATTCCTTGGACGCGATTCGCCGCGGGAGCCGAGCGGGCGAGGTCGCTGCAGAAAGCGGGCGAGGGCTACACGCTCGCCGCCGCGATTCGCTCGCCGGTGTTCTGGGGTCTCGTCCAGGTGTTCTTCTTTACCGCCGCGGGGATGTTTTCCATCGTGGTGCAGCTGGTGGCATTTTTCGTCGACGCCGGGTTTTCGCCGCTGACGGCGGCCACCGCATTCGGCGTCGTGGGACTCTTCTCCGCCGCGAGCGTGATGGGCAGCGGCCTTGCAGCGGATCGTTTCGGCTATCGGCAAACCGTGACCGCCAGCTTCGCCGGCACGCTCGGCGGCATGCTGGTGCTCGTCGCGATGACCTTTGCGCCGTCAACGGGCCTGTTGCTGCTCTTCGTGCCGCTCTTCGGCTTCTGCATGGGGGTGCGCGGGCCGATCGTCTCGTCGGTCGCGGCTCGCTATTTCGCCGGGCCGCGCGTCGCCACCATCTACGGCATCATATACGCGAGCAACGCGGTGGGTGCCGCGCTCGGCTCGCTTGCCGGCGGGCTGCTGCACGACTTGACGGGAGGCTATGTGGCCGGGCTGGCAATGGCCCTGACCTCGATCCTGCTCGCCACGCTGCCGTTCTGGACGGTCCGCGTCCTGCGCACGTACCGCTAGCGGCTATTCCTCGAGCTGCTGGATGGTGCGGTTCGCCTCGCGCAGGCGGTGGCTGAGCAGGCGCGCGAGGTTGGCGAGCAGCTTGATCGCGGTAGCGGGTGCTTTCGCCGCGAGCGACGCGAAGGCCTCCCGGCTCAGCGCGTAGCACACCAGGTCTCCCTGGGCCGTCACGGTCGCCGAGCGCGAGCCCGAGTCGAGGATGGCGAGCTCGCCGAACACCGAGCCCGCCCCGAAGGACACGAGCCGCATGTCGCCGCCGGCGGGGTGGCGCAGGAATGCGCTTGCGGCGCCCTTGGCGATCACGAACATCTCGTCGCCTGGCATGCCTTCGCGGAATACCTCGCGGCCACCCTCGTAGGAGCGGCGCTCTACGTGCTTCTCGACCGCCGCAAGCTCCGCGGCGGTAAAGCCGCTGGCGATGCTCGTCTGCGCGAGCGGGATTTCGGGCTCTTCGGGCGGCTCGCCGGCGACCGAGCGCAGCAGGCGCTCCTCGGCCCATTCCAGCGCGCGATCCAGATCGGGGAAGATGCGCTCCGCGCCCACCGCATCGACCACGCCCGATTCGGCAAGTTGCGCGGCCGAATCTGAGGCGGGCGCAACCGCAAGGACCAGCTGCCGCCCCTGCTGCGCCAGTTCGGCGTGGATGTCGAGCAGGATCTGCGCGGCGGTGCTGTCGAGCTCGCTCACGCGCCGCAGGTCGAGGGCTACAAAGCGGGTTTCCTGCATCCGAACCTGCTCGGCGATCTCGCCGGCGAGCCTTTCGCCCGAGCCGAAGAACAGCGCGCCCTGCAGTTCGGCCGCGAGGATCGTCGATCCGTGCTGCTCGAGCAGCGTTATTTCCGGCACCGTCCTGCGCTTGCGGGAGCGCACGCCGGTGCAACGGTACAGGCGGCGCACGACCGAGCGGCTCATGCGAACGAGGAACAGCAGGGCCGCGATCGCCACTCCGGCGAACACAGCGAACACGATGTCGACGACGACCGAGAGCAGGGCGACCACCACCACCAGGACCAGATCGAGCACGCCCTTGCGGCTGGCAAGGCGCGACGTCACTCGCCGCGCGAGACGCAGCGTCCACGGATCGAAATGCTCAACCGCGATTACGACGATGACAGCGGAAAGCGCGACGCAGGGCAGGAATGCGAGCGCCGGGAACAGGACCAGCAGCGTAAAGAGCATGGCGAACGCATTCACCAGCGCGGAGATCGGCGAACGAGCGCCGGCAGCCCGGTTTTCCCGGCTTGGCCCGATGTTCAGTCCGCCGGTTATTCCGCCAAGGCCTGCGGCGAGCACGTTGGCGGCTCCGAGCCGCACCAGCAAGCGGTCCCCATCCACCTTCGGATCGCCCGGCCGGGCGATGAGCCTGCTGCACAACAGGGCGTCGATCGAGGCGACGATCGCGAGGGCGAGCGCGCTGCCGACGATCGTCGGCAACAGCGCAAGGACCCCCGGCGCGCGTGCGAGCTCGGCGAAGTGCGGAATGTTCGGCATCTTGTACGAGCTGAAAGGCGCGCTTCCGATCGTCGGTCCGATCTGGCTGCCCAACCCCGACAGGCCGAGAACGTAGTAGATGAGGGTGCCGGCGGCGAGGCCGGCCAGGAGCGCCGGCACCTTGGGCAGCCAGCGGCGCGCCTGGATCATCGCGACGATGGTGAGCGCCGCGATCAGCAGGCTGAGCGGCTTGGCTTGCTGCACGTGATGCAGCGCCTGGACGAAGGTCGTGCTCTTGTCGAAGCCGAACAGGTTGCCCAGCTGCACGAGCAGCAGAAGCAGGGCGGCGGCGTTCTGGAAGCCCGACATCACCGGCTGCGGGATGAAGCGGAGCACGGTGCCAAGCCGGGTCAGGCCGAAGATCGTCTGGAACAGGCCGCCGAGCAGGATGATCGAGAACAGCACCGCGAGGATGAGTGCGAGCCCGCCGGCCTTCAGCACCTGCGAGTCCGAATGCACCAGGCCGTACAGCAGCAGGCCAAGGAAGAACGTCGTGGTGACGCGCGGCGCGTAGACGTTGGTCGACTTGTCGCCCAGCGCGACGCAGGCAATCCCGACTACGGCCGCGGTCAGGAGGCCGGCGAGGGCGCCATCGGGGAAGTAATCGTTGCCGAGGACGATGAAGGCGAACATGCCGTAGCCCATCGCCAGGGGAATGGCGCTGCCGGCAGAGAGCAAGCCGCCGACAATTTCGGCCCGCAGCTGCTCGCGCGTGCCGAGTTTTCCAAGCACTGCAGAAGCGCCCATGGTCCCCCCTTAAGGATATGGGTTACGCCAAGGATGGTATCCCCTTGTTCTGCCCGGAGGTGTGAGACGTTGTTCTCAAAGCGCGGCAATGGCCTGCAGCCGGCGGCGGCGCTCCGCAAGGGTGCAGCCGCGCAGGTCCGCTGCACCGCGCTCGGTCACGATGACGCCCGCTTCGCTGCGGGGAACCGAAACCGGCCCCGACAAGCGCTCGACGACGCGCTTGGCCGGCAGGACGACGATCGAGACGCCGCCGGGCGATGCGTTTGCCGCGCGCACGAAATCCAGGGCGCCACCCACGGCGCCGACATAGCTGCCGGCCGCGACTTCGCCGTTCACCTGCCCCGTCAGGTCGACCTCGACCGCCGAATTGATCGCGACGAAGCGCCGCAGGCCCGCGAGCGTCGAGGCGCCGTGCGTGTAGTCCGACGATCGCAGCCGGACCCGCGCGTTTTCGCGCGCCCACTTGAACAAGTCCTGCGATCCCATCAGCGCGCCGCCGGTGCAAGAAACCAGGTCGAGGCCCATCACGGCTTCGCAGATCACCCCGGAGTGATAGGAAAGGCCGGCGCGGCCCTTCAGGGCATCGAGCACGGCGTTGGGCAGCGACCCAATTCCACACTCGATTACCGCTCCCTCCGGGATGAAGCGCGCCGCGTTTTGCGCGATCTCGCCGTCGGCCGCGCTCGCCTTGTTTACGACAAGCACCGGGGGTCGCGAGGTTTCAACGACGAGCGCGAAATCCTGCCGCCGCAGCAGCGGCTCGGTCCACGTCCAAGGCACCTGGTCATTGACCTCGGCGATCACCGCGCGCGCTTGTTCCAAGGCAGGCGCGAGATATTCCACGCCCAGCCCGAGGCTGTACTCGCCTTTTTCGTTCGGCGGGCTTACCTGGACCATGACGACGTCGGTGCGGATCTTCTGCTCGCGAATCAACGATCCGAGCTGCGAATACGGCGCCGGCAGGATTTCGAGGGCGCCCGCATCGGCGAGGGCGCGGTTGCTGGCCGTGCCGCAATAGGAGGCGAGCCGCAGGTGGTCCGCATGCTCCGGCCGGAGGATTCCCGAGTAGCTCGAGCCGAGGAAGGCTCCCACTCCGCCCAGGCGCGCGCGCTGGGCGACCAGCGCCTCGACCAGGGTCTGCGGCTCGGCGCAGGCCTGGCCCCAGATGATTCCGTCACCCGGACGAACTACACTCGAGAGGTCGACCATTCAGGGACGGGATTATGACGGACGAAAAACTTCTGGACGTGATGCTGCGAACGGCCCGCTCGCACGGCGATTTCGCCGGCAAGCCGGTGCCCGAAGAGCTCCTGCGGGCCGCTCACGACCTGATGAAGTGGGGCCCGACGAGCGCCAACAGCCAGCCGATGCGCATCCTCTACCTGCGCTCGCCCGAGTCGCGCGAAAAGCTGCGCCCGACGCTCAGCGCGACGAACCTGGAGAAGACGATGAAGGCGCCGCTCGTCGCCCTGATTGCGTACGACACGCGTTTCTGGGAAAACCTGCCACGCATGTTTCACATCCCGGATGCAATCAACTGGTTCAAGGACAAAGGCGCGCATACCGAGATCACCGCTTTGCGCAACGGCACCCTGCAGGGCGGCTACTACCTGCTTGCCTTGCGGGCAGTCGGCCTGGACTGCGGCGCAATGTCCGGATTCGACAACGCCAAGGCGGATGCCGCTTTCTTTCCCGATGGCCGCTGCAAGTCGAACTTCCTGGTGAACATCGGCTACGGCACCGGCAAGGGCATCGCGCCGCGCAATCCGCGCCTGACCTTCGAGGAGACCTGCCGCTTTCTCTAGGGCCGGTCGAGCTTCTGGTCGTCGTAGGACGCAGGGTCCGAGATCGGCTCCACGTGGATGTCGACGGTGGCGCCGTCGATCAGCTCGCGCAGGCGTTCCTCGATCTCCTCGCACAGGCCGTGCGCGCGCGCGACGCTCCACTCGTCGGGCACCAGCAGGTGAAAGGCGATGAACCGCCGCGCGGCGGCGCGCCGCGTGCGCAGGGCATGGAAGGAAACGCCGTAGCGGCGCGAGTACTCGTCGAAGATCTTCGCAACCTGCTCGCGGTCTTCCACCGGGATCGCGGCGTCCATCAGGCCGGAAACGGAGCGGCGCATCAGGCCGACTCCCGCCCATACGATGTTGACCGCGACCGCGAGGGCGACCAGCGGGTCGAGAATCAGCCAGCCGGTGGCGAAGACGAGCGCCACGCCGGCGATTACGCCCGCCGATGTCCAGACGTCGGTCATCAAATGCTTTCCGTCCGCCTCCAGGGTGATGCTGTTGTTCGCATGACCGGCGCGGATGAGGATGAGCGCCACGGCGAGGTTGATGCCGGAGGCAACGACCGTGAGCGTCAGCCCGAGGAACGGCGCATCGAGCGGTTGCGGTGCGAGCAGGCGAGGAACCGCGGCGAAGAGGATGCCGGCCGCGGCCAGCACGATCAGCGCTCCCTCGATTCCGGCCGAGAAGTATTCCGCCTTGGAGAAGCCGTACGGATGATCCGAATTGGGCGGCGCGGCGGCGACCCGGAGCATCGACAGCGCCAGCAGCGCGGCGGCGAGATTGATCAACGACTCGAGCGCGTCGGAGAGCAGGCCGACCGAGCCAGTAAGCCACCACGCTAGCGTCTTGATGGCAATCGTGGCGAGCGCCGCCGCCACCGACAGCCATGCGTAGCGCTCAAGTTTTCGTGTAGAGGCGGTAGGCACCGGGGTGCATCTCGGCAAGCTCGTACAGGGTGATGCGCTCGCCCGAGGAAGCGCTGAACCTTCGGGTCTGCAGGAGCCCCGGAAACGGTCCGAGGGGCTCGTCGAAGGCAGCGACGACTGCTTTTGACGCCGGATGCGCATCCGCGCTGCCGACCTGCTCGCACACCCAGCGCTTGAATACGACTGCCTTGCCCAGGCAGCGCCGCGTCCAGGGCGTGGGCCTGTCGTAGAACGACAAATACTCGGGCGAGCTCAGCACGTCCGGCGAGTCGAGCTCGTAGGTCGCAAGATACTTCCCGTCGCCCGGTTTTACCTGGGCCACCCAGCGGCGCGCCGAGCGAAAGCCGCGGATGGAAAGCCGCTCGGGAAGGTGCTCCTCGTCGTACCAGGCGTTGAACTCCTCCTCCATCGCCGGCGGCGGCTCGGTGAGCGTAAGAAGCAATCCTCTATTTGCCATCCGCGATCCGTCCTTTTTCGAGAGTATAGGAACGATCCGCGAGGCGCTGGGTGAAAGCACGGCTTTGTTCCGCAAGCAGGACCGCGACGCCGGCCGCCTTCAGCTCCCGGATCGCGGCAGCCACCTGGCCGACGACGATGGGCGCAAGGCCCTCCGTCGGCTCGTCGAGCAGCACGGCGCGCGGATTGCCGGCCAGCGTGCGCGCGATGCACAGCATCTGCTGCTCGCCGCCCGACAACGCGCCGGCACGCCGCTGGCGCAGAGCCGCCAGCGGGGGGAAGAGCGCCTGCAGCCGCTCTTCGGTCCATTGCGGCGCGCGCGGGCGTGCCGCCTGCCGGCCGACCTCGATGTTTTCCTCGACCGTCAGGTCGGTGAAGATGCGCCGATCCTCGGGTACGTAGCCCAGCCCGAGCCGCGCGATGTCGTGCGGCTCGAGCCCGTCGATCCTGCGCCCGTCGAATTTCACCTCGCCGGCGCGCGTGGCGAGCAGGCTCATGATCGCCTTCAGCGTAGTCGACTTGCCGGCCCCGTTGCGGCCGAGCAGCGCGACGACCTCGCCGGCGCGCACCTCCAGGTCCACGCCGAACAGCACGCGGGCGCGGCCGTATCCCGCCTCGAGACCGCGCACCTCAAGCATCGCCAAGGTAGACCTCCCGGACGCGCGGGTCAGCGCGCACCTCTTCGGGCGCACCGGAGGCGATGAGCTCACCCTGGTGCAGCACCACGACCCGATCGGCGTAGCCGAAAACGACTTCGACGTCGTGCTCGGTGAAGAGAACCGCGAGCTTCTCCCGTCGCGCGAGGTCCGCCGCGAGCGCCATGAGAGCCTCACGCTCCTCGGGCGCCATGCCTGCCGTAGGCTCGTCCATGAGGAGCAGGCGCGGGCGGTTGGCGATCGCCATGGCGAGCTCCAGGCGCTTGACGTCGCCGTAGGCCAGCTCGGCGGACGGCTGCTCTTTCTGGTCGTCGAGACCGACGCGGCCGAGCAGCGCGTCGGTTTCCTCGAGCAGGATCTCGCCCGCGCTGCCGGAAAACGAACGCGTCAGCCCGCGATGCGAGAGCAGCGCGGTCTGCACGTTTTCGCGCGCTGTCATGGAACCGAAGGTGGCCGCGATCTGAAAAGTGCGGCCCACGCCAAGGCGCCAGATGCGACGCGGCTGCTCGCCCGCAAGGCTGCGCCCCTCGAAGCGGACATCTCCGGAGTCGGGCTCGACCTGGCCGTTGATGATGTTGAAGCAAGTCGTCTTGCCGGCGCCGTTCGGCCCGATCATCGCCACCAGCTCGCCCGCGGCTACCGAGAACGACACCTCGTGCAGGGCGCGCACGCCGCCGTACGCCTTCGACAGGCCGCTTACCGCCAGGATTTCCATCGGTCCGCCAATCCGGTGAGCCCATGGGGCAGGGCGACGATGAGAAGCAATATCGCGCCGCCGACGCCGGCGCGCCAGAACTCGATCTCCCGCGAGGCCGCGTCCGAAAGCCATGTGAACATGGCCGCGCCCCAAAGCGGGCCGCTGACGCTCTGCAGTCCTCCCAGCAGCACCATCACGAGTGCGTCCACCGAGCGAGGCACCGAGAGCGTCTCGGGCGAGATCGAGCCTTTGGAAAAGGCGAAGAGCGAACCGGCGAGGCCGCCGAACAGCCCGGCGAGCGTAAAGGCGAGCCATTGCTGGCGCCGCACGTCGATGCCTATCGCTTCGGCGCGCAACGGCGAATCGCGCGCCGCACGAAGCGCCCGTCCGAACGGCGAGTGCATCGCGTGCCACAGGAACGCCACGCCCAGCGCGCACAGGACCAGGACGAAATAGTAGTAAGCCGTCTTCGACGCGAGCCAGGGGGAAGGCCAGACGCCAATCACTCCGTTCGAGCCGCCGGTCACCGCGTCCCACTGGAACACCACCGACCACGCGATCTGCGCGAGCGCGAGGGTGAGCATTGCCATGTAGACGCCGGAAAGACGCACCGCCAGCCAGCCGAATGCGACCGCGGCAATTCCGGCCGCGTAAGGCCCCGCGATGATCGCCACTTCCGGCATGAGCCCGCCATGCAGCGCGAGAAGGGCGGCGGCATACGCGCCGATGCCGAAGTAGGCCGCGTGCCCGAACGACGCCATGCCGCCGGGCCCCATGATGAAGTGCAGGCTCGCGGCGAAGAGCGCGAAGACGGCGATGTCGGTGAGCAGCACGAGCGTGTAGGGACCCGAGACTGCCGGCGCGACGACGAGCAGTGCTCCCGCGATCACGCAGGCAAGGCGCTCGAGCGGCGGAAAACGCAACGGCGGCTCGCCTACCGCTGAGCCGCGCGGAACTGCGCCGGCGCGGCCAAGCAAGCCCCAGGGCCGCACGGCGAGAACGGCGGCCATGATGACGAACTCGATCGCCAGCGTGAGCTTCGAATAGCCGAGCGCAACGCAAAAGGCCTTCACCTCGCCGATCAGGAGCGAGGCAAGAAAAGCCCCGGGCAGCGAGCCGAGCCCGCCGAGCACCACCACGACGAACGCGTCGGTGATCACGGTGAGGTCCACGCCCAGGCTGGCCGGCTCTCGCGGGATGGCGAGCGCGCCGCCAAGGCCGGCAAGGAGCGCGCCGAGGGCGAACACCAGCGTGAACAGCAGCCTCTGGTTTACGCCGAGCGCCGCAGCCATTTCGCGGTCCTGCGTCGCGGCGCGCAGCAGAACGCCCCACCGCGTCCGCGTGAGCGCGAGGTGGAGCATGACCAGGACGAGCGGGCCAAGGACCGTGAGAAACAGGTCGTACTGCGGGACGCGCCCGCCCGCGAGGTCGAGCGCCCCGGCGAAGCCCGGCGCGCGGGGCCCCAGGGTGTCCTCCGGCCCCCAGGCCCACAACGTCGCGTCGCGGATCACCAGGACCAGCGCGAACGTCGCGAGGAGCTGCATGAGCTCGGGCGCCTTGTAGAGGCGGCGCAGCAGCAGCACTTCGATAAGGCAGCCCACCAGGGCGACGGCCGCAGCCGCGACGGGCACGGCCAGCCAGAAGCCGAGCTTCGGCGAGAGCCAGACAGCGAAGTACATGCCGAGCATGTACAGGGAGCCGTGCGCGAAATTGATGATGCGGCTGACGCCGAAGATGAGCGACAGGCCGGCGGCGACGAGGAAGAGCGAGCTCGAGGCCGCGAGGCCATTCAGGAACTGCAGCAGGACGGCGGAACCGCTCACCGCCCGCAGACTACTCTTTTCGCAGGGTCCGGATTTCCTGGTCGGAGGGCTGGTACTTCGCGCCGTCGGCGTAGCGCCAGTTCACCATCACGCCCTTGCCGTCGCGCCGGGCGAGCTGCCCGACGTACGCGCCCATGGTCGACTGGTGATCGATCGGCCGCCAGGTAATCTCGCCGAACGGCGTCGGCGTCCGCAGGCCCTTCAGCGCGGAGATCAGCTTCTCGGTGTCCGCCGAGCCGGCCTTCTTCAGCGCGGCTGCGATCGCGTAGACCGACGCGTAGCCCACGACCGAGCCCGCGCGCGGATAGTCGTTCCAGCGCTTCTGGTAGGCGTCGCGAAAGCGCTTGTGCTCCGGAGTCTCGATCTGGTTCCAGGGGTAGCCGGTGACCCACCATCCCTCCGGGGTCTCGTCGCGAAGGGGATCGAGGTATTCCGGCTCGCCGCCGAGGAGATTGAACACCTGGACGTTGCGGAACAAGCCCCGCGTGTTTCCCTCGCGCACGAACTTCTGCAGGTCGGTGGCGAAGAGCGAGCTGAAGATGGCGTCGGGCTTCGCGTCGGAGAGCGCCTGCACGACGGCGCCGGCGTCGATCTTGCCGAGCGGCGGCGCCTGCTCGGCGACGAATTCCACGTCGGGCTGCGCCTGCTTGAGCAGCTTCTTGAACGACGCCGTCGCCGACTGGCCGTATTCGTAGTTCGGATAGACGATCGCCCAGCGCTTCTTCTTCAGCTTCGCCGCTTCGGGCACCAGCATCGCCGTCTGCATGTAGGTCGACGGGCGCAGGCGGAACGTATAGTGGTTGCCGTCCTCCCAGACGATCTTGTCGGTGAGCGGCTCGGCGGCGAGGAACAGCACCTTGCGCTGCTTGGCGAGGTTGGAAACCGCGAGGCCGACGTTGGACGCGAACGTCCCCATCAGGACCGACGCCTGCTCGCGCGACAGCAGCTCTTCGGCCACGCGCACCGCGTCGCCCGGCGTGCCGCCGTCGTCGCGCGACACGATCTCGAGCTTGCGGCCGCCCACGCCGCCGGAATTGTTGATCTCCTCCAGCGCGAGCTCCCAGCCTTTCTTATAGGGCTCGAGGAAGGCGGGGAACACCTTGTAGCTGTTCAGCTCGCCGATCTTGATGGCTTGCGAATACGCATTACCCGCCGCGAAGGCGAGCAGCATGATGAGGATTCTCATTTCTCTACCTTTGCTCCGCGATCGGGACGAATGCGGTCGGTGCCGCCCGGGAACGCCCGCCAGAATTCCCTGCGGATCAGGCTGACGATGGTGGCGCTCTTGTTTAGGCCGTGATAGCGCGCCACCACGTCGAGCATCTCGAGGTCGCGCGGTACGGCGGAGAAGGTGCTGATCTTCGCCTTGGTCTTGGTCATGTACAAATGTTATATAACATTTGTATATGACGTCAACCGCGCCGGTTCAGGCGCGCAGGTAGACCGGGAGGTCGGTGGTGGGCGGCACTACCCCAACCTCGTACAGCATCGAAGCCACATTGCCGCGGTGGTAGGTGCCGTGGTTGACCACGTGCAGGATGATGTCCCGTCGGGCGAGCGACGCCGAACCGCCGCCGATGAAGGTGAAATCGACCTTTTCAGCCTCGGCGCCCGGCGATAGCGATTCGGCGTAGGAGACGTACCAGTCGTCCATCCGGGCCTGCGCCGCGGTCAGTTCGCCAAGGGACGGTGCGATGGGCGGATTGCGGGTGGTGTGCCCGTGAGGCCTGCCTTCCAGGTTCGCCTGCCAGACCTCGTCCATCGCGTAGACATGATTGACCGTGCGAAGGATGCTGCCGAAGACGATCGGGCGCGGGGCGGTCAGCTCCGCCGCGGGAATCCGGGCGAGGGCGTCGAACAGCAACTTGTTCGCCCAGGCCTTGTAGCGGACCAGGGTGAGGAGCGTGCTCACGCCGCCTTGCGCTCCACCGGCGGCGGGAGGAGCTTCAGGCAGCGCCCGATCCAGAGCGCCGTGAGCTTTTCCTGCACGCCGTTCTGCGCTAGGCGCTGCGCGAGCGCGGCGAAGTCGACCTGGTCGAGCGGCTGGTCC
>Ga0068871_100001075_pt1 | contig 18321 bp, 15 predicted proteins | sample KBSMisM72_FD_72750 | JGI IMG/M metagenome (GOLD analysis project Ga0068871, IMG submission 72750) | Miscanthus rhizosphere microbial communities from Kellogg Biological Station, Michigan, USA - KBS Miscanthus M7-2 | ecosystem: Host-associated > Plants > Roots > Rhizosphere > Soil ...
AAAAGGCGGGTAACTAAGAAACTCCTCGCAGATTTTTTACGACCTTTTACTGAGGATCATTCTCCCCATCACCGGTGTCGAGATTTCTTGTCGTGCGTCGAGTCATCTCCCTTTTTTGTCGCAACATTAACTTGAGGAGTTTAGAGATGAAGTTTCGCCTCTTGAGAGAAGAGCACCACATTCTTAAACTGGCAGAGTGATCGAAATCCGAACGACCCGCATCCAAACGCGAGTCGCTCATTCAAAGGCAAGAATCTGGAGAGACGAAACGCGATTCGCTACCGACTGCAAGCCGACGCGGCGTTCAGATGGAGCAAAGACGGCAGAGGAGACGGAGCCACACGAGACATTAGTTCCAAGGGCGTGTACATTTTTACGCCGCAGAGCCCTCCCCAGAACGTTCCCATATCTGTGGAAATTTCATTTTCGACGTTCGCAGGGGCGGCCAAGCTTAGATTTCGCGGTGACATGCGAGTGGTTCGAATTGACCGCTATTGTGAGAAACCAGGTTTCGCTTTACGGGGCGAACTAATGGTTTCTTCGAATTAGGATTAAGGCAGTGCACTTGCAACGCAATGTAATCCTGGAAAACTTGTGGACAAAAAAGAGATCGACGTAGTTCTACAACATTTCGGATTGAAGGAACAGCCATTTGGGGTGACGCCAGATCCCAAATACTTGTATCCCACTCCCTCGCACCGGGAAGCCCTTGCCTCTCTGTCTTACGGGGTAAATAGTGGTCGTGGTTTTTGCGCCTTGATCGCCAAACCGGGAATGGGCAAAACCACGCTGCTTTTTGAACTCTTGCAGCAACTCGAGAATTCGTCGAGAACGGTTTTTCTATTTCAGCCAAACGTTTCTGAACAAGACTTTCTCCGTAGCCTGCTGGCTGATCTAGGCATTCCAGACCAGGGCGGCGATGTAGTGCGGGCGCATCGGGCGTTAAATAGTGTGCTTCTGAACGAGGCCCGGCACGGTCGGCGGGTCGTGGTGGTCGTCGATGAAGCACAAAATTTGGACTGGTCGGTCCTTGAAATGGTGCGCCAGTTGTCGAACTTCGAGACGCCACAACAGAAATTGATACAGATAATCCTTGCGGGACAGCCACAGCTGGCGGGAATTCTAGCCTCGCCGAATATGACTCAACTTAGGCAACGGCTGTCGATCATCGCCCGTCTCGATCCTTTATCGCCAGCAGGAACCAGTCGCTACATGGCGCACCGGCTCGAAGTTGCGGGTTTCGATTTTCAATACCCCATATTTACCGCAGCCGCCAGGTCATTAATCGCCCAATACAGCGGTGGGATTCCACGCAACATCAATAATCTTTGTTTCAACGCGCTCTCACTCGCGTACGCAATGGGCAAAGAGGGCGTTCAGGAGAGCATTGTTCATGAGGTCGCAGCGGATCAGGATCTGGGCGCCATCATCGAGGATCAAATCGTTCAGCCACAATTTAGGGAGCCTGCAGAATCCGGAACGACACCAATTCCGCCAAAACCGGATCTCAACCGCTGGTTTAGATCTTCAGCACGATCGGCAATGATGTTGTTTCTGGCTGCGAGCAATCCCTTCAACCTGGGAAACATGGCGCTACAGCATCCTTCGGTCTCGGTAGGAACACATTTCAATTGGTTTAAATCGGAAACGGGTACCCACAATGGTGCAAACGTGATGTATGGAAGTGCAACTAAGATTGCATTGGTGGGCCGAGAAGTTTGTACCTTGAGCTAGTTTTACGCGGCACAGGAAGCCGTAAGGCCAGGATGCCAAAACGGTTGTTCGACCTGAAGAAACGCATCTGCGAACCCACTCAGAGGTTCGGGGTCGACAGCTTCAAAGATTTCCACAGTAACCCCCTTTGGGACTGAGAATGGCGGAGCCTTGCTCAATATTACGTCCGTACCGAATTCCACCATATCGACGGTTGAGCCCGAGCCGGCGGGCGAATGGTACGCGCTTCAGACGAAACCGCGCCACGAAAAACGCATCGCGGCGAAGTTAGCTTCCAAAGGATTTTTTTGTTTTTTGCCGATGCACGCCGAATTGCGACAATGGAGCGACCGCAAGCAACGAGTCGAGCTTCCGCTTTTCAGCAACTACCTCTTCACCAAGACGGATCGCTCGCGCGAATCGCGCGGGGCTATTCTTCGCACCGATGGAATCATCAGCTTTGTGGGTAGCGGCGGATATGGTACCCCCATTCCGAATGAACAAATGGATGCGGTCCGAGCAATCGTAAGAGATCGGATCGCGTTCACGCATCATCCCTTTCTCAACGTTGGCCAACGGGTGCGCGTCCGCGGCGGAAGCCTGGACGGCATCCAGGGAATTCTGGTTTCAAAGAATGGCGACCAGAGCTTGATTATTTCCGTCGAGACAATTCAACGCTCTCTGGCTTTGCGCGTTGAGGGTTATGTCGTCGAACCTGTCCACCAATAGACCGTCTTAGCCTACCCGCAGTTCGTCACCTGCAATGCAACAACAATCCCCCGAAATTAGGTGCCAGTAGTGACTCATGAAAAACGCGAAGTTCTTCTAAATCTGTTAAAGCAGTTCGATGTAGTCGTCGCAATTTTGTGTTTCGGTTTGGCGACCTTGCCTTTGTCTCACTGGGACACCATATCGCTGGGTCATTTTCTCTCGGTACGCATTCGGCTCATCAACTTTTTCACTTTTTCCGCTCTTGTTCTCCTCTGGCATTTTTGCTTCGTTGCCAGCGGGCTCTACGAGTCGAATCGGCTGTCGGCGACCCACCGCCAATTGTCGACCGCTGCCAAGGCAACGGCAGCCGCGGCAGCCGTCCTAGCCGTATTTGCTCTCTTGTTCAACGTGCGGATGGTAACTCCAGCTGGAGTCGCCAGATTCTGGGCATTTAGCACGATCCTGTTCGTGGCCGGTCGCGTTGCCCTGCGAGAAAGCCTTGGTGCCATAAGGCGTCACGGCAGAAACCTTCGCTACGTTCTTATCGCCGGGACTAATCAAAGAGCCGTCCAATTTGCTAAAAGACTCCAAGAAAAGCCGGAACTCGGTTACCGGGTTCTCGGCTTTGTAGACGAGCCCTGGGAAGGCACCGACCTAAGTTCGTTAGAGTCGGATGCGCTCTGCTTTAGTTTGGACAACATTGCTGACTTCCTGCGCCAAAACGTGGTGGACGAAGTGGCAATGTACCTGCCTCTTCGGTCTTTCTACGAGACTGCGGCCCGGGTGGCAGAGCTTTGCGAGCAACACGGGATCATGATGCGATTCGATCCCGACATCTTCAATCTGAAAACAGCCCGCCCGCGGAATGAGATATTCGATGGCGACCCTATGACGATCGCCCACACAGGAAAAGTCGAGGGCTGGCCGAGTCTCATCAAGCGTTCCATGGACGTTGTCGGTTCGCTCGTGCTGCTGACCGTGTTGTCTCCGATATTGCTGTGCGCCGCGGTGCTGGTGAAAGTTACCAGCCGGGGCCCTATCTTTTTTCTCCAGGAGCGAGTTGGTTTTAATAAACGGAAGTTCAAAGTTTTCAAGTTTCGCACCATGGTGCCCGACGCCGAAAAGCTTTTAGCAAATTTGGAAGACCAGAACGAAGTTTCGGGGCCAGTCTTCAAGATTAAGAAAGATCCCCGCATCACTCCAGTTGGGAGCTTTCTTCGCCGTTCCAGTATTGACGAGCTGCCGCAGCTGTTGAATGTACTTCGCGGAGAGATGAGCCTAGTTGGCCCGCGCCCGCTGCCGGTTCGCGACTACCAGGGCTTCCATCAAGACTGGCAAAGACGTCGTTTCAGCGTCCGGCCGGGCATTACCTGCCTCTGGCAAGTAAATGGGAGAAGTTCGATCGCTTTCGATCAGTGGATGGAACTGGACATTCAATATTTGGATGAATGGTCGCTGTGGCTAGATTTCAAGATACTGGCGCGCACCATTCCAGCGGTGTTTAAGGGATCTGGTGCAGCGTGATTCGCATCGGGACCTCAGAGGGGTTTCGTGAGGCAATAGATATGAAAATGATTTGGAAACCATTGATCCTGGCTACAGCCACCCTGGTGGTTTGCAGTCCGTTGTTTGCGCAAATTGCTCCTCCGCAACGATCGGTATGCAATTCACCGGCAACGGGTACGGCTCCGGCCGGATTTTCAGAACGTGATCCCCGCTACCGCATTCAGCCGGGAGATTCCTTCGAAGTGACGTTCGAATTTGTCCCGGATTTCAATCAGGCCGCGACGGTTCAGCCGGATGGTTTTGTGACTATGAAGGGAATTGGGGACGTCAAGGTTGGGGGCCAGACCGTTCCCGAACTTACGACAACCCTCTGCCGTGCCTACAACAAAATTATGGTGAATCCGGGAATTGCACTATTGCTGAAGGACTTTAACAAGCCGGCATTCGTTGCCAGTGGGCAGGTACTTCATCCCGGAAAATACGACCTCAGAGGAGATATGACGCTGACCGAAGCAATAGCCGTGGCAGGAGGGTTCACCGAGAAATCGAAACATTCCCAGGTGGTTTTGTTTCGACGGCTATCGGATAAGTGGTCGGAGGCCAAGGTAATCGATGTAAAGAAGATGTTCAATTCAAAAAGCCTGGATGAGGATCCGGTCCTCCAGGCGGGCGACATGTTCGTGGTGCCGCAGAATCGAATCTCAAAGATATCGCGGTTCCTTCCAACCCCGTCGGTTTCGACTTACGTCAGCCCATCTCAATTTTGAAATATTCCACCCATCGTAAGACCACTCAGGCCGGCGCAGGGTATACGTCGGCGCGGAGGTAGCTATGGACGACGAAGTGTTTGCTATTGAAAAAAGAGTACCGTTTCGCACATACACGCCGAAGGATATCCTTTCGATACCTTTCCGCCGCCGGCGGCTGCTTGTTGTGTGTGCGGTGGCCACCCTAGCCGCGACCCTCTATGCCGCGTGGCAGCTTCCGCGCTATAGGGCGGAAGCCAAACTGCTGGTAATGCGGCAAAGGGCAGACCCTGTAGTTTCACCGGTATCCCAAGACAAGACCCTGGCAGTTACAACGCCACCTGTGGTGACCGACGAGGAACTGCGCTCCGAAATCGAGTTGCTTACCTCCTACGATCTGGCGCGAGAAGTTGTCAGCCAGATCCAGGGTTCTCTGGGTGGTGGAACCAGTCCGATGGCTTTTTTGACGGCCTGGAAGAAATGGTTTAGTACGCCCGAAGAACTCGAAGCAGGAAAGATAAATAGCCTGATCGGAAATCTTTCTGTGGACATAGCCAAGGGCAGCAACATGATTGTGGTCCAGTTTAAAAGCCGCGATCCAAAGATGGCCAAGCAGGTCTTGGACAAAGTGATCGAGGTTTATCTTCAGCGGCACAAGGCCGTTCACCGTCCTGCCGGCCAGTTTGATTTCTATCAACAACAAACGACGCAATATCAGGACAATCTGCAGAAGGCCGAAGCAGCGCTGACCGAATTTTCAGGAAAATACGGAGTGGTGAACCCCGCGGCCGACCGCGACATCGTGCTTCAGAAACTCAACGACTTCAAGTTTGCACTGCACCAGAACCAGGTTTCCGTCTCCGACGCGCAAAATCGGGTTCGCAGCCTTCAGGCGCAATTGACTTCAAGTCCCGACCGCATCACCACCCAGTTGAAACGTGCGGATAATCCCGAATTGCTGCAGCAGCTTAAGTCCACCTTATTGACCTTGCAGTTGAAGCGGTCCGACATGTTGAGCAAGTTCCAACCTGATTATCCTCCCGTCCAGGAAATCGAAGCACAGATAGCGCATACCAAATCATCCATAGAAGCACAGGAAGCGCAGCCGGTAAAGGAAACTACGACGGATATCGATCCGACCCACACCTGGATCGTGGGGGAACTGGCAAAGGCCAAGTCCGAGTTAGCTGGCCTTCAAGCAAGCGAGGGCGCGCTTCTTAGCACTATCAAGACCTATGAGGCTTCCGCTAAGGATCTGGATCAAAAAGCCATCATCCAGCATGATCTGCAGCGCCAAGCCAGCGCAGAAGAAGGCAACTACTTAATGTATCTCCACAAGCGGGAAGAAGCCAGAGTGTCGGACGTTTTGGACGCCGACCGCTTGTTCAATGTGGTGGTGGCAGAACCGCCCACGGTTCCAGCAATTCCCTCCCCTTCGTCCACTACTTATGCAATCGTGGCGCTGTTTGGCATGGGCATGCTGAGTTGCGCATTATTCTGGGCGCTGGAATATTTCAATAACACTCTTACCACCTCGTCTGAAATCGAATCCTACCTCAACATTCCGGTACTCGCGGCAGTTCCGGCCCAATTCGGTGGTAGCAGCTATCGCAGGGCTCGAGCGTTACCGCGACACGGCCGGCAGACGTTGGACTTATATTCCGACAGGCCGGCACACTATCAGTCACCAGAAGGAACCAATGAGTAAGAATTTTCAGTTGTTGATGCGGGCCGAGCAGGAAGTCTCAAGTGGAAGTGGAAAAAAGCGTCACCAGGTCTTATGGACACCTCCGGCCGAAGTGCATGCCGTCCCATCGTGCCCACTGGACGGCGTCGATGAACGCTCTCGTGACCAGGTAGCAAAGCTTGTGCGTCAGTTGTTTCTTCTGCCCGGGGCAGTACGAGCGGTAGCGTTCGCCGCAGTCGAGCCAGGGAACGGCTGCAGTTGGATGGCGGTTCAGTGCGCGCGGATCCTGGCATCGCAAGTTGGCGGGGCGGTTTGCATTATCGATGCCAACCTCCATTCCCCGTCACTTCATCGTTACTTTGGGATAGGAAATTATCGCGGCTTCAGCGACGTAATGGGTCACCCTGGACGATTGCGCGACTGCGTTTTCCCGGTGTCGGGGGTGTCGAATTTGTGGCTGATGACGGCGGGGTCGAGTTGCGACGGAAGAGATGCTTTCGGCGGGGAACGCCTGCAATCGGTCATCGAGGAACTTAGAAGCCACTTCGACTATTTGATTATCGACAGTGCGGCCCTTAACCCCTACGGGGATGCATTAATGCTGGGTCAGGCGGCGGATGGAATCGCCCTGGTGGTGGCAGAGCAGAATACGCGCAAGGAGAGCGCACGTCATGCAGTCGAGGAGTTGAAGAAGGCAAATGTTCGAATTCTCGGGGCCGTCTTGAACAAGCGAACATTCCCTATTCCCCAAAAACTCTACGAAAAGTTGTAGCCCAAGAAAGCTTTGAGCGAATGAAGAAAACACCCTCCACAAAATCAGCCAGAAATCTGCACCTCCTCTCCCAAATGGCATTGGCCGGCGACGCGGTCGAGGCGGTGAAGGAAATAGCCGCCATGGATCACCCGCAGCGCGACGAATTCCGCCGCCTTGCCCACGATCATCATGTGGTCATTCGGGCTTTCCGAATTTTGAATTCACGGGCAGTTGAAAACCGAGAGACGGAACTTGCCTATTGGACCGCGAAAGTGCTTGAGGCGGAGGAAGCTCGCATAGCAAATGCTTTGGAGTTCCTCGCCGAGATTTGTAACAGACTGGAGGCGGCAGGTTGCCGGGTGGTGGTGATGAAATCTCTTGACCATTGGCCTGACATCGGAAACGATCTGGACCTGTACACCAGTGCCGATGAGCCTTCCACGCGGCAGGTGCTCCAGGAAAAGCTCCGCGGCAGCAGTCAGCCACGGGCTTGGGGCGATCGTTTGGCAGGAAAGTGGAATTACCGAATTCCCGGCCTCAACACGACCATTGAGATCCATCACCAGCGTCTGGGCCAAACCGGCGAACATCGCGCATTGGCGCGAAGATTTATCACCCGCCGCGTGCCATTGCAGATCCTCAACTACTCCTTCCTCGTTCCTGCTCCCGAAGAGCAGGTCATCGCTGCCACTCTGCAGAGAATGTACCGTCACCTCTATGTTCGGATTTGTGATGTCGCCAACACAGCGGGATTGGTTGAGTCTGGCGAGTTGAATTACGCAGAGTTACGAACCGCCGCCGACTTGGGTGGAATATGGCCCGGAGTCGCCAGCTACTTGAAAATCGTCTCCGACTATTTGCTGCAATACCGCGAGAGAGGACTTGATCTGCCGAAATCGGTTATCAGGGATGCGCAGCTGAATGGCGACAATCTCGTGGTTCGCGGGCCATGGCTGCGGCTTCCGATCTTCCCTAAAATCGCCGTTTTCTATGGCAAACAGATGGCCAGCATGGCGTTGCGGGGTGACCTACCCGGCACAATGCGGCTCAGCTTGCTGCCGCCTCTGGCATCGGCCGCGAAAGTCGCCTACAAGCTGACTGGCGATCACCGTGGAATCTGGTAACTCTGACAACCAAATCTAGCATTCGAAAGAGATTTAGTAATTTGTCTTATTGGACAAGATTGCGGGAGAGTGTCCTGCTACGTAACACGGCGTGGATGTTCTGTGGCCAGGGGATAGGGCAGCTTCTGCGGGCTGTTTACTTTTTGATCGTTCCCCGGGCGCTCGGTGCCGAACAGTATGGCGCTTTCGTGGGCGTAACTTCTCTCGCAGCCATCTTGGCTCCCTTTGCAAGCTGGGGTGCGGGTGGCCTCATTGTAAAGAACGTTTCAAGAAACAAGAAGGTTTTTGACGAGTATTGGGGAAACTCGCTGCTGCTAAGCGTGGTCTCCGGGTCGATCCTTATAGGGATCATGTTGGGTGTGGCGCAGTTCGCGCTCTCTGACCGTATTCCGTGGGCATTAATTTGGTTGGTAGCCATCTCCGATTTGCTCTTCTCCAAGATTCTGGACGTTGGCACGCAGGCATTTCAAGCCTTTGACCTGCTGGCTGCGACCGCCAAACTGAATGTGCTGGGTAACCTGATTCGAATACTGGGAGCCGTGGTGCTGGTAGTTTTCTTTCACCACGCCGATGCCACCTCGTGGGCATGGTGCTATCTGTTCGCGAGCGTGGCCATGGCGGCTATAACAGTCACCTGGATAAACCGGGTTTTGGGCCAACCCGTGCTCGCTCTCTGGCGCATTAAATCAGAGCTGTTGGAAGGCGGTTACTTTTCGGTCAGCATGTCTTCTCAGACTGTATACAACGACATCGACAAGACGATGTTGGTGCGGCTATCTTCGCTGGACAGCGCTGGTATTTATGCCGCAGCGTATCGCCTGGTTGAGGTGGCATTCCTGCCGATTCGATCTCTACTGTGGGCCGCCTACCCAAACTTTTTTCGCCACGGTTCAAACGGAATCGGAGCCAGCTCTTCGTATGCAAAAAAGCTGATTCCCAAGGCCGCGCTTTACAGTCTCTTGGCGGCGGCGGCTTTATTTTTCGGGGCTCCCATCATTCCCTATCTGTTGGGCCATGAATACGCTCGCACGGTGATCGCGCTGAGATGGCTGGCGCCGCTTCCGTTGTTAAAGACGCTGCACTATTTTGTCGCAGATTCATTGACTGGAGCCGGCGAACAGGGCATTCGGACGGGCGTTCAAGTCGGGATTGCAGTGTTGAATATTCTTCTCAATCTTTGGCTAATACCGGCCTACTCCTGGCGCGGTGCCGCCTGGTCCAGCCTGGCCTCAGATGGACTGCTTGCCATCGGATTGTGGACCGCAGTTTCCATTCTTCGCCGTCAGGAAAGCAGCAGGCAACAGCTGGTTCCCACAGAAAATCTGGCCTGATCGTCTTCCATGAATCCTCCTCTTCAATCCGAAGATCCGGTGCAAGGCTCGTCCATTCCTGTTGGTAGCGGAGATGTCTTGCAGTCCAAGCGAGCGGGTTTCTGGTACTTCGAACGATTCTTCGTGGTCTTTGTTTTGCTTTACTTCGCCGGCGGATTGAATTTCTTTTTCCAGCAGGGTGAGCAGACGGCGCAAGACCCACCTTCTTCCAGTCAACGGCTGCTCATGGCTCAGCCGAGGGCCAGCAACGCCCCGGACCCAACGGAAAAAAATCCAACAAAGTTGATGGCCCAATTATTTATCTACCTCGTCACCGGAATTTTCATAATTCGAGACCGTGGCAAGTTCTTCCAAATAGTCCAGCAGCATAAGTTGCTGATTGCACTGTTGGCCTTAGCGGCGGTTTCTTCTCTATGGTCGGAGGTTGCGGGCTTTACCTTCCGCAGAAGTCTGGTTCTAAGCGCCTCAACCATCCTGGGTGTGTATCTCGGCATGCGGTTCACCATGCGCGACCTGATAAAGATGCTCTGCGCCGCGGGCGCAATCGCCGCCGCTTCCAGTTTGATCGTCATATGGTTGAGGCCGGATTTTGGCATTTCCGGCGGCGCCACTGCCGGCGACTGGCAAGGGATTTTTGGTCAGAAGAACACCCTCGGTGGTTTTATGGCTTTGTCGACCATAGCTTTCGTATTCTCGTTGTTGGACGAGAAAGAGTTCAGGAAGCTCTATGCAGCGGGGGCGGTCCTGTGCTTTGGACTGCTCATCCTTTCAAAGGATACGACCGCGACGTTGCTCACGCCACTTCTGTTGGCAACCATTCCTGTATTCAACTACGCTCGCAAGCATTCGCTCAGGGCTATTTTCGGTGTTTCGATCGTTTCCGGCATCATTATGGCCGCGGTTGTATTTGTCTTGTTCTTTGATGTGAACCAGGCCTTGTCCTTGTTGGATAAAGACATTTCCCTCTCCGGCCGTACCGACATCTGGCCGCTGGTTTGGCACAAGTTTCTGGCGCATCCCTTTCTCGGATACGGCTATAGTGCTTTCTGGCTGGGACAGAATGGCCGACAGTCAGCTTACATCTGGTCGATCTTGCATTGGCCTGTGCCTCACTCTCACAACGGATTTTTGGATGTACTGGCTGACCTGGGGCTGGCTGGATTCACCCTGTTCTGGCTGGGATATGTGATGTGTTTCCGACAGGCGCTAAAGTGCGCACGCCTGAGCAAAAGCTTGATCGGGCTGTTCCCGCTTGTCTATTTTTCGTTCGTCATCGTATTCAACATTTCCGAAGGCTCCATACTCAAGCAAGAAAGCCTGATCTGGGTCTTGTACGCCGCGACTTGGGTGTTGACCACGCGCTGGCTTCAACTCGTTGTCTCCGCGTTGGGCCAACCAACAACTGCTAAGCGGCTAGCCGAGAGCCGTGGTGGTCTGTGGCAGCCCGCACATGCCGGATGATTCTCAATACTTTCCACCCATGACCATTCGAACTGGACTACCGGCCGTAGCGGTCTACGAAGATTACCTGCTTGCCAACTCTCAAACCTTCGTGCGCTCGCAGGCGGAATCACTCGAACGGTTTACTCCTTACTACGTCGGGGCGCGACACATTCCTCATGGACTGACGCTGCCGGAAGATCGTTGCCTCATTTTGAATCGTGGAAACCTGGCTGGAGGAGTTAGGGAAGTGCTCTTCCGATTTGGCGGCATCGCTCCTGGTCTAATGCGAAAGCTACGGCAGCTGCAGCCCGTATTGGTGCACGCACATTTTGGACCCGATGGCCTCAACGGTGTCACCCTGGCGCGGGCACTAAAAGTTCCGCTCATTGTTACTCACCACGGGTATGACGTGACCACGAAAGCTGAGTTTCCAATTTCCCGGTGGCACAAAAGGTATCTGCGAAAGAGGCCGTTTCTGCAACGAAATGCGAATCTCTTCCTCGCGGTCTCGCAATACATCAAGGGCAGACTCGTAGAACAAGGTTTTCCGGAATCGAGAGTACGCGTGCACTATGTCGGTGTGGATACTGCCAAATTTAAGCCAACTGCGCCGCATGAGAGAGACCAGGTTGTTTTGTTTGTGGGCAGACTTGTCGAAAACAAAGGTTGCTCTTTTCTTTTGCGAGCCATGCATAGAGTGAAACAACTGTGTCCGAATACCCGGCTGGCAATCATCGGGGATGGCCCGCTGCGGCAGCAATTGGAAGCCGAAGCGGCGGTGTTAATGCCAGAGGGTTGTAGTTTTCTTGGCGAGCAAGCGCCCGATGCAGTCCGCCACTGGATGGGGCGCGCCCGAGTCTTTTGCGTTCCATGCATCACCTCGAGAACCGGCGTTTCTGAGGCGTTTGGACTGGTATTCATCGAGGCTCAGGCAATGGGTCTTCCAGTAGTAAGCTTTGCAAATGGCGGCGTGCCGGAAGCAGTTGCCGACCACGAGACTGGATTTTTGTCGCCGGCTGAAGATGTCGAACACCTGGCTGGTAGCTTGGTGCGTCTGTTGCAAGACTCGTCCTTGTGGAACCGATTCAGTGAAGCCGGCGTTGACCGGGTTCGGACCCGCTTTGATCTCAGCGCGCAGAGCAATGAATTGGAAAAGCTCTACGACCAGGTAGTCGCAGAATATGGCAAGCAATCCGAAGCTTCGGCCCCACTCCCGGTAGGCCGCGGCGCGTCCGCAAATTCCATCTAACCCAGGTCAACCTTGATAAGCGTAGTCATACCAACCCGGAATCGTCCAGATTTGGTGCAGCGTGCCGTCCGATCGGTGCTGAATCAAACCTTTTCCGACTTCGAAATCATCGTGGTCATTGACGGTGCTGATTGGCAGACTTCCCAGGCTCTGCGCGAAATCGGCGATCCTCGTCTTCGGACAGTAGAACTCGAGCAGACCGTCGGTGGCTCCGAGGCACGCAATACTGGGGTGAGAGCTGCGCGTGGAGAATGGCTGGCATTGCTCGACGATGACGACGAGTGGATGTCCGACAAGTTGACTAAACAAATTGAGGTTGCGGAACGATCCAGGTATCGCTACCCGATCGTGGCTACGGCACTCATTGCTCGCAGCCCTCGGGCCGATTTCCTGTGGCCCAGAAAGCCACCCAGATATCCGCTGAGCGAGTATCTGTTCGTCCGAAATTCTTTGTTTCAGGGCGAAGGAGTTCTCCAAACTTCCACCCTGCTAACCAAACGTGAGTTACTTCTCAATGTTCCATTCACCTTTGGACTGCGCAGGCACCAGGACTGGGACTGGATTCTTAGGGCAGGAAATGCGGAAGGGGCAGGCGTCGAGTTTATTCCCGAAGCCTTAGCGATTTGGCATATCGACGATCCGCTGAGCCCCTTGAAGAACAATTATCACTGGAGCTATTCCCTGGAATGGATTCGCGCCAACCGGAATCTGGTAACGCCCCGCGCCTATGCGGGACTCGTAGCTGTAACCTTAAGCGCTCAAGCCGCCTGGCAACGTGATTGGAAAGCCTTTTGGCCGCTGTTGCGCGAGATTTTTAGGGGCAGGCCTCGCTTGATGGACCTCGCACTTTTTCTCGCAATGTGGTTTATTCCGCGCCGTATCCGCCAGTTGGTTCGCTCTCGCATGTCGCGTCCCAAGGCTGCGGTTTTGCGCGCCGCCGTAGAAGCCCAGCCTGGGCAATGAACATAGGATCCACTGAATGAAATTGTTGACTGTTGGTTTGCCGGTCCACAACGCAGGACGGTTTCTTCCAGAAGCCGTCAATAGTTTGCTGCGGCAAACCTACGAAGACTTCGAACTGCTTTTGGTTGATGACGGCTCGACGGACGGGAGTCTGGAATACCTTAAGTCGATCAATGATCGCCGTGTGCGCTTGATTTCTCAGCAACACAGCGGCCTTACCGCGACCCTGAACCGGATGCTGGCGGAAGCAGCAACACCCTGGCTGGTGCGGCATGACGCCGACGATGTTGCCTTTCCGGAACGTTTGGCTCTAACGGCAGAATCGATTCGCCGCTTTCCTGAAGCCGGAATGTTTTATTCCTACGCGCGTTACTACCAGGATGATCGGATTTTCGGAAACTTTAGAACCACCCGCGGAACGCCGGAACAGCTTCGCGAGCTAACCAAGGCCGGGTACTTGTTGGCGATCTGCCATCCTGCCGTAACCCTCAATGTGGGAAAGGCAGTAGAGGCGGGCGGCTACCGCTTCGACCTTCACGTGGAGGATGCGGATCTTTGGTGGCGAATGGCTCTCGCCTACGAGATTCGGTTGATTCCAACGGCAACCGTGGCGGTGCGGCACAACCAAAGCAGCGTTTCGGCGAACAATTTCGAAGGCCAGTGTACTAACACGCTTTATATTCAGTACCTGTTGCTCTCCCATTTGCGCGGACTCACGCCGTTACCCCATGCTGAGGTTTACGACCGGTTACGGGTGATTCTCAATCACCGGCAGATGCGCTTTCGAGAGCATTCGCGCCTTACAAATATTCTTCTGAACAAGAAGGCGCTCGTTCGGGCGCTGCAGCACGCAACCATGGCTTTCGCGGCATCTCCCACTCAATTTGCAAAACGAGTGTTGTACGAGTTTCGGCCGTCCGGTCTGGTTAGTAATGGAGAAGATCCGGAGCGTTTTTACGCACAGCGATCTTTACTTTGGCCTCAGTACGATCCCCTTCCCTTCGACTCCACCAACCCGGCGGCGCGTCCGACCCTGGCCTGAATTACTTAATCGTCACCTATGCCACACGTCGAAACTTTCTATCAGCCGTCTTTGACAGATGTTCGCTCGCAGTTCATTGCGCCGGTGGAACCAAGCCGGAATGTTTTTCTCTCGACGCTGTTTGCCGCACTGGAGGGAAACGACGTTCGCTACTGCGTCTTACATTGCAGTCGAGGGTTGGTCTATGCATTTGAAATCGCCGTTCACCCAGAGGATGTTTCCAAACTGGCCTTGGCTTTCGAGTCTGTGGCGCAAACCGGATATTGCCCGATCCAGGCTGTAAACCTTGCAGACGGTCGGAAGCGGTTGGTTTTTGGGAGCGTGGTAGATGAGGTGCTGGAAACAATCACGCTCGACGTCATCTTCAAGAATCAAACTGCCCTGGCCTGTACTTCTCCTGAGTCGCTTATCAACCGCAGAGAACGAAGTTATAGCTTCTGGAGGCCTCAACTTCAGGATGCGTTTGCTGTTCTGCTCGCCGAAGCCGTTTTCAGCGACGATCCGAACGAGCGGGTCTTAGCCCGCCTTGAGACTGTTGCCGGAGCCATGGGAAAGCGAGCCACCGAAGCAGTGTTGCGTGAAATCTTCGGCAGCCAATGGGGCGAGAAAGCAGCCACCGGCTTTCACAACTCGCGTTTGCTTGATTTCATTCGCGACTTCCGTACTGCGCTGAGGTCCCGGATCGTGCCACGCGAAACAAGGTCGAAGAGTTTCTTGCGGCAAAAAGCTGATGAAAAAACCGGCGGGAATGGAGCATTCCTGGTTTTTCTGGGTCCAGACGGAGTCGGCAAGACCACGCTGTTACAGGAGGTGAGGCAAAGTCTTGCAACCGCCTTCGCTCAGCAAAGCCTTTATCGTTGGCGGCCCGGAGTCTTTGCCAAAACGCCGCGCGCTGCCTGTCTGCCTCATTCCAAGCCACTCCGAAGCACCCAAGGCTCGATTTCCTATCTGTTCTTCACCTGGATCGACTTCGTAGCAGGACATCTTTTGAAAACGCGCAGTCAGATGAGCCGATACGGCTTGGTGATTTTCGATCGCTACTACCACGACATTGGGGTCGATCCAAAACGTTATCGTTATAACGGGCCAATGGGGCTGGTTCGCTGGCTTGGCAGGACAATTCCTCCCGGTCAGGTTTTCTTTTTCGTCCTGGACGCGGACGAAGCGGCAATCTTGAGCCGCAAACAGCAATTGCCCATCGACGAAATCCGGCGGCAACGAGCAGCGTACCGGGAATTTGCGCGATCTACTCCAAATTCAGTTGTCATAAATACCGACGGCTCCATCGCCAACTGTCGCGCACAAGCGCTGAGAGCGATCTTGCCCTACCTGGCCGCTCAGACGGCGAAACGCAATCCTTGTTGGTTCGGCACATTTATGAAAGTTCAGAAACGGGTCCCACTGGAGAATCTTCACAACGCCTCTGCTCGCGAGTCTTCGGCCACGAGCAAGCCCGCGGCCGAGGTGAGTTCCAAGGCCTCCGCATGAATCTGCTGCGCTACAAATTATTGTCGACGGAAATTGATGCGATCACGCAGGACGACGTGTACGAGGCAATTGCCGAGGCGGTCGACACGGGGCAGCGGCGGGTAATTGCCAATCACAATCTCCATAGCCTTTACCTCTATCATCGCGACCGTGGCTTTGCTCAGTTTTACCGCCGATCCGACTGCATTTACGTGGACGGCATGGTCGTCATCTTCCTAGCCCGGGCGTTAGGCCTGCCATTTCGAAAGGAACATCGGACCACCTTTCTGGATTCGTTGGACGACCTCATGGCAGAGATAGTCCGGCATGATTGGCGCGTGTTTTACCTGGGGTCCAAGCCGGGAGTTTCCGAACGAGGCGCCGAAGAAATGCGCCGGCGCTTCAAAGGACTTCGCATCGCCACCATGCACGGTTATTTCGACGGGCGACCCGGAAGCCGGGAAAACTCCACGGTGATTGAAGCAATTAATGCATTCCGACCCAACCTGCTCATGGTGGGCATGGGAATGCCGCGCCAGGAGCTTTGGATCCTCGACAATCTTGAATCCATTTCAGCCAATGCCATTATCACCTGTGGCGCAACCATGGATTACTTTACTGGCGAGATTGCCAGTCCTCCCCGGTGGGCCGGCCCTCTTGGACTTTACGGCTTCGCTCGTCTTCTCAGCGAGCCGCGGCGTCTTTGGAAACGGTACTTAATCGAACCGTGGGTTGTACTAGGACTTTTTCTCCGTGATCTCTTGAGAACTCCAAAGACCGACCGTCAAAGAATGATCGTCCCAACCCGTGCTGGCGAGCGGGTCGGAAATGAGTGAGGCTGACAGCCTCAAGGCAATGTCTAGAACTGCAGCCGCTTCGATAGCCGGAATACTTTTCCTGACACTGGGAGCAGTTGCCCAGGGTCAGGTAACTGTTGCTTCCATTTCCCCCAACTCCGGAACAATTTCCGGGGGAACTTCGGTCCAGATGAACGGCACAAATTTCCAATCTGGCGCAGCCGTGACTTTTGGTTCGACCCCTGCGACCAGCGTGACTGTGGTCAACAGCACAACCATTACGGCCACGACGCCGTCGCATGCCGTGGGCGCGGTGAATGTTACGGTGACGAATCCGGGAGGCCAAAGCGCAACCCTGTTTGCTTCGCAAGCGCCTCTGACCAATGCGGGATTCGAATCCGGGAGCGGATCTTGGGCCGCGAATGGGACCGGTACTGCAACCGTTGTTACCAGCAATCCCGGTTCAGCGCACAGTGGAAATAACTACCTTCAGATAACCGTTTCCCCTCCTAGCAACCAGCTTAGTTTCATGGCCCTGCTGAACGGCACCTCGCAATATCTGCCTGTCACCCCCGGCGATGTAATTACATTCGGGGGATGGGCATCCCGCACCCTTGGCGATGGAAAGGCTCGCTGGGCGATAGAAGCCAGCGATTCGACCAAGGCCAATGCAATTTATTTGGCAGCAACTCCTGCCAACGTTACATCCGCTCCATGGCAAAACCAGCAAGGCACCTACACAGTTCCCACGGGCATCGCTTTCATACGGTTCTACTGTCAGATCACTGGTAACACGGTGCAGTCCCAGGCGAACTTTGACGATGCAACCCTGCAACGCTCCATTGCCGGTGGAGGATTTACCTATACTTCCAGTCCTGCTCCCACATTTACCTCGATTTCTCCAGCGAGTGGGCCAGCGGTTGGCGGAACATCGGTCACCCTGACAGGCACGAATTTTCAGTCTGGCGCAACAGTGAAGTTCGGGTCCACGTTTGCAAGCAACGTCTCGGTGGTCAACAGCACGACTATCACCGCCCTGACGCCCGCAAACTCCGCCGGGCCCGTGAACGTCATGGTTACCAATCCGGGCGGGCAGAGCGCTACGTTGTTTGCTTCGCAAGCACCGTTGACCAATCCCGGATTTGAGTCCGGAAGCAATTCCTGGGCAGCGAACGGGTCCGGCACCGCCACGGTTATCACCAACAGTCCCGGCGCAGCCCACAGCGGCAACAATTATGCGCAGATAACAGTTACGCCGCCAAGCACTCAGCTTAGTTTCATGGCCCTGCTGAACGGCACTTCGCAATACTTAGCCGTAGCCGCGGGCGACGTTGTCACCTTTGGCGGTTGGGCGTCTCGTACTAGTGGAGACGGAAAAGCCAGATGGGGCATCGAGGCCACCGATTCCAATAAGGCCAACCCAGTCTATTTATCTGCGGTTCCCGCCAACGTCACGACCTCGGCCTGGCTGAATCAGCAAGCGACTTACACAGTCCCCGTCGGCAAGGCTTTCATAAGGTTTTATTGCCAGATCACTGGCAACACGGTGCAATCGCAGGCGAAATTTGATGACGCCATGTTGCAGCGCTCGATTGCCGGCGGTGGATTTACTTACACCGGAGGCCCCGCCCCAACGCTGAGTTCCATCGCGCCAGCCACGGGTCCCACGGCAGGTGGAACGCCGGTCACTCTGACGGGTACCAATTTTCTCTCGGGCGCAACCGTCACCTTCGACTCCACCGCTGCCACCAACGTCTCAGTAGTCAGCAGCACGAAGATTACGGCCAC
>Ga0068871_100001082_pt1 | contig 18273 bp, 9 predicted proteins | sample KBSMisM72_FD_72750 | JGI IMG/M metagenome (GOLD analysis project Ga0068871, IMG submission 72750) | Miscanthus rhizosphere microbial communities from Kellogg Biological Station, Michigan, USA - KBS Miscanthus M7-2 | ecosystem: Host-associated > Plants > Roots > Rhizosphere > Soil ...
GGCGGCATTGGTCCTGTCGGTGTCGGCGCCCGCCTCGACGAGCAGCGCCATCATGACGAGGTCGCCGGCTTTGGCTGCGCGCATCAGGGGCGTGGCACCTTCGGCCAGCCGAGCATCGCCGGCCTGATACGTCCGCTTGAGCACTTTGGTCTTCAACGGCTTGTTCGGATCGGCGCCGTGCGCCAGCAGCATCTTCGCGGCGCCGGTACTGCCCTCGGTCACGATGCGCGGAAGCTCAGGACGGCCGAACGACGTCACCAGCGTGTGCATGTCGACGGCGGAATACAGCGGCGTCGCGCCGGTGCGGTCCGGCTGATTGACGTCCGCGCCTTTCTCGACGAGCAGCGCGGCGACGTCGTAGTGGCCGTTGATAATCGCGAACGTCAATGCCGGCGCGCCGTCTTGATCGGCGACGTTCAGATCGGCGCCGCAGTCGACCAGGGCGCGCGCCGCATCAAGCGCGCCTTGACGTGCCGCGTACATCAGCGCCGTCCATCCGCCTTTCGGCAGCACTGTCTGGCCGACGTACGAATAGCCTTCTTCGAGCGCGTCGCCGATGACCCCGGGGGGTGTATGGGGATATGCCGTGATCGTCGAGCGCGCGTTCACATCCGCGCCGGCATTGGTCAACACCCGCACCGCTTCGGCGCGATTCTCCAGCGCCGCCCACATCAACGCAGTCGTCCCCGTGCGCGTTTCGACGGCGTTGACGTTCGCCCCCTTCGACAGCAGCAGCCGCAGGGCCTCGACGCTTCCGGTGCGCGCGGACAGCATCAGCAGCGTCCGTCCGTCATGGAGCGCCGCGTCGGCCTTGCGCACGTCGGCACCGGCCTTGATGAGCGCGTCCAGAAGGCGCGCGTTGCCCTCGGCGGCCGCGAGCGACAGCGGAGTGACGCCGTACCGATTGGCGACGTTGACGTCCGCGCCCGCTCGAATCAGCGATTCCGCCTTCACGACGTCGCTGACGCCGATCGCGCGATGCAGGGCCGTCGTGCCGTCCGCCGACGAGGCATCAGGTCCGGCGGCCGCCAGCGACACCGACAACGCGACGGCGAACAGAACCGTGCGCATCAGAACAGATCCACCGTGCCGGTGCTTTCGCCGAACTTCTCGAGGGACGCGCCGAACCTGTTGGCGACGCTCAGCCACAGGTTCCCGATCTCGGTCTTTGCTGGAAGCACGACGTGGCGATTGCCTTTGCCCAGCCCGCCGCCCATTGCGAGCATCGGAAGCGGATCGGTCGCGTGCACGTTCGAGTTGCCCATACCGCTGCCGTAAAACATCAGCGAATGGTCGAGCAGCGTGCCGTCGCCGTCAGGCGTGTTCTTCAGCTTCTCGATGAACCTCGCGAACAGCCCGACGCACAGCGCGTTGATCTTCGCCGCGCGCGCGACTTTCTCCGCCTGGTCTCCGTGGTGCGAGACGACGTGCCACGGATCGGCGACGCCGATTTCGCCGAACGTCCGCTGGCTGCCCTCGCGCGACATCATGAACGTGAACACGCGTGTCTGCTCCGACTGCAGCGCCATCGTCAGCAGGTCGAACATGAGCGCTGCGTGTTCCTCGAAGGCGTCGGGGATGCCGAGCGGTTTGTCGATGACGCTGAGCGCGGTCGTGTGCTGCGTCTCGGCCGTCTGGATGCGGCGCTCGATCTCCCGCACGTGATCGAGATAGTCGGCGACGCGCGTTCGATCGTGGACGCCCAATCCTCCCTGGAGCTTGCGCGCCTCGCCGGCAATCGAATCGAGAATGCTTCGATCCTCCTCCGCGATGCGCCGCCGGCTGGCGGCAGACCCGCCGTCTCCGAAGAGCCGCTCGAATGCCGTGCGCGGGTTGATCTCCATCGGCAGCGGCGTCGTCGGCGTGGCCCACGAGATGGTGTTCTGGTACGCGCAGGCGTAGCCGGGCGTGCATCCCCCGACATATCCCGTGTAGTCCTCAGTGGCGAACTCGATGGACGGAAACTGCGAGGCCTGTCCGATCTGGCGCGCCAGCAGCTGATCGATCGTCGTCCCGATGCGATAGTCCTCGCCTTCCGTGTGCTTGGGCACCGCGCCGCTCAACCACCCGGACGACGCGGCGGCGTGCATCTCCGCGACGCCGCCGGCCCGCTTCAGGTTGGTCACGACCACGAGCGAATCGCGGAGCGGCTCGAGCACTTTGAGCGTGGGCGACAGTTCGAAGTCCGCGCCTGAGGCGGCCGGCGTCCACGACGCCATGTCCGCGCCGTGCGGGATGTACATGAACCCCGTCCGCATCGGGCGGCTCGCGGTTTTGGCGAACGCCGTCGCGGCAGGAATCATCGCGTCGAGCAGCGGCAGCGCCAAAGACGCGCCGACACCTCTTAGAAAGGTCCGCCGCGGGATTGCGAGTTTCGAAATGAACATAGCGCTAGCTCTCACTTCCAAGTTCCTTCATCCGCATCTGAAACGGCACACTCGAGACGATGGCGTTCACCAGCGACGAGAATTTGTAATTCTGGCCGCGCGCGCTGCGGACGATGCCGCGAACGGCCGCCATGTCCTCCGGCGTGAGGCCGCGTCCGACCGCATAGACGAGCAGCTTCTCCGCCAGCGTCTGAACGAACACCTCCGGCCGTCGCAGCAACGCCTGCCGCAACCCGACGACACCGTCGATGCGCGTGCCGTCCGGCATCACATCTGACGCATCGAGCGCGAACCCGCCGACGTTCTTCGTCCGCCATCTCGCGTCGATGTCGAAGTTCTCGAGCGCGAAGCCGAGTGGATCCATCGTCTTGTGACAGCCGGCGCAGCCGGGAATCGTGCGGTGCTGCTCCATCTGCTCGCGCATCGTGCGCGGCGCGGCACCGGGCGCAGGCTCTTTCAGCGCCGGAACGTCTGGAGGCGGCGGCGGCGGCGGCGATCCGAGGATGTTCTCGAGGATGAACTTGCCACGCCTCACGGGCGACGTCGTCGTCGCGTGCGACGTGACGAGCAGCACCGCGCCTTTTCCGAGCAGACCGCGCCGCGCGTCGTCGGCTAGCGTTACGCGGCGGAAGTAGCTGCCGAACACATCGGGAATGCCGTACTGCTTCGCGAGCCGCTCGTTGACGAACGTGTCGCTGGCCGTCATCAGATCGAGGACGCTGCGATCCTCGTGAATGACGCTGCCGAAGAACAGCTCGGCTTCCGTGCGAAATGCCTGTCGCAGGTTGTCGTCAAAGTCGGGGTAGGTCTCCGGATTGGGCGTGATGCCCCGGAGATTCCTGAGCTGCAGCCACTGTCCGGCGAAGTTCTCGACGAGCGCCGACGACTTCGGATCGGCCAGCATGCGCGTGACCTGTGTCCGCAGAATCTCGGGCTTCGACAGTGTGCCGGCCGCAGCGACGCGTAGCAACTCGTCGTCGGGGATGCTGCTCCAGAGGAAGAACGAGAGGCGCGACGCGAGCTCGTATTCTCCGATGCGATAAGGTGTGGCGAGCGCGACCGTCTCGGGTTCCTTTTCAGGACGGAAGACGAACGACGGGCTCGCAAGCACCCGCCGCAGGGCGAACTCGACGCCCGCGTCGAACGACCCGCCGGTGCGCCGACCTTCTTTGTAGAACGCGACCAGGCCGTCCACCTCGGACGGTTCCAGCGGACGCCGATAGGCCCGCCGCGCGATGGTTGTGACGATGCGACGGGCGCACGACGCTTCGGTCACGTTTGCGCCTGGCCTGCACACGAACAGCGTCGCGGACGGAGGCCGGCCCACAGGCTCGACGTTGTACGGACCCTGCACACTTAGCGACTGAACGTGCGGCGCGCCTTCGGCCGCAAACGGATTGCTGAAGTCGCGCAGAAACGGCTGCAGCCGCATCGTCTCGAGCGTCCAGGGCGTCTCTTCGAGAAACGCCGCGGTCACGGTCCTCGAGCCGGCTTTGACATGGACGCGGACGCGAAGGCGTTTCGCTTCGAGGTCGTCGGACGTCGTGGTTGGATTCTGCTGCAGATGAACGAGGTCGTCGTTTCCGCCAATCGTCGCGAGCAGAATGCGTTCGCCGTCGAGGGCGATTTCCACCTGATGCGGATCCTGCAGCCCGCGAATCGCGCTCAGGTTCGTCCGCCACAGCCTCAACTGGAATTCGTACTCGCCGTCGACCGGGAACGTATGCGTCGCGGCGAGTCCGCCCTGCGTGCCTGGCGGCAGACCTTCCAGATGCTGATCCTGCGAGAGATCCTGCCGCGCGGTGTACGTGTCGCGATTGACGCCGACGCGAGCGTCGCCGACGGCAATGGTGCTGATCTTTCGCGCGGCCCCGAGGTACGCCTGAAGCAGCGCCGGTGAGCTGCCAAGGACGTCGGCGACGTTGTCGAAGCCGTATGCGGAGTCGTCCGGAGGGAGGAGCGACGACACGTCCACGTGCAGGCCCAGCAAATCGCGGATCGCGTTGGAGTACTCGGCGCGGTTGAGCCGATGCAACACCGGCCTGCCGGGATATGGATGCGCGACGGACGCTGCATCGAGTTCGCCCTCGAGCGACGAGATCAGGCGATCGTACGTCGCCGCGTCCGGACGCCGCGCGCCGAGCGGCGGCATGACGCCGAGCCGCAGCTTGCGGACGACTTTTTCCCAGGTTCCCGGATCGGCAGCGACGTGTTCGAGCGAAGCGGTGTCGAGCACGAGCCCGCCGGTTTTCAGGCGGGCGTTGTGACACGTCACGCAATACTGATCGAGCGCCTCTTTCGTCTGGGAATCAACAGCCGCGCGGGCATCGACTGCGGAGAACACCGCACACGCTGCGAACGTGGCGAGGACAGATATCTTTGTCCGCATCGACAAAAGCAGCGCTCATTGTACAGCGTGTCTGAACAGCGGATGCGGAGTGTCGTGTCCGGCTGCAGCCGAACGGATTTGGCCTAAAGGCGGACACTACCTGGTGTGGGCCTTGCGGCACCAATCTCCCGCTCGAGCTGCGCCCGATCGAGCTGGCCGCAACGCTCGCCGATCACGATCGCCGCGACGCTGTTGCCGATCGTGTTGGTCACCGCCATCGCCTGCCCCATGAAGCGATGGATGCCGACGACGAGCACGACCCCGGCGACAGGCACATGGCCGGCGGCCGTCAGCGTTCCCGCGAGCACGACGAGCGCCGCGCCCGCCACGCCTGCCACGCCCTTCGACGTCAGCGTCAGCACGGCGACGAGCACGATCTGCTCGCCCAGCGGCAGCGGCGTGTTCGTCGCCTGCGCGATAAAAACGGCCGCCATCGCCTGATAGATGGCGCTGCCGTCCAGATTCAGGGAGTAGCCGGCCGGAATCACGAGGCCGACGACCGATCGCGACACGCCCAGCTGCTCGAGCTTCGCCATGATCTGCGGCATGGCGGACTCTGAAGACGATGTGCCGAACGCCACGAACAGTTCTTCGCGGATGTACGCGATGAGCCGCCAGAGACTGAAGCGTCCCCACCACGCAATGGCGCCGAGTACGACGGCGACAAACAGCGCCGACGTCGCGTAGAAGTAGACGATGAACTTGACGAGCTGCGTCAGCGTGCCGACGCCGAATGTGCCGACGGTTGCCGCCATCGCCCCAAACGCCGCAATCGGCGCCGTCTTCATGATCAGCGCGACGAGACCGAGCAGCGCGCGCGACAGCACGTCGATGAACTCGAACAGCGGCCGGCCTTTCGCCCCAATGGCGTTGAGCGCGAGTCCGAAAATCACCGAGAACAGCAGCACCTGCAGGATGTCCGACCGCGCCATCGCATCGACGATGCTCGTCGGGATGATGCCCAGAAGAAACCCGGCGACGCCGAGCGAGCGGCCGGCGGTGACGTACTGCGATACGGCGTTCGGATCGAGCTTCGACGCGTCGACGTTCATGCCGACACCAGGTGCGAGCACATTCACGGCGATCAGCCCGATGATCAGCGCGACGGTGCTCACGACCTCGAAATACACGAGCGTCAGCAGTCCGGTTTTACCCAGCGCTTTCACGTCGCCGACACCGGCGATGCCGACGACCACCGTACAGAACACGATCGGCGCGACGATCATGCGAATCAAGCGGATGAACGCGTCGCCGAGCGGACGCAGCGTGCCGCCGGCCGCCGGGAACACGTAGCCGAACGCGACGCCCGCAATCGTCGCGATGAGAACTTGTCCGTAGAGCGTCGTGTAGAAGGGAGGACGCGCCGCGACGGCGCGGCTGGTCAGATCGAATTGTGGCATTGAGGCATTTGGTTACTTGGTCACAATGCCCACATTCTTGTTACTTGACCGACTCCGCGCCCGCTTTGGCGGTCTGTCCGTCCTGTTCGCTCGTGCCGCCGGAGGCGCCGATCGCGCCGACGATCTTGCCATCCATGAGAATCGGCAGTCCGCCTTCAACTGGCACGGCGCCTTCGAGCGCAAGGAGACGGAGGCCGGCGCCGCCCGCGGCGAGCGCGTCCTGCAGGGCCTTGGTCGGCCGCTTGAAGCGCGCCGCCGAGCGCGCCTTGTCCTGCGCAATCTGCACGCTGGCCGCCTGCGTGCCGTCGATCTTCTCGAAGTACACGAGATCCCCGGAGATGTCGACGATGGCGATGGCCATCTTCCAGTTGTTCTTGTTGGCCTCGGCCACCGCCAGCGCGGAGATCTTCTTCGCGTCGGCGACGTTGATGGAGGTGCCGTACGGATTCGGCAGTTGAGCGAACGCCGGCGCAGCAGCCAGCGTGACGAGCGTTGCGAACAGCAGTTTTCGCATGTGCCTTCCTATTCGGCGCCCGGCGTGCCTGCGGCCGGACGTGGTGCGTTGACGTTGTCCTGAGTGATCGCCTTCCGTGGACGCGCGATGCCTTTCTTCACATCCGCCGCCAGCGCGGCGTCTTCAGCCCGTTCGGCGCTCAGCGCATTCGTCATCGCGTAATCGCCCTCGAGGCATTCGTACGGCAGCAGCTTGTATCCGGGCGGCGAGGTCAGCGGCAGCGCAATCGTGAACGGCTTCGTGTACGTCTTCGGGTCGTTCATCGTCGCTTCGTAGCGAAGTTCGTCCGGCGCCACGCGCGTAATGCGTTCGGTCATCACCATGTCCGTGCTGTGGCGCAGGCCATTGCCGTTCAGGCCGATGCTCGTCTTGTCCGAGAGGTTCGTCGTTTCGACGACGAGTGTGTTGCCTTCCCAATGTCCGCGTGAGTCGCCGAGCAGCTGACGGATGCCCTTGCCGATGTGTGGACGGCCGTCGGTGTAGATGACGCGCGTGTCGTGCACCATCTCGTAGCTGATGACCACCATGCCTGGCGCCTGGATGATGCGGTTGCCGTTCCCATACACAACCGGCAACACGGAGCCGACGATGCCGCGCGTGATGCACCGGTCATACATCGTGAAGTCTTCCGGCTTGTCGAACGGCCCGGCCCCGAACGTTCCCTGATCGCGCGACGCTCGGCGCGACTCCGCGTACGGCGTGACGGCCGGCATCTTTCCGTCGGGCGGGTCGATGATCAACGACGTTTGGCGGTACGACTTGTTCAGCCACGCGTTGTCGTTGCGGAACGAACCGATCGCGTTCTCCGCGCGCGAGCGTCGATCCGCGTCGGCCTTTTCCTTGTCCCTGAATTCTTCGTCGGTCAATTCGGCGCGGTTGCCGTAGCGATCGGGCCGCTGCATCGGGATGCCGATGGCCGCGTCGCTCGTCCAGACGCCGGAGATGTCGGGCTCGCCCCAGGCGGTCTTTTGAACGGCCGCCGGCTTCTGGGGCGCCGCAGGTTTCTGTTGCGCGTGAAGTTCAAGTGCTGCCGGGGCCGCGACCGCGAGCAACAATGCGCTTATCCGAAAGTATTGCGTCATGCTTTCCCCCATCGATCAGATGGCTCGTGGCCTTCGTGATTGCCTTCGTGTCTTCGTGATAGGCAAGCGCAACAAACCTACTCGATGATCGCTTGCTGCACTGCGTTCTCGAAGTCGCGCTGCAGCGGGCCGCTCGCGCCTTGCATCATGATGATCGACACGAGCTTCTCTTTCGGATCCATGTTCTGGTTCGTGCCGTACGCGCCGGCCCAGCCGAATGTGCCGGGCGAGACGCGGAGATCGGCCGCGATCGGGTCGAGCACGATTTGTACGCCCAGCCCGAAGCCCATCCCGTGCGCCGGACGGCCGAACTGGCCGTTCACCAAGTCGCCGGTGTGATTCGACGACATGAGCTCCACCGTCTTTGGTCCAAGATATCGCTTGCCGTTCAACGTGCCGCCGTTGATGAGCATCTGCGAGAACTGGAGGTAGTCTTCGGCCGTACTCATCAACCCGCCCGATGCTGAAAAGTACGTACCGCTGATCAACTGGTTCGCGTTCGGCGCGGGTGCGAGTGCGCCTTCACGCGTGCGCTGGTACACGGTGGCGAGCCGCGTCATCCGCTCTGGCATCGGCGCAAACCCGGTGTCTTTCATCCCGAGCGGCGTGAACAGCCGCTGCTGGAGGAATTGATCGTACGGCTGCCCCGACACGATCTCGACGATGCGCGCGAGGACGTCGAGCCCATAGAGGCCGCTGTAGCGCCACAGTGTGCCCGGCTGGAAATCGAGAGGCGTCTGCGCAAGCTTGGGGATGTAATTCGCCAGCGTATCGTTCGGACCGCGCGGCACGAGCCTCGCCTGCTCCGCCCCACTGACGCCGCCGCTCATCAGGCCCGAGGTGTGCGTCAGCAGGTCGTGCACTGTAATCTCGCGCGCGGCTGGAACGAGATCGAACTCGGGCGGCGCCGCCGGCGGTCCGCCGCGGCCAAACGCCGGCATCTGCACGGGCTTGTCCGTCGTCCCTTTCGCGACGGCCACCTTCACCGTCTTGAACTCGGGGATGAACGTCGAGACGCGATCGGTCAGACGAATCTTCCCCTCTTCCATCATCATCAGGACGGCAACGGCCGTGATTGGCTTCGACATCGACGCGAGCCGGAAGATCGAGTCCTTCATCATCGGCTTCTTGCCGTCGATGTCCGCGAGACCCTGCGCCTCGAAGTGGACGATCTTGCCGCGGCGCGCGACGAGCGTCACCGCACCCGACACGTCCTTCTGCTCGATGTGTTTCGTCACGGCTTCGTGAATCCGCGCCAGCCGCTCGGTCGAGAAGCCGACGTCTTCTGCTTTCGGAGCGGTGGGAACACCGCCTGACGCCGCGACGAGCGCGGCGCACGAAAACACAGCGACCGTGGTGAAACTCATTGCCCGCATGGCTGCCCTCCGCGTGCGGAATCTTAGCTGATGTCAAAGAAAAAGGGCTGGAGACCGGTTGCCCAGCCTCCAGCCCGTCTTTCTTCGCGCCCTTCGTGCTTGAAGAAGTCCTTCGTGTCCTTCGTGTCTAGAAGTCGAACTGCGCCGTGAGCTTGAAGAACCGCGGCGTCATCACCTGCGTCGGCTGCAGCCATCCGCCCGGACCGGCTGGAACCGCCGGATTGAACGTCTGATTGTAGGTCAGCGTGGAGTTGCCGTTGAGCGCGTTGTAGATCTCCATGCCGGCGTTCAGACGCGTGCCGGCGAAGCGGAAGATCTTGGCGAGCTTGAAGTCGAGCTCGTTGACGCGATCGCCGTAGAGCGTGCCCGGTTGAACGAGGTTGACCGTCGGCGAGACGTTGTTGGCGAACGTGCCTACGAGGCCGCCCGCCTGCGCCGCCGTCAACGGAATCGTCCAGTTCGCCGCGAGCAGACCGCCCTGATCGCTGCGGAACGTTCCGCTCACGAGCACGTCGACCTTCGGGACGATGTAGGAGGCGAGCGCCGTCGCGCGCGTGACCCAACCCGTGTCGAGGTGGCACCACGGATTGCTCGCCGTCACTGCAGGCGCCGTCAGCGTCGTCGACGCACCCGCCAGTTCCGGAATCTGCGCACGCACTTCGCAGTTGTCCGCGATCGTCTTGCCCGTGTTGAAGCCGCCGGACAGCGTCAGGCCGCTTCTCACGCGCGACTGGACGTTCATCAGGAAGCCGTTGAACCGCTGGTACTGGTTCGCGCCGAGATTGCTGGCGAGCGTCGCAAAGTTGTTCGGCGTCAGGAGGGCGGCCGCCTGCGTCTGCGCGAAGAGCGGCTGGGCCGCAGTGCCGACCGTCTGACCGCTCGACGCGCCAAGACGCGAGTCGGTCGGTGCCACGACGGTGAACGCACGATAGTCCGTGGCCTGCGTCGCGAGGTTGTCCGTGGACACGAAGTTGGAGAGCCACCGGCGGGTGTAATTGAACTCGACCGACGTGCGGGCGACCAGCTGCCGCTGGACCGACGCTACGAAACCCCAGTCGTTCGGACGAACACCCCAGCCGCCCATCAGCGTCGAGTCGAAGCTGTTGGTGAACGTCGTCGTGCCGAATGCCTGATTGCTCAGGTTTCCGCATTCGCCGTTGGCGAGGGGGTTTTCAAGTACGCAGTCCGGCGTGAAGTTCTTGTTCACGTCGTTCCACGAACGGTTGATCCCGAGCCCCGTCGGTATCCGCGAAATCGGGTTGCCTGACGTGTAGACGCCGTTGCCGCTGCTCGCCGCTTCGAGGTACTTGCCCATCGAGACCTTCACCGACGTCTTGCCGTCGCCCTTGACGTCCCACGCCACGCCGCCGCGCGGCGTGATGTCCTTGAAGCCGGTAACCTGGTTCGCGCAGCCGTTGGCGCGCGCGAGCGCGACGCCGGGCGACGTCGTGCTGGCGATGTTGGCGCAGTTGGCCACTGACGGCGTCGTCAACGCCGGGTCGTTTTGAGCAAACGCCAGCTGTCCAGGGAAGAAGCGCACGCCGCCGATCACCTCGTCGTGGTAGTAGCTCCACGCGTGGTCGAAGCGCACGGCGCCCTGGAACGTCCAGCGTCCCGTCGTGTACTGATCCTGCGCGTAGAGCGCGTCGAAGCGCACGTTCTGGTCGATCTGGAACGGCGTGAGCGTCTCGGCGATCGTCACGCCCTGGCAGCTGTTCGCCGCGTTGAGCACCTGCGCGCCCGAGCACGACGCGAGCCCGTTCTGCAGGGTGTACGTCGTGTACGTGCTGTTCGGGAAGTTCTTCTGCTGATCCTGGTGCCATGCCCCCTGATAGCCAAACTTCATGCTGTTCGCGCCCGTCACGTAAGACGCCGATGCGCGCCACACGTGCGCGCCGATCCAGTCGTCGAACGGTGCTTCGGACCGATAGTTGAGACCGGCGATGCCGCCGTTATTCGCGCAGCCGAGCGCCGTCGAACAACCTTCGGTCACGCGCACCACATCGGCGGTCACGCTGTCGGGACGGCGGTTCGTGCCCCACCGCGAGAGGTACGTGCCGTAGCCCGCTTCGAGGAGCAGACGGTTCGTCGCGGGCGACGACCACGTGCCCTGCTGGACGCGCTGGAAGCGGTGCGAGTAGCCGCCGGCTTCCGGCGACGTCGTGTTGGGGCTGCCGAACACCGACTCGAACACCTCGTTGCCCGTCGGCTTGCGGCAGCCGTCGCCCGTCGGCGTCCATGTGGCGCCGTTGCAGGGATGCTGCTCGTCCCAGAAGAAGTTGATCTTGTTGCGCGCGGTGACCTGTGTGCTCAGACGGCCGCTGGCGATTTGCCAGCTGTTGGCGTTGCGCGCGGGACGGCTGGTGTCGAACTGCACGTTCCACGGTGCGGCCGCGTTGGAGACCGGCGTCGTGATCCCCTCCCACGGCTGGTTCGCGAAGATGCCGGGAATCGTCTGCCAGGATCCCTCGTCGCGGTAGTTGATGAAGAACCAGACGCGATCCTTTTTGATCGGACCGCCGAGGCCCGCGTTCGCGTCCCACAGCTTGAGAATCTGGAGCGGCGAAGCCAGACCGGCGGCCTTCAGCGAATCGGTGTAATTGCTGCTCACCATGCCGCTGCCGACGTATGCGCCGTACGCGCTGCCTCTGAACGTGTTGCCGCCGGTCTTGGGGACGACGTTGATCGCCGGTCCGCCGACTTCAGCTTCACCGAGGCCGCCCGAGTTCGTGGTGACGACCTCCTGTGAGTTCAGCAAGTCCGCGTTGTAACCCGACACACCTGCGCCGTTGAGGGACGCGCCTGTGTTCAAGCCATCGACCGTCAGACGTCCTTCGTTGCTGCGTCCGCCGGCGCCTCCGAACACGACCATGCCGGGGGTAACCTGCACGTCCGCGGACGTGCCCGACTGGGTGATAACGGACGGCATCAGTACCATGATCCCCGCGTAGCCGCGCGCCGTCGGAATCGCGTTGACCGTTTCGCCGCTGAGCGTCGTCTGCCGCCGTGTACTCTGGACGTCGACGATGGGCGTTTCTCCGCTGACCGTGATTGTCTCTTCGACGGCGCCGACCTTCATGTCGGCGTTAATCGTCGCGGTGAACGACCCAGAGAGCTCGATGCCGTCGCGCTTGACCGTGGAAAACCCGGTCAACGTGAACGTGACCGTATAGGTGCCCGCCCGAAGGTCGACGATTCGGTACTGACCGGAACCGTCGGTGACCGCCGAACGAGTCTTCTCAATCAGGACCGGGCTCGAGACCTCGACCGTGACGCCCGGAAGAACGGCGCCCGACGTGTCTTTCACCACACCGGTGATCGAGGCGAGGACGCCTTGCGCCGCCGCCATCGAGGGAACGAGGGCCGCGACCGCAAGCAGGACGAACAACCGCACCACACCACGCATGAGACCTCCCACAAATCGCCGTCAAAAACTCTGTATGCGCTTGGAAGAGTAGTTCAGCAATCTTCGGTCTTTCAATGAACCGCTACCGAAAAACTGCTATACCAGATGGGAATCCGGAAAATTGGAAGGAAAACGGCGCACTGTGTATTGACGATGAACGAATCTGACGGGCGATGTCGACTGAGGGTGAACGACTGAAGACTGGTGCCTGACGACTACGTAGTCGCCAGTCTCCAGTCTCCAGTCAGCTGCGACTCAGAAGTCCACCGTCACATTCAGCCGCACGAAGCGCGGCGTCTGAATCGACGTCGGCTGCAGATAGTTCGAGCCGGTGCCGTAAACCTGGTTGAACGCGAGGCCCGTGTTCGAATTGAACAAATTGAAGAGGTCGACGCCGGCCGTCGCCTTCGTACGGCCGAACGTGAGCACCTTCGCCGCGCGCAGGTTGACGAGGTTGATGCGCGGACCGAAGAACGTGCCCGGCTGGATGAGGTTGTACGTCGCCGCTGGCGTCGGGCTGTAGCTCGCCGTGAGCGACGTGCCGTTGGTGCCGACGGTCGTATCGGTCGGCCCAGTGGACGCGTTCGGCGTCGACTGTACTGTCGCGCTGAACAACACGTCGATCTTCGGAATCTGGTACGACGCGAGGCCGCGGAACTGCGTGAGCCAGTTCTCCGCCACGTGACACGCGCTCGTCGGCAGATACGCCGTCGTCGCGAGGTTGTTGGCGGCGTTGGTCAGCGCAGGGTTCAGGATTTCCGGCATGTTGCCGGCGAGCGTGCAGTAGTCGGTCACGCCGCGGCCGGTGCTCGTGCCGCCCTGGAACACGAACCCGTTATGCATGCGCGAGGTGATCGTCACGTCGACGCCGTGCCAGTAGATCGACTCACCGCCGTAGTTGTCGGCGTTCGTGTACGTGTCATGGATGTTCGCCGGCACCCCGGGCGCGAGCACCGTGTAGGCCATCGGATAGCCACCGCCGCCTGGCAGGCTCGCGTTTGTCGGCGCGACGACGGTCTGCGTCGTGAAATCACCCGGGCTCAGCAACGTGTTCTTGAACACGAAAAAGTTGTTGAACCAGCGGCGGTTGTACGTCACCTCCACCGACGTGCGCGGCAGAATCTGCTGCTGGACGCCGATGCCGAACTGCCAATCCGACGGCCGAACGCCCCACCCGCTCAGCACGGCAGGGTCGATGATCGTCTCTCCCGCGGTGCTCGCGAAGCCATTCGACGACCACGGCCCGCATTCGCCATTCGCCACCGGATTCATGAGCACGCAGTCGGGCAGGAAGTTGCCGTTCGAATCGGTCCAGCTCCGGTTGACGGTCGTTTGGAAGTTCGGGCCGATGCGGCCGTTCCTGCCGTCCATCGCCGGATTCGAGATCGTGTAGTTCTGCTGGTTGTTCGCGCCCTGCAGATACTTGCCGAGATTCACGCGCACCGACGTCTTGCCGTCGCCTCTCACATCCCACGCAGCGCCCATACGCGGCGTGATGTCGTTGAACGAGTGGACACCGTCTGCTGCGGCGAACAGGATCGGCTGCGGGTTGTACGGGCCCGCAAGCGGAGCGCCGTTGTGCTCGCCGGGGAAGAAACTCCAGGCGCGGTCGTATCGCACCGCGCCTTGCAGTGTGAGACGTCCGAGCGTCCATTGATCCTGCGCATAGAACGCGGCGTACTCAGTCCGGTTGCTGATCTGCCACGGCGCGATCCGCATCGTCAGGCTGATCGGCTGATTCGGGTTGAAGAACGTGTAGGTCAGGTTCGTCGTGTTCGAGAAGTCCTCGATCTCCTCGATCAGATACGCGCCCTGATAGCCGAACTTCATGCTGTGCGCACCAGTGACGTACGACGCGGACCCGCGCCAGACGGTTGGCGACTGGAAGTTGTTGAAGTAGTCGTCGAGGCCGCGGAACTGCTTGAACGGAACGATTTGCGTGACGGGAGTGAAGTTGGTGAGCGCTCCGGGAGGCGCCATCCAGCCCCAGCGGCTGACGTAGCTCGAGACGCCGGCTTCGAGCAGCAGCCGGCTGGTCACCGGTGACGACCACGTCACCTGCGTGACGTTCTGCGGTTCCGGGTTGTACGTCGTGAACGACTCTGGCGATTGGAAGGCGCCGAACGACCCGGTCGCCAGCCAGTTCGAACCGGCGTCGCGACACGCGCCCGACGAGGTCACATACGAGGCCTGACTGCACTGCCGCTGGTAGTCCTCGTAGAAGCTGATCTTGTTTCGCTGGGTCGCCTGCCACGTGACGCGGCCGTTGTAGATGTTCTGGCTGCTCGCGTTGCGGTTGGTGATCGCCGGGTTCGCGACGTACGTCCACGCGTTCGGATCGCCTGCGTTCGCATTCGCATACGCTCCAGGAATGTCCTGCGCCTGTCCGAACCAGCGGGTCGACGCGTAGAACCACAGCTTGTCTTTCTTGATCGGGCCGCCGAGCGATCCGCTCGCGTCGTAGTTGTTGTGGATCGTCGGAGGATTCTGGATGCCGAACGACTGCAGCGTGGCGTCGAGGTTGCTGCCCTGCGACCACGAGCCGGCGCCGCTCGCGAAGAGTTCGCCCTTGAACGTGTTGCCGCCCTGCTTGGGGATCACGTTCAGGTAGATGCCGCCCTTCTCTGCCTCGCCAAGGCCGCCGGTGAGGTTCATCTGCACTTCCTGGGCGTTCGCGGTGTCGAGGATGTAGCCGGAGACGCCGCCGCCGTTGAACGCAGCGCCGACGTTCAAACCGTCGAGCGCCATGTTGCCTTCATTCCCCCGTCCGCCGTGGCTCGTGAAGATCCTCATGGTCGGCGTCAACGTGACGTCGAGGCTGCCGCCGGTGACCGACGGCACGGTGGTCAAGAGCGAGTCGTAGCTGCGAGTCACAGGCAGGCTCTTCACCACGTCGTTCGTGAGCACCTCCTGGCGTGTCGCGCTCTGGACGTCGACGACGGGTGTTTCACCGGACACCGTGATCGTCTCCGACACCGCGCCTACCTTGAGGTCGGCGTTGATCGTGATGACGCCGGCGCCGCTGACGTCGACGTTGTCGCGCTTGACGGTGCTGAAGCCGCTCAGCGTGAACGTGAGCGCATAACTCCCTGGCGGGAGATCGACGATGCGGTACTGGCCGGTGCCGTCCGTCGTCGCCGTTCTCGACTTTTCAATCAGCGCCGAACTCGACGCTTCGACGATCACACCGGGCAGCACCGCGCCCGACGGATCCTTGACGACGCCAGTCAGCGTCGCTTGCGCCAATGCAGCTGATGCCGGAAGAAGCATCAGCACGACAAACCACACCACGCGTTTCATCGCACTCATACACACTCCTCACTCGGAGATCACTTCCATGCGAGCGTAGATGGGTGATGGTTTTGAAGTCCGTAATCAGCGCATAGAAAAATCGCAAATGCCGCTGCGGCTTCAAAAAGCCGGATAAGAAACGCTTAACGATTCGCCGGAGACGGCGTCAACGCGAGATCTTCATCGGTCCAGGGCGTGCGGCACGGTTGGTGGCGCTCGTACAGCGTGAGGTTCTGCTCCATGTGCGGCAGCTGAGCCGTCATCCCGGCTTTTTGCGCGGCGGCCATGACGTCGCGCTGAATCGCGATGGCCTGCTGGTAGTCGCCATATTCCGCGAGTGCCATCGCGATCGTCTCACCCAGCACCGTCGTGCGTTCGCCCTTATAGAGCTCCTGTGTGATGGCGATCGCTTTCTGGGCATCGCGGACGCGATCATCGGGGCTCGTCGACAGCACACGCGCCAGCGCGATTTTGTATTCCGTGCGATCGGGAAACTGTGTCACGGCGTCTTCGAGCCACTGGCGAGCGTCGCGGTGCCGCTTCGCGTCCACGAGGCTCATCGCGTAGCCCAGCCGCGCGACGTTGTTGCGCGGGCTGATCGCGAGCGTCTCGCGATACTGAATCAACGCCGCATCGGGCCGCCGAGTGCGACGCAGAAAATCGGCCATCGCCAGATGCGCTTCGATGTAGTTCGGCTGGTAGCGAATGGCCGCCTCGAAATGCGGCAACGCTTGGGGAACACGCTTGGGATCCGAGGCCATCAGAACGGCCAGGCTGTAGTGCGCCTTCGCGGTCGCCTCGTCGATGCCGTCTTTCGGTCCGGCTTCAGCGACGGCGGTGAAGTGCTTTTCTGCGTCGGCGGTCTCGCCCTGAAGCGCCAGCGCCGTGCCGAGCTTGTGCTCGAGCGACCGGCGCAGCGGCGAGTTGTTCGGCGTGAGTGCGAGGCCTTTGCGGAAGAATTCCGCGGCGCCTTTCCAGTCGCGGATTTCGAACTCGCGTATGCCGCGGAGCTCGTACGACAGGCCGCTTTCGAGCAGCAGATCCATGTCCTGCTGCCGCGGATCGGGCACGGGCAAATCGCGATTCTTCCACTGGCCGACGTGCGGGCGCGCCTTGTCGAGCTGGCCGAGGCCTCGATAGGCAGCCGCCAGCGGGGCGTGCAAGCTGTCGCCTTCAGGATCGATGGCGAGCGCCTGCTCGAGATATTTCACGGCCGACTCGTAGTCGCGTTTGTCGACGGCGACACGCCCCAGGCCAGCCAGCACCGCGACGGTGTTCGGCGCGAGCGAGTACGCCTTGCTGAACAACTGCTCCGCCTCGGCGGGCTTGCCTTTATCAAGTTCGAGCCGTCCCAGCCAGATCAGCGTCGCGAGATCGTTCGGCTGCAGTTCGAGCGCGCGCTTGAACGCCGCTTCGGCCTTGTCGGTGTCGCCACGGCTCTTATAGAGGTTGGCGAGGTAGTACGGCCATCGCACGTCGTCCGGCGCGAGCTTCTGTGCGTCGAGATAGCTCGGCTCGGCGACGTCGAAGAACTCCGCGGCCTGGAGCACCATTCCGTACTGCCCGTAGCTGGACGCGAGATCGGCGATCGGGGTCGACGAGCTGTCCATCGCCGCCTTCAGCTTGTCGTAGCGCTCACGGACTTGGTTTTGAACGCCAGGATCGAGACGAGTGAGTTCAGGGAGAGTGACGGGCAGCAGATCTCGTCGCGGCGACGAACACGCGATCAGCACGGCGACGAGACAGGCGCCAGCGAACGCGCGGATGGTCATTTCGAACCGGAGCCTTCCGCGAGCGTCGTGTATCGATCGATCGCGACGTTCGCGAACGTCTCGACCTGCCCGCTCGGCCACGTGACTTTGACTGTCGGCGCGGCGGTTGCCGCACCGAGTCCGACCAGCACACGCGGATCGTTCGCCGACGCGTAGCTGCCGTCGGCGCGAGCGCGTCGCCAGAGCGTCGGCGCGCCGGGGCGAATGATTTCGAGGCGTGCGCCAAGCATGTCCCGGTAGTGTCCGGCTTTAGCCGGACCAACCAACCGCAATCCCACCCAATGATTCTGATTCGGGTGGTTGTTCACCAGCAATCTCAGCGGACCGTTCGTGTTCGCGACGAGGACGTCGGTGTCGCCGTCGTTGTCGATGTCGCCGAATGCGACGCCGCGGCCGACGTCCGCGATCTTGAAGACCGCGCCCGCGCGACTCGAGACGTCTTCGAATCGTCCAGCGCCGGTGTTGCGATAGAGCTGCGGCGTCATCTTCAGCGGGAACGGATCGTGTGCGCGGGCCTGCGCCTCGATCGTCGCGACGCCGCCGTTGGCGACGAACAGATCGAGCCAGCCGTCGCGATCGAAATCGAACCAGCCGGCGCCGAATCCTGTCTTCGCCAGGCTCGGCGCGCCGAGGCCGGAGGCGGCGCGGCGATCCTC